>VTLG01000131.1_pt1 | contig 23936 bp, 14 predicted proteins | sample 4694571 | NCBI WGS metagenome assembly VTLG01 (sample SAMN12604809, study PRJNA352737) | marine metagenome | biome: ENVO:00000447; feature: ENVO:00000209|ENVO:00000569|ENVO:01000036; material: ENVO:00002151; isolation source: viral sequences binned using virsorter ...
TTCACCACCTGAATTTGCACCTACACCTCTAAGTGCTTCCCACCACTGAACCTGCATTTCTACAGTAAATTCTTCAATAGCATCAACAGTCTCATAAGAAAGATCTACTTGACTAATATTAGTTGGAAATACATCATGGAACTTATAAGTTCTAAGTGTAGATCCATCACGGTCTAACTGATGGACATATGCATCTGGTTGATAAATTGCTGGATCTTGTTCTCCAGTAGCATCAGACATTTTATTGATAAGATTCATCCACTTCTCAAATGCTGAACGAATTGAGAAATCTACATCTTGAAGTACAGTAATAGTCCATGTATCGAATGTTCTATCACCTGCTATTTTAAGAATCCTACCTCTAAAATTAACATCAATTGGTGTGATGTTTGATGCTGGAAGAGCCGCTGCCTTTACTAAGAATCTTGACTTTTCCTTAACATCATTATCAATTGCAATCACTTCTGGAAAAGCAATTTCTACTTCAAATAGATTCGGTCTAGCACCACCACCTGCCAGTTTACTTTTGAATCCACTAATTGTTCTTAATGGTGGCTTATTAAATTGGGTTGCCATTTTACGTTATTCCTCTAGTTGAATTAGACAGTACCGATTACTTCCTCAAAACTGACACCAGTTCTGGTGGCAATGAAGGTTAGACCGATGAAATTAATCGACCTTGCAGGTTTAATAAAGATGTCTGCTACAAACTCATTGTTATCTATAACAGCACCAGTGTTATTTGTTTCGTCACAAATAACTCTGAAATCAGTGACTCCTCTCTTTGCTTGAACATCTCTTAAGAATGGTTCAACAATATTTACAAAGTTAGTCCTTGTAATTTCGTCATTGAATTCAAAGAGTTGATCCTTGGCAGCAGCAGAAATAGCATCTTCGAGGTAGATGAATAATCTACGAACGTTGATTCTATCAAAAGCAGATGCCTTACCATATCCAGTCTTATCACCGAACAAGACAATTCCTGCTCCTGGTGAGAAAATAACTGGGTTAATTCTATTAGTATATAACTTATCTCTTTGTATTTGAGATGGATTATATGCAAGTTTTACAGCATTTAATACTGCACCTCTTGCCGTACCTGCAGGTGAAAACCAAGGGAAATTATTAATATCGTTTCTGGCACACATTCCAGCAATGTCACCGTTTAATGGAACATATCGGAATGTATTTGCAAATCTATCAAACATATACTTGTATCCACTATCGAATACTGCATATGTTGATGATGTTATTGGTGCATAGAAACTGATTACATTATCTGTAATTGCAGCAGATGAAAGAACTTCTGCTGTTGAAGTTCCTTGATTGGTTATAAATGCTTGCTTATATGGTGAAACAAATGCAACTGCATCTTTTCTTAATTCAGCAACAGAGATTATCTTATTGGCAAGTGCCTGAGTTTCTTCTTTACCATATGATCCTGATCCCATGAGTAGGAAATCAATATCATACTCTTCGGTATTTTCAAATAACTCATATCCAGAAACAAGACCAGATAAACCTGCGGTTAAAGAGTTGGCATTACTTATATCAGTATTACCGTCATAGTTTTTACCAGAAGTCAAAGTATAAACTGCATTACCACGAACAGCAAATTTAGTATCTTGGGCATCTTGATCCCAAGTACTGTCAGTTTCCCAATCAAAACCTGAACCACTTATAGTTCCATCTTTATTGGTCTTAAATGAACTAGTATTAATACCAGCAGTACCATAGGTATCTGTTTGACCACCACAGAAAATATATGGTGAAGTATTCTCTACAAATTTTCTCCAGTAAGATGGAGATCCAGCAGAATATTCAGCATCTTTTGCCTTTGAAACACTTAGATCCTGTTCAATAATTGTTCCTGCATTACCTGTAATAGAACCAGTATCATCAATTACAATAATATGTGCTTCATCAAATCTTGAATTTCTTGCTGCTGCATATGCAGAAGTACCTGGACGCTCGGCAACAGTATTCCATTTAATATTATCACCATTAGTTATTGCAATTTCTTGAGTATCGAACCAATCAGCTCGACTAACAACCGCAGTAGTTCCTACACCAATAGCACTTCCCTTAATAAAGAATTCAATATTTTCTGTTGTACCAAATCTGTAAACTCCATTTGCTTGATAATCAACTTCCTTTTCAACACCAGCTTCTGTTACATGGGAAACAATTTTAACACCAATGCTATTAGCATCGGAATCTGCTTCAGTAACAATTCCTTTTAAGTATCCATCAAGAACTGATGTTGAACCTGCACCTGGAAGAACGGTTGTAATTACTTGGGTTATTCCCATTCCAACTGTTGGATTAGCTAATCCACCTGCATGAGTCAGTGTTTGATCTACTTTACCATCAATTATTGCAACTTTAATGTTGTTTGCCCAAGAACCTGGATTTCTTGCTGCTACAACTACACCAGAGATTTGAGTCTCATCAAATCCTTTATTAACATAATCATCTCCACTGTTAATGACAGTAGTAGTACCAGCATTAGTAGCATTGTTAAGATTAGTGCTTCCAGCTCTTACAACACTAAGTATACCACCATATGCTAGATATGACGCTGCAACCATCCAACTTTCATAACTACTATCAGCTGGTTTTGGTTTTCCAAAATTGTCTATTAAATCCTGTTCGCTTTCGCAAATTATTGGTATATTAACGGGTCCTTTCTCAGCAGTTAATACGATAGCAGCATTCTTATCTGTCGCAGAGTCTACTCTACCGATGGTTAAATCTACTTCCTTAACTAAAATTCCAGGAGATGCTAAATTGATGGGCATCTTATTACTCTCCGAGTCTCAGATTATCTGAAATTATTTATTAAAATGCCCTTTTTCAATGGGGAAACAATGCATGAACATTACCAATCAGGATATTGCCAATCAACAAAAGGTGCTCTTTTCTTTCTATTTTCTACTATTCTTCTAATAGTACATACCTTACATTCATATGCATATGAGGATGCAACAGCACCTCTTCCTTTTCTAGTTCTATAGAATCCATCAATTAAATTTTTCTCTTCTCCACAGACTCGACACTTTCTTTCATTGAGCAATAAATGCCCAAGTTTTAATTGATCGTCGAATTCCATTATAATACTTGAACAACTCCTACAACATCTGGTATCTCATGCATTAATTTACTTTCTATACCCTGCTTCAAAGTCATTGTACTCATAGCACATGTCTCACATGCACCACCTAATTTTACTTTAACATATCCTGTTTCATATTCAATTTCATAAAGTTGAAGGTATCCACCATCAGCTTCAATATAGGGAATAAGTTCCTCTAATACTTTGAGTACGTTTTCTTCAGTCAGTTCCATTTCTTAAATAATCGTTGAGTAAATAAATCCATATAAGAGATAATATCATTACAGTAAATAATCTAATATTTTCCCAATTAACTACAATCATCTTCTATACTTTAAAGGCCAAGTGTAATGCATTCCAATAACCATAATAGTTATGAAAAGAAAAGGAAACAATGTAATCATCGATAATCCCACATATAAGAACGATCACCATATTCATCAGTATGCCATCTATCACCTTCTTGGTCAACAAAACTATCTAGATCTTCAAAACCATCTGCAATAAATCCAAATGGTGCCATATCCTGTTCTATCTCATTCTTTCTTTCATCATAAAGTCTTTTACGGATATCATTATCCGTCATTTCCTTAAAATAATCTTGGGCACATACCCATGCAAACAATACAAGACACATTGCTAAATCATCATTACATCCTTCTTCTGCTTCAAATGAATTAGCTTTCTGTGCAAATGTTGTCAGTTCTGAAATAATATCATAATCCCATAAAAGTATTTTATCATCCTCAAGCATTGTCTTTAAATTAGAACAACCTAACTTTTTAACTGCTGCTGTTGTTCTTACACCCAATTGAGATTTCTTACCAGAGAATCCTTGTCCTACTATTTGACCATTCCTTCCTCTCATGGAAGCCATTAGAAGATTCTCATATTCCAAATCAAATTGAAGAATACTTGCAACCTGATCTCCAATATCATTAACCTCTATTAATAAAAATGCTTCATTATATCCTTTTGCTACATCATGTATAATATTTGGAAATAGCATAGGTTTAATTTCATTATTCCTATACTTTCCAACTACCTTATATGGAAACTCAGTTATATCAAAAACAAGAAAAGCAGAATAGTCATTACCCAGTCCACGAGCAACGTCAACCGTTATCAAGTAATTATGATCTTTTTCAGGTTCTCTGTAAATGTCAAGTCCAGCATTTTTTGTTATAGGTTCTTCATATACAAGATTTTTGAGTTTAGTTGCAGCAATTAAAGTATTAACAGAACCTAAGAATTCACATTCAAACTCAATCTTAAACTGTTGTTCTGATGTGTTTGCAATTGTTTGTTCTCTCCATTCAGCATCTCTACCAGGAACTTCACTCCAATGAACATCAGTAGGAACATATTCACTCTTACCTTTTTCACTATCGTGCCACATACGATAGAAATGATTCATACCCCGTGGGGTAGAAACTATAATAACCTTAGTGGATTGTCCAGACGTAATAGTAGGATATACAGATGCAAAGAAATCATCTGCAATGTGATTTGGGATGAATGCAAACTCATCAAGGAATATAACGTTATAAGAACCACCACGAACAGCAGATGATGAAGTGGAGTTTGCTGATATCTTTGACCCGTTCTCTAATTCTAATGAACCTTTATTCCAAGATATTATACCTTGCTGCATCCAAGAAGGTAGATTTTCATATGCAAGTTGTAATCTGCCAAGTAAATCTCTAGCAGTGGAGGCTTTGTTCGCCAGAACAGCAATGTTGACATTATCATTGAAAACTGCATAGTGTAAAAGATATGATATACAAGTTGTAGATTTACCTGTCTGACGAGGCATCTTACAGATATTAAATCTATTCTCATGGAATCTTCTAATCAATTTCTCTTGGAAATCGTACATATTAAAAGAAACAAGTCCCTCATCAAGAGAGACAATTTTTATATACTTTCTAGTAAAATATATGGGATCATCTTTACACTTCAAAAACTCAAGAATATTTTCCTGAGTAAATTGTATAGGAGTATTTGCTTTTTTTAGATTGGGGTTACCAAGATATACATCATTATTATTCATAACCAATCAACACTTCCACTTTCTAAGTGCTTTATTTATTCTTGAATCTGGATCGTTAGCAGTCTTAGAACTGGTAAGTTTCTTTTTCATACCACCCATTCTAGCACAGAATGATTTTTTTCGGGAACCACCTTCTGGTTGTGGTGCTTTTAAATCAGAACCAGGATTCTCACGTTCGTAAGATTTTCTACCTTTCTCATTAAGTCCACCTGAAGCAGACTTACCAGACTTTTTTGTCCAAGCAGCCCCTTCATTTACACCATCTTCTTTAACACAATTAGGAACTTCCTTACCACCTTTCTTCTTAGTTCCCTTTGCCTTATATCCATCCCAACAAGTATCAGCACCTACATTCTTACGTGCTTGCTTTAATCCTTCATCAACATCTAATGTCTTTGGATAATCTTTATCACCAGGTTTTGCTGGTTTCTCACCACGTTTTCTCTTAGCATGAATATTATCCCAAAGTCCTTTCTTCTTACCTTCAAATATTTTATTAATTCTCATACTATCATCAGATCTCCAATCGTATGATGCCACTATTTCACTTCCACCACCTGCTCTTACTGCTTGTAATTTTTTAAGTAGAACTTGTTTCTTTATCTGATCTGCTTTCTTCTGCTTTGAATCAATTTGTTTTTGTTGTTGATCATCAACACCATTATCCTTTTCCATTTGCTCCTTTCTCAAACTACCAGGAGTAGGTTTATGTCCTTTACCAACATAACCACCTTCTATATCTTTAACATGAGATTTTCTAAAATCTTTTTTACTTTCATCCTTACCTCTAATACTATAGACAGAAGATTTTCCTAACTTACCAGATTTTTTACCCCCTTTTGCTTGATAAACAACATTTGGTGAGTATTCTTTAAGTTCTATTTCTTCCTTTACACCACGCTTTGCTTTATGTTCAGCAGCACGGGATTTCATAGCATCTAAACCAGGAGCACCTTTCTGCCCCTTCTTATCCATCCACTTTTTGGTTCTTGCTACAACCTTTTCACCTGTTCCAGAGTAATAATCTTCCTTTACACCACGCTTTGCTTTGTGCTCTTCTCTTCTTTTATCAATCATCTTACCTCTTTCACCACTGGCATCAAATATAGCAGGTTCTCCTTCTTTACCAAACCTTCTTTTATTTCTTACTGATGCCTTACCATAATCAGAACGTCCTGCTTCTACTTTTGCTTCCTTAACACTATGATGACTTTCTCCACATTCTATACATGGATCTTGTCCACAATCATCACATTCACAATCAGATTTCTTTTCAGTAATCTGTTCCGTTCCTTTCCACAATCCACCAGAAACAACAGGTCTCATATGAGTAGGACCAATGATATTCATAACTCTAGCAAAAGTTGTTCCGTCAGAGTTCTCAATATTAATAGATTCTTGACTTAACTCTTTTTTAATTTCTTTTTTCATTTGTTCCCTTTCATTTCTTTTTTCTACAGCATCTGATGCTGCATCAGAAGCAGATTGGTTAGACTGTCTAAATTTCTTAACCTTCTCAACTTGCTTTTGGCGAAGTTGTTGTCTTCTTTGAGCTAAATCCACGTTTTTAGTCTTTATTACTATTATTTAGGAATTGTTGTTTAATCATCTTTGATAAGTCACTAGTAGATCCTACAAACACTGCATTATTGGTAACGTTGTTTGTAGTTTTTACTTTATCTTCATCAACTTCTTTAATCTTTTTCTGCAATTCCATTAACTTATCAGTTGTATCAGCAACAGACTTAATAATCTGTCCTGCAACTTCATATGCTCTTGGACTTGCACTTTCACCTGCCAATTCCATAATACCGTTAAGAGATTCTTGTCCCTTTTCAATCAAAGAATATAAATTAGCACGAGTATATTCGTAATCTTTTTCAACATCATCTGTAACATTCTTTGTACTATCTTTTCTTGTAACACATCCATTTTCTGGTGTAGTACTCACTTCAATAGCACTAGTAGTGTTTAATGCTTCATCTATAGGATCATAACTAGACATTGTTTTTAAAGAATATCAGATTGTTTTGTAGGACTATATTTTTTACCATCATCAAAGAACGTATCAAATTCATTAAATCCAAAGTCATCCCCCAATTCTATTAAAGCATCATCAGCAGTAGTTAATAAACTAATCGTTGCTCCAGATGCATGTATAGCTCCAAGAGAACTATCAAATGATCTCTTAACAATAATAGTAGTAGTATCTACAACAGATACAACTTTCATAATTTCACTATCAATTACTAACCTACTATTAGGAGTTAATGACGTAGAATTATTTACAGAAATTCTAGTTTCGGTTGTTGTAAGATCTTCTGTTAAGGTTGTAGCAGTATCTCCATCATAATTCTTTAATGCCTTAGGTGTAGCAACATAACGCATTTGTCTTCTTGCAGATGGAAGAGTATCAGTAGAATAATCAACCTGAACCTTTTTAATAAGACCATCACTAGTTTTAGCAACAGGACCAAATAGATATGCTTTTGCAGTAAATTGTAATGTGTATATTAGAGCAGCTCTTGTACTGAAATCACCTTCATATTCATCCCTAAATGAAATATTATCTAATACTATTGGAATATCTCTCTTTTCTCCAATAGAACTTACTAAATTAATTGAAATATTAAATGATGGTTGAAAATATGGTAATATCTGTTCAAGAATTTGAAGTGCATCATCATTCAATTTTGAAAATATACTTAACTCAAATCCAATATTATATGGAACAGGCATAAAAACTTTTTTTAATTTATTACCGTCAGATGTATCAGATGCCTTAAATGTTTGCGTTATTCCTGATTTTCTAGTTGGATCATATTGAACAGAAGTCATCTCAAATGACATTCTTGGAAGAGTTATAGCAACTGCTTTTGTTAAATTAGCTTGTTCTCTAATTTTTGAAAAGAACTTCTGCTGTGGTCCATAAGCAAGACCAACTTTGGTTTCATCTAAGGTACTATCATCAATACCTTCATGTTTAATAAAGATATTATTAAACAATGTACCAAAACCAATAATGGTTTTACGAATAATTTCGTGATAATAATAAGTACCTAACATTAATATTCTCCAAATGGATTCCTTTCACTAAAATCTAATAATCCTTTACCTTCGGTTTCAATATCCTTATTAGCATCATAAGGATCATCAAAACTATCTGTACTGTAAGAATCTACAATATATGTAGCTGATGATATTCCACCAACAACTGCTTCTCCAGCATAGAATGAACCACTATTTAATGAAACTCTTAACTCAATTGGTGGATAAGTTGGGTTGATATCAACTCTCCTCTTGAAGTCCTTAACCCTAGCAGTTACTCCCGAAGTCTGACCTGTAACTATTTCATTATATATGAAAGTACCTATTCCAGTAGTACTTATTCCAGTTATTGATACTGCACTTGTTGCAGAAGTATATCCAGATCCAGTATTATTAAATCTAATATCCACAATCTTACCTCCACTCATAATTGCAGTTGCACTTGCAGAAGTTCCTGTGGTAACTCCAGCAAATTCAACTGTTGGTGTAAAGGCATATCCTCTTCCACCTTCTGTTAAAGTTACAGAAGTAATACCTGCATTAACTATTCCAAATGTAACAGCAGCACCTGCACCTCCACCACCTTCAAGAATAATTAATGGTGGATTATCTGGATCATATAAAGTTCCTGGATCAGTTATTATTATCTCTTTAAGAGAATTTATACCACCAATTGATGTGGTTATTGCTACTGCCTTAGCCTGAACACCAGACACTGATGGTGGAGATGATATTACAACTGTTGGTGCAGAAACATATCCAGAACCATCATTTACAATATCAATGAAACCAAGCATTCCTGTGGTTCCTCTTTGAGCTACACCAGTTGCAGTTATTCCAGTACCAACTAAATTTAATTGTGTTATATATCCTTCATCCTCCACTGTATTATCAACTTCCTCAATAGTAGTATCCACAAGTTCATTCTCATATTCATAAAGTTCACAACTTAATTCATAGGTATAATTTTTACCTAATTGATAAAATGGTTTCTCAGATTCTACTCTTTTAATTTCAAATAATCTTTCACCAAGTGGAAAATATATTAAATCACCTTCTTTTGGTCTTGTAATTAAATCTTCAAACGTATATTCACTAATAGTACCTTCTCTAATACCAGAACTCATACCTTCCAAAAATGGAGCTATAAATTCTTCATATCTTTCCTTAGATATTGTAAGACTAACCTCATTTGTCAATCTTAAACCAAACTTACTTAAAACATCACTATTTGGATTATATCCTTCATAATTATTTAAATATGCTTCAAGAATAAATGAATCATCAAATTTAGATGATTGCACTTCTTTAATAATATTATCAGTTTTAAATACTTTTCTAGGAAGATAATATATTTCTACACCAAACATTTGCAACTGTTCATTAATAAGATCTTGAACTAAAAATTGCTCACCTTTGGATCCTTGTAGAAAATAAGAATTTAATGCCATACTTTATTAACCTATAAGATCAAGAGGTGGTACCTCATATTCAAGAGACATTTTTGATTGAATTGCCTCAAGATCTCTTTCCGCATCATCATATATTTGTCTTCCATTTAATTCTATTCCACCAGGAAGTTTTACTCCTTGGAATTTAATTAAATTTTGTCCCCATTGTCTCTTAATTAAAGCAGTAAGATATTTTTTCAAAAATGTATCATTATAAACACCAGTAAAAGTATCTGGATCTAACGCCCTATAACAATCTAAAATTATAAAAGTATCAGTAGTTTCACTTCCCCAATCAATATCTAAGTATAACCTATCTTGTCTTTTATTATATCTAATTTGCTTATCTGTAGTTAACATCATATCAATATCTTCTAGATATGATTTTGTCATTGAATAACTTAAAAGACCATTATATCCAAGATTAAATGCAACATCATTTAAAAATAGTTGATATTTAACACTAAACATACCATTAGAAATAGCACTAGTATCAAATTTAAATATTCTTTCTACACCAATTACAGAATCTGGAACTTGAATAAAATTAGAAGTTTCATACCAATTAGAAATAATACCACCAACACCAGGTATATCAGTAGAAGTTGCAGTAGTAGTTACAATACCAGCAGTATTTGAACTACCAGTTTTATTATTTGCCCTTCCTCTATCAATATCATATTGAGTTAACTTATATTTGAGATACATTCTCTCAACACCATCAAAATGACGCTCATTAAATAATTGAATAGCATCATCTACTAAATCATCTAATTGATCATCATCAACATTAATTTCTAATACGGGTGCACCCAATCTTCTTAAACAATAATCTACTAGTTCTTGTCTAGTTGTTGGTTTTGCCATCAGAACGAACCTCCATCAATGATTCCACTTAATTGAGTAGCAGTTAAAATACCTGTTACTACTGCACCTGTTTGAGTAGTTTCAAATTTCTTACCAGAACCACTAGCACCTCTCCAAAGTAACTCTACACCAGCATCAGTATTAAATACAGCACTATTTGCACCAGCTAGATTTTCAATTACTATATCAGCAGCACCTCGAATTCTAAGATCGCCAGTACCAACATCCTTTATATAACTGGAACTACCGTCATGATATATTTGCAAATCATCAGAAGTTCCGAATGTAGCTTTAGCATTATCATTTAATCTAAAGAAACCTGATGATTTAATCCAACTGGCATCATAACTTGCACCAGTAAGAGTCAAATTACCATCTACATTAAGTACACTTAATGTTCCAAGTGATGTGATATTAGATTGAGCAGCAGTAAGAAGAGTTGCGTTAAGTCCACCAGTTATTGTAGCAATACCTGCAATTGCCAATCCAGCAGTAGCAGAGAATCCTTCTCCTGAACTAATAGTTACTCCTGTACCAACATTAATAATATCATTATCACCATCAAATGTTATGCTAGATGACCCAATAGTCATCATGCCAGATACTCCTACATTTCCTTGAATATCTAATTGGGCAATTGTACCAACACCAGTTACATTAAGATTTCTACCATTGATTTCATCATATGTAACGTCATCCTTTACATATAAATCTCCACCAACATAAAAATCTCCACCAGTAGTAGTAATACCACCAGAACTAGCTAATGTAGTGATACCAGTTACATTAAGATTTGATTGTACAACTAAACTTTTTAAAATATCTACAGCACTATTAATATCAACAATATCTCCATTGAATGTTGATATTCCTGCAAAAACAGTTCTTCCACCTATATTAACGTCTTTAGCAATTCCTACTCCACCAGCAATAGTTAAAGCACCATTTCCTGTGGTTGTTGAATTTGTAACATTTGAAAATGTAGATATCCCCGAAACTTTAAGGGCAGTAGAATCAATTAAATCTGATAATATAAACTTTGATGTTGGATGATCCCATACAAGAACCAATCCATCTTCCGATGATCTAGTAGAATCTACGTCAAGTAAATTAATTAATCTTGTTGGAGGTGCAGATGCATTAGATAAGACTCTAATTACATTCTGTGAACCAATTCTATCGTTAATATTTGGCATTACCTTGTAACTCCACCTCTAACTAGTGCTGAACCCTCTATGGCTTTATATTCACTACCATCTTGAGTTATTATTTTTACATCATAAACATATCTTCCAGGTTTTATATTCACAGTAGTGGCAGCTACTAAATTTATAGATATAATTCCTGCATCAGGGTCTGTAACAGAGGTTGCAAATGAAACCTTACTTTTACTTGACGAATGCTTCCTAAGCATAGCTGTTGTAGCTGCACCTGCCAAACTCAAAAATGAATTAGAACGAGTATCCTCTAATTGAAAGGATGTGTCAAAGTCAAATCCTTGCTCAATTACAATATTGGATACATATACTGCCATTATTAATCAATATACTTTTAAATATTTATAATCTTTTATTTAACACTTCATATAAAAGAGATTTTATTTCATCAATATCAGAACGTAATCTTTTCAACTCTTCTTCATCAGTTTGTTTTTTATTCCTAATAGCAACATATTGAGAATATCCTTGCATATCACGATTTATGATTGCACCAGATTTTTCATCCCTATAAAGATGCTTATGACCTTCAACTTGTATCATTTTGCTAAAGCAATTACTCTAAGATCTTTAAATCTTGGTGGTTTTGCTTCATTTGTTCCACTAATAACAATTTTAATCTGGAATCCAGTAAAATTATCCTCATCATTAATAGTAAATTCATAATCTTTAAATTGATTTTCAAGACTAGCTGGGATAAAAACATCAGGTCTACCACTATTTAAATCAGGATCAATGACATTCTTTACAACACCTTGATCATCAAGATTATCATATCCAGGGAATAATTTATAAGATTCCTGAACTTCTGATGAATCTGCTTTAAATAATCTATATAAGACTCTGAAATCAGCAGAAGGATGTCTATATGCACCAATTAAAACTTTTAAAGAGTTTGATTCTTGTGCTAAATTCACCTTTTGTGAAATATAACATGCTGCATGTGGATCACCAGTTAATGCATTTGACCTAGAATCATTAGCATAATCTACTACTGGATTGTTTAATCTATTTCTCCATAATTTAAATGATCCATTATCAAGATCCAATACTGGAGATACATTAGAATCAGTAGTTTGAAAATTAACAGATAAAGTAACTGATTTATTTTTAGGAAAATTAGACAATCTGGCTATTTCATCAACTCTAGAACAAAGAAGACGTGGAGAAGATAATCTGTTAAGTTGATTAAATTCAACACTTTCATATCCTTGATCTATAAAGGATGGTTCTGTTCCACCATCACTAGTTCCAGATACTGACCTTAATTGTGCATCAATAGTAGACTCAGTAGTAGGAGTCATAACATTAAATGAAGGAATAAATGTATCATATTGGAAATTTTGTGTACTTATTATATGATTTCCTCCACCAAAAGCACTTCGAGTAAAACTCAATTGATTTTGTCCAGTAGATCTATCTTGGAGATTTGGTCTTCCTGCTCCTCTTGCAGCAGATACGTAGTAAGTATCTATTGTTTTAAGTGCATTCAATGCTACAGAATTATCTGCCATATTATGTTCAGTATTAATTCCTGTTAAAGAAATTCCATTAAATTCATACTTATAAACAGAAGATCCACTAAGATGAGAATCTTGTGGAGATCCACCAAAACCTCTTTGACTAACACTAAGTGATCCTGCACCAATACCATCATAGAATATTATTTCATTACCAATCTTCACATAACCAGTGCTTGTGGAAATACCTTCAAATGTACTAAATGTTGCTGTATTTGCCACAGATATAGTAGTTGAAGTAGAACCAAGATCTGTATTTAAAGTAACAGGAATTGTATCTGGTTGAATATTATCCAATACAACTATATTATTATCAGCAGTCATTCCGTGATTGAATTGCTGAACTTTTATCACATTACCTTGATACAATTCTCCAAGAACAGAAGAGCTCTGTATTGTAGTTAATGCAGTTCCTACTTGAGGAGTAATGGTAGTACCATTAGCCTTAGTATATACTAAAACATTTTCTGATGGGTAACTTTCTCCTTGAACATCTGATAAGTATAGAGTATCGATACCCCAAATATCAGATACTGTTATCTGAGCACCTTCACCTGTCTTCTTACCTGTGGGTAAACTAGATGTTTTAACACCAACAACATCACCAGCTACATATCCACTACCAGTATTTGCAATAGAAACTGCATTAATAACACCACCAGAAATACCTAGAACAGCAGTAGCACCTGATCCATTACCAGTAATTGATACCAAATCAACAGTTGGGGTACCAGTAAAGGAATATCCAGAACCACCACTAGTAATTGTTCTTCCAGCTGTGTTCACTAACAATGGACCACCAGATTGCTCAAGGAATCCAGTAGCACCTATGGAAATTGTTGGAGATCCAGTTAATGCAGACGATATTTTAGTACCAGGTACTAAATCAGCAAGAATATTAGTATTAGCAGTAGTTGTAATTCCTACTTTTAACTTTCTTGGGAATAACTCTATAGCATTATTTGGTGTTTTAAAATTAGGATTATTAGAATTTAATGATGGGTTATATAATGTTAATGTTCCTGAATTAACAAACGAACATTGATATAGACTAAATTTAAGATCTTCAAATTGACTTGGTGTCCAAATAGTACCATTCTGTGACTTAAATAAACTTCCTCCAATATATTGTGAGGATATTATAGTTTGAGCTCCTGCATCAAGATTCTTTGTCTCAATGGTAGGTTCACCCATTCTAGCACACCAAACTTTATACTTCTCACTACTTGCTGCCCTAAGTCTTAAAGCATATTCAGTATTTGGTTCCAACCAAACAGGTGATGGGAACTTAACATTAGTTGCCACAGAAGCATCAGTAGAAGTTTGAATAATAGAAGGTATAATATTACCTGCGGAATCTACTGTTTCTTGAGGATTTACTTGAATCTGAGCAAAACCTTGAATTACTTGATTTGTTGGAGTTCCAAGTTCAACAGTTACTATTTCAACAGTTATTGCTTGATTTGGATCTTTTTCTGCAAAATACAAATCTACAGAAGATAAGAACATTCCCTTTGAATCAGTAGTAAATGATTGTGCTAAGGGATCATCATGTGGAGGTTTTGGGGGTGGAACTTGAATATTAATCGTAGTTCTATTCTGCATCATCACTACACCCTCAGTAGGATATATTGCTTCTCCAGCAGTAATATCAACTGATGTATCACTAAGGGTATCTACTATAGTTTCATTATTTTTAGAAGAAGTAATTCTAAAAGTCTTAGTACCAGTATTAAATCTTGGTTGTGGTGGTGGATCAGTTAATGGATCTCTAAAGAAGAATGATCCATATAAAGAACCAAAAGAGTCTGAAATTAATCTAATTGAATCTTCAAATCCGGGTTTTGGTGCATGTACTGCAATTGCATTACTAGATTGACCAACAAATCTCATCCCAGGAACCATTCTCCCAAAATAATCTCCTTGTGCATCTTTGCATAATGATGCAAGATCTACATTTAATATTGAGGAAGACTCAGTATATGATGCTGATACGGTTAATGTATCATCATATGGACTATCTACAAATACAGCTCTAGGATCATCATAAGCACCAGTTTTATGATTTGGTTGTGCAACTCTAAATCTAATAAGAGGTGGTGCTGGATTATTCTCAATTGTCGGAGGATAACCAATAACAGTTTCATTAATCTGGAATGAACCAGATTGCATAGATATTTCTATTAACTTTGGAATAATATCAATTCCACTTCTTCCATCAAAGAATGGATAATATCTTGTTTTAGGTTTTAAACCAACAGCAGAAAAACTAACATTCCTAGATCTTATATGCTCATCTTTTCTTGCTCCAATGATATCGCCAAGCTCATATTCCGTTCTGTTAGTATCACCATTTTCAGTTCTTTCACCAATCTTAATATATTCTGTTCTAACCCAGTTATCAGATCGTGGTTCTAACTTTATATCAACTTCATACTTAACAACCAAAAATGGATTTACATTCTCAAAATGACTTGCAAATGCATTTCCAATATCAGATTTTACTTCATCATATTTTAAAGTTATTAACTCTCCTGTTTTTTGTACATTTTCATCTAATAATGGTAAATTCTGAGAAAAATCACAAGTAGTAATATCTTCTGATTCTGCAGGAGCATAATCTGGGAAGAATGTATACTTATCCATTGGAACAAGCATTTGTTGTACATTTGGATCAATATCAACTTTATTATCTGGATTATCTACATCAATTCTACTATCATCTCTAAAATCATCTACAAAGAATCCAGTCTTAAACCTATCATTTCCAGATGCATCTCTAACTTGTAGAGATTTTGTATCTAATTCAAGTAAAGATAGACTTGTTACAGTTTCTAAATTAGATATTCTATCATCTAATCTTCCAATATCTCTCATTGTATATCTCTTATTATCAACAAGAGTTACTTTTGCATCTGATGCATGATACAAATATGCTGGAAGATGAATTGATGCCACATGCATTGCATCATCAATCAATACTGGTTCCTTAGGAGATAATGAAGGAACACCTTGTATTAAGGAGAATTTACCTACATCACCAGAAGAATCTTCTTCTGTAGTAAGAATTAATTTATCAATTCTTGGTAAATAATAACTATATCCAACTTCAGAATCACCTTCGGATGATACTATTAAAGTTGAAGTAGCACCATTACCACTAAAATTTCTACTTGTAAATGCAAATGGTGATTTATCAGTACTAGTAAATTCAGATACTCTTGGTCTAAAATCTAATGTATCTGTTGCCCTAATACCACTATCTAATATTGGTATGTCATTAGAATATCTATCTTTATTATAAGAATTTACTGTAAATACATCACCTTCATCACTTGATGGTACTTTATATGAATTATAAACTACTAATATCTTCTTAGAAGGTTTTGGAAAATTTGATCTTCTAACTAATCTAGAATAATCATAATATTGTTCTCTTTGACCTTTATCTAAAGAATAAGTTGAACTAATATTTAAACCATTTCCAATAGATATTCCTTGTAATGTAGTAACAATATTAGATTCTTCAAATGTAATTAATTCACCTAAATTAAATTTATTAGAATTTAAATAACCAATTGTTATTTCCGTAGAAGATACTACACTTACAACCTGAGCAATAGATCCAGACTCAGAACCTTTAATTTTTTCACCAACAACTACATTTGTATCCAATGACAATCCAGAAATAAATGTCAATTTATCTAATGTTGGATCTGTTTCATCTTTTGATTCTACTATAGTTACTATATTACATACGTCAGGAACATTTAATGAAATTTCACTATCTTCTACTCTCAGTCCATAATATCTACTAGTAGATAATCCACTTGTAGTAGTTGATACGCCAGCACTAGTCTTATTAACTATAAGTTGATTACTTCTAGTATATTCTTTAATTTTTTCTTTAACTACTTGTTTTTCTGTTGTAGCATTAATCGTAACATTATTACCATTAGTTAATCCTTCAATAACAATTGTAGATGCATCAGAAGATCTTGTAAACTGATCTTTTGTTAAAGGTGCAATAGTTCCATTACCATAAAAAACAGAATATCTTTGTGTATCAAATGAAGTAAAGAATGCACTTGATAATCCAGTTACAGCAGTTAATTTACCACCAGATACAGTTTGTGATTTTATCTGTTCACTAACAACTAATTCAGAATCTGATAGATTTAATTCTGCAAGATTAAAAGGTCCAACAGGAGCATAAAGACCAGCACTTTGATCATTTACTATCTCTGGTACCATAACACTTATAGCACTACCTGTAGCAACACCAACAAAACCAGTACATACACCAATAGCAGTACTAACACCAAGAACATTTAATGTTTTTAAATCTGGAGAAATTGAATCTACTTTATTGAAATTTGGAGAAGTACTAAACTTTTCAAAATCTTTAGCTTGATATTTAACTATTGATTTTGCTTTTACTTTATTAAAAGTATTACCAAAAGATTCTATTGTTCCTGACATAGAAGAAGTAGTAACTACTTCAATTGTAGTACCTGGACTAAAAATTGAAACTTCTTTTAATACAGTATCTGCAGTAAAATTAACATTTAATCCAGCAAAAGCACTACTATTTTGATATACAGATTTTATATCATCAACACCATAAGTTACAAAACTAGATATTGATCTGGAATGTTCGTCAGTTTCATTAATTAAAATCTTTTCTCCAGTAATAAATGTTCCAGAAGTCTGAGATATAGTAACATCAGATCCATTTACACTCTTTACATATCCACTAGCACCACTACTTACACCACGAACAAATGTACTAACTGGACAATCATGGGCGGCTAAGGCAAGATTTAATGTTAGTTTAGTATATGTTTGTATATCATAAAGATATAAATTCCATTCACTACCAGCACCCTCAGTGGCACTGTAAGGCGTGTTTCTCAATCCTAATGAATATACCCTAGCAACTCCAATTTCATCCCCTGTTGAGGTAGTTGCATTACTAGCAGACTTTCTTTCATCATATAGTCCGACAGTATTTGAATTATTATTAAGTCCAAATAATGGAGTACCAAATACATTATTAACTCTAATTAAAGATCCCATTTCAAAAGGAACTTTTGCAGACTTTATTGTTTCAGTATCTCTTGGTTTATCAAAATCTACAATAGTTGTTCCTACCCTCTCAACTCTATGTCCTTTAACATATGCTTTTCCAGCTTCAATCTCAACACATCCTAATTCATCTGATGGTGTATTTCCCTGATCAGTAACTTGATCTGATTGGAAAATACCATCATTTGAAATATTATCATTTAATGATTCTGAGACTCTAACGTTAAAATTGTCAATAGAATAGTTTCCAGATTCTTCATAAGTTCTCTGAGCAAAATACTTAGCAATTATATTATAATTTGAAGAATCTTGTAATTTTTTAAGTTCACCATCTCTTAATTTAACTATTTCAATAAAACTACTATCATTAAAATCGGTTAAAGATTTTTTTGCTAAAGTAGTAGTAATTTTTAATCTATCTGCTCCTGGTGCAGCATAATTAGAAAATCCCCTAGCATTATCATATAAAGAAGTATCTTCCTTTGCAGTAATAATCGATTCTAAAACATTTAAACCTACCCTATATGAAGGAGTATTTGAATATGGATCTAGGATTATAGTATCCGCAGAAACATTTACAAAATTACCTCTAATAAAATAAACTCCATCTTCAATAGATACTGAACTACCAGTAAAAGTAGCATTTGATGATATTAAATTAGCTACACTTTCTCCAACATCAATTGTTGTATTACCATAAGTTATAACTTCTTGAGCTAATAAAGGTTCACCATTAGTTAAACTAGATTCTACATTATTATCATCTGAACTAACATATTTAATGAATAATGTTAAATCTGTTATATCTGATGAATCTAAAGGTGTTTTATAATCATTAACTAAAATTTCAATTCCAGAGTTTTGACCTTTTAATTTTGTTCCTTTTAATTGATCAGCGTATAATGATACTGGAATTCCAAGATGATCGGATTCTAATTTTACAGAAAAATGTTTATTATCATACTTAACATTACCAGGAATAACTAATGATCCCTCTTTAAAAGTATGACTACCAAATTCTTTAACTTGATTTTGTAATATTGATTGTAGAGTTGTTAACTCTCTTGCTTGAACAGGTCTTCCTGGTCTGAATAAAACCCTATGAAAATTATTACTTTCATTAAAATCATCATAATATGGGTTTATATTTAAATTTGTTTTCTGTGACATGTTGCTTAGAATTCCAGGATAACTTTAATGTCTTCTTTTTGTCTCTTATCTCTCGTGATTAAGGCTCTATTATCCAAATAGATAATATCACCTGACTGATTATTTATCTCAGAACTTGAGATGCCATCTGTGAACTGAGTACCAAGTTCAATAACTTTATTACCAGTTGGATTTGTAGTAATACCAGAAAAATTGGTATTAATAGTAAATGTAGTACTACCAACAGAAACTTGTAATCCATTGGATTGGAATTGATAAACTTTTCCATCACTAGTAGAACCAGAACTACTTATACCAGATGTATCTGTTTGATCACCCGTAGTTTGATTGAAATACAATGATCTATCTTGATAATATTTTAAAACCGCAATTTTAGGGTTATCTGAAATAATATCAAAAGAAACAATGTAACCTCTTGCTTCTCCAATATCTTGACCACCAGATTGTATTTTCTGAGTAATCTTTGATCCAATAGCAATAGGAGTTGTTGGATAATCACTAAGATATAGTGCCGATACTGAAGAAAATTGATTTTGTGTAAATACTGCTGTTGATCCAATTGAAGTAGGATTTTTAACTATACCAATTTGTGCGAATTTAGCATCTAAAGGAAAATCCTTTGTAGAATCATCAAATCTAGAATATATTAATACTCTATCAGCACCCAATTCTTTATATAAATCATATCCATGACCCTTTGATGGTGGAATAATAGGAACTAATTTTGCAGGAGTATTAGCACTTATTGCATTAGCTGAAATATTAGTTAAATCAACCATACCATAAGTATACCCTTTACCACCAACAGAAACTTGTGTTTTAGTTATTTGAGTTCCTTCAACATCAACAATAACTTTTGCTCCAGTTCCATCACCAACAATATTAAATTCTTGACCTAATCCACCAGAATATGAATTACCTTTCTGATCAATATAAACCTTTTTAATTTGATTATTATTAATATCAGAATCTCCACTATCTCTTACAGATTGTATTTGAGCATCAGTGGAGGTTGACCAATTATTTGGTAAAGGTATATACTCAGTTGCATCAAATTTTATAATATCACTTGGGGCAACAGTAAATAAGTATTTCCATACATACCCATCATCAGTATCTCCTGATGCAGCAGATGGTTCTAACCCAGTAAAGAGTGGTTCATTCTGAGAAAGATTTCCCGTAGTATTAATTCCTGAGGAACCATTATCAATACAAATATAAACGCTAAAATCTTTATTAATTACATAATATTTTGAATCATATAATCTAGAAGAAAATGTTTTTGGTGAAGGATCAGTTGCCTTATAATCATGGCGATACATTTCATATTGAGTTCCTTTAGTCCAAGTCTCTTTTCTAATAACTCTTCTAGCATTATCTATATTAACCTTCTTACCAAAAATCATTGTATCTTTGGTATGATTTAAATAATTAAAGTTATCAGTTGGATTTGGTCTGGTATTATCAGAATTCCATTTTGCCTCATCTGCAGTTCTACCATACGCATTACTTATTCCAGGATTTGACAAACCCACAAATACATAATAAGAATTTGAAGGATCGTTAATATCCCCCAAAAAATTACTAGCATTATTGATTCTAAACTGATCTGTTACAATTGCCGCCATTTTCTATAGCTTTTTTTCTTTATTTATACTATAATTTAGTGTCTATTGCACCAGTGCTTCTAAACCCAGCTTTCCTTCTTTGTATAGTTGGATAAGTTGTGAATCCAGTATTAACTGTTTTTCCAGTTACTGCAATAGATATTGGTTCCCCTGATCTAGCAAATCCACTCAATTTACCCCAAGAGAATTTACCACATCCAATTCCAGTTGTTCCTATTCCAATAATATTAGAACCAGAATCAACATTTGCCACAAACTCAAATCTATTTGGACCAGTCACTACTCTTGAATGAATATAGTAAATATTATCCAAATAAGTAGTTCCTATTCCAACTATAGCATCATTTCCACTATCAATAGAAGTTACTCCAGATCCAACCGAAGTATCAAAAATATGAATTGGATATCCAACGGCTAAAGGAGAACATGATCCACCATCTGATCTATTAATAAAGAACTTCAATGCTAATGGATTACCTGAGGTTCCATTCGTTGTTGTTATTCCAGTAACTATTCCAGAGAATCCAGCAGTATTAGCAATACCAGTAATAACTTCTTTTGGTGCTGTTGGTATTGGTGCAATAACTTGTGGTGGATTTGCTTGACTATATCCTCTCCCAGGATTTGTAACATCAACTGATGATATAGAACCATTAGTAATATTTGCAGTTCCAAGAGCAATAGGATCAAGACCAATACCTGATATACCAGTTGTTGGTATTCCAATTGAAACAGCAGTTGTTGCTCCAACATAACCAGAACCACCACTAACAACTGAAATCGAACTAATAGTACCACCAGCAGAAACAACAGCAGTAAGAGAAGCACCTGCTAAAGTTTGTGAATTATCAACAATTAATGCATTTACACTTAGAGGTGAGTCAAGTTCATAATTAAATAAATTTAAGTTATCTACAAAAAGTTCAGTAGAAATTGTTGTCAATCCAGAAATTATTTTGGATTGTGGGAATACCAATGGTTCAATTGATGGTCTTGACTTATAAACAACTTCACCATTAATAGTTTTATCACGTTTTTGCTTATTCCAAATTACAGGTCTATCAAAATCATCATTAATACCAACATCAAAATATAAATTTGTTTCAACAACATCAGAAGTAGTTATTCCTAAAACTGTTCTGTTTTCTTGATCTAATATCTTATTATCAGGATCTTTAAGAATTTGAAGTTCATCACCAGTTTTTATAGTTTCTACTATATCAGTATATACAATATCTACATTATTTGTTCCTTTATAGAAGAAAAGAGCAACATTATCATATTCATCTGGTGGTTCTGTAAATATAAAACTTGTTCCACCATCATATTGATAAGATTCTCCTGGAACCTGTGGAACACCATTAATGAATATTAATAATAGAGATCTTATATCAATTAATTGAGAATCAACGTCCCTTGAATCTGTTTTAAATATAACTAACTCACCATTAAACTTTAATGGGAATCTAGTTCTAATTCCATCTTGAAGAGTTTGAATTGAATCTAGATAATCAAATTCACCAAGATTCCATAATGAAAAATTATCAGTGTATATACTATTAACGGTAATTTCAAAATTACTTGACATTGATGAAAGACCTTTATCAGTAACTATTCCAACTTTATTTGGAATTTCACCATCAAATATTGGTCTGAATACATCTCCTTCTTCAAATCCATAACCCTTTCTTGTCAATTCAAAAGACTTAACCTCATATAAAGTTGATCCTATTCCAGTTGTAGAAACAGGTCCAACATCAAGAGATATTAATGCTGCCTTTCCAGTGTCAGTAGTTGAACCAGTTGATAATTTAGATACACCAATTATTTCAAGATTTTCATATGATGGAGAAGGTGGCATAATAATAGGATTAACATATCCACTTCCACCAGTAACAACTTCAAAGGTTAAAGTTCCTCCAACACCAACAGATGCTCTAATTGATGCTCCAGTTCCAACTCCACCACCAGAACCAACATTAACAGTAATACTATTTGAAGTTGCCTCTACAATTGTAGTAGATACTCCAGCAACAGGATCAACACCTACACGTGGATATGTATGATCAGTTGCGTATCCATCCTTTGAACATTTGAATGTTAAACCATTATTAGCAATTGATAAGGTATTAGCAGATCTCTTAATAGCACCAGCAACACCAGATACAAAAGTATGAACACTAGTATTAGATGATGGAGCATAATCTAATACAGTAATTTCAAATTTATCTCCACCACTAAGTTTATTGATGGCTTTAGATATGAATACAGCGTAATCTGCACTATTAGAGTATGCACTTCTAAATCCAGGTTTTTCATCTTTTGAGAATGGATTATCTTCTGGGTAAATTCTTGATCCCATAAAATTTTTATTTTGCATTAATTCTATAACTGGCTGTAAAGCTGTTGGAGCTATATAAGATAACACAGATTCTCCAAATGTTCTGTTTTCTGAATTAACAGAACCTAGAGGTGAAAAAGACTCTGCAACATTATCTGCCATACTTGCTGCTGAAGATGCAAAACTTTGGTATCCTAATCCATATCTTACTATAGGATCAGAAACACTATATATAGCATTAAAACCATAAGGTAAAGGAAAAGTTTTAAATTTCACATCACTAAGACCCAATAGCCACAAAGGATTTACAATTACTATGTTTTTGTTTCTTACATATTCTGGCAATTTATCATAAAAATATTTACCATCCTCATCTTCTCCTGCGATCAATCTTACTGCCATTTGATTAAAAAATCCTGCTGCTGCAATGGTAGCAAA
>VTLG01006090.1_pt1 | contig 23932 bp, 29 predicted proteins | sample 4694571 | NCBI WGS metagenome assembly VTLG01 (sample SAMN12604809, study PRJNA352737) | marine metagenome | biome: ENVO:00000447; feature: ENVO:00000209|ENVO:00000569|ENVO:01000036; material: ENVO:00002151; isolation source: viral sequences binned using virsorter ...
ACAGCGTCAGATTCACTCTTGCCGAAGCCGACCGCCGTTTGCTCTGTAACTGAGAGCGCATCGAGCATCGCTTTAGACATAAAAAAGGTGTGTGACTCGTTAATTGCAAACGCATCAGCAAACGTGCGTTGGATGATCAACAGAACTGAAGCGACATCGGCCACACCAACTGCGTCAGCAAACACCTTGCCCATATCCAAAGTGGCAAGTTCTTGCACGGACATCTGATCTGTAACCGCCTTGCCAATATCTAGCTTGGGCACATCGCTTAGAGTTACAGGATCTTGACCACGGAAGTAGCGGTTCAACGTAGAAGGATCAAGAAGCGCATTGGTGACCTGCGCATCTCTAAAGAAGACTGTGCTGATCAGGTTACGGTGAGCAACCATTGCTTGCAGATCAGCAAACCCGACTACAGCTTCGAATGTAGGTCTTGAAACCAGCGCTTGGGCTTTTCGAAACTCAGGCGCAACTATCTGCAAGCCGTTGTGTTCAACAGAAGCTCGTAAGTTTCGTGCATGAACAAACAGCCTAATAGCCATCAGTCGAAGTCACTCCTTACCTTCAGCTTGATCAGATCGTTGACTGTCTGTTTTCCGCCGCCTGAGAACGTAATCTCAAGCTCGCCTTCAAACGTGCCTGCTGTATCCAACGTGCCTACTGGGAAGTCGGTAGCAACTTTGCCTCCAGTTGCGTCAGTGACGCTGCAAGTGAGCGTGCTCTTTACGGTGGTGCTACCCAGTTCGCGTATGCGTAGTCGCACGGATGCGCCCGTGAGATCTACAGGTGCCCACGTAGCATCGTTGTTCTGATCAAGAGTTACTCCACTGGCAGCTGTGTTGCTGTCTTTTAGCGTAAAAGTCAGCTCTGGCAGTGTGTCGCCCGTGACTAGATTGAGAGTTGATGAGTAAGCCATTTTCGCTCCCTACCTAACGTGGCAGTATATTAGTAATGCTAATAAATTTACACCCACTAATAGACCCACATGACCGGCGTATCGGTCCTGATGTCTACGTGGACAAACGATTTTGCGACCCCTATGCCGCTAAAACCCATCTTCAACGCTTCGTGTACGATGTTCATTCGCTCGAAGCCGTTTGATACCGCGATATCAGCAGCGATACCCTCTGTGTGTCTGCCGGGACGTGCCTTCTTGGCCTCGATACTGTGGTCCGTGCTTCGGTATCCACTAGTGATCTTGAAAGCAAACCCGCACTTTTCACGAAGCTCATCTAGTTTGTGGATGAACTCCTCGGACATCTGGTTCTCGCCTGTCTCTTGACAGTCGAACTCTTCCATACTGAAGTACTTAAACATCACTTTTTCCTCAACTGCATTAGTTTGTCAGCGCCTCTAATGCCAAAGCTGGCACTTACGGCAAGAAAGAGTAGGTACTGATACCACTCGGGTAGGGTATCGAGTGCTGCAAACGCCATGTCCACACGTTCTATGACCGCTACGTCATCCATTGCAATGGCGTACCCGATCATAAAAACGGGAGCGGCTAATACCAGAGTCCAGAACTCGTCTTTCCAGCTGTTGCTAGATGCATCAGCCATCTTGGACTCCCACTCAGCGCCGTTAGCGATGACCTGCATCTTGGCTTGGTGGCGTAGCTTTTTCTCTTCGGCCTTGTTCTGCATCCAGCCTGTGGCTAGTTCTGCTACTGGCCCGAGCAACATCTTCAACATGGTGCCTCCTAGATAATCATCCTGTCTCGAATGGTTTGATCGACGCGCCACCCATTTCTAAATGCTTCATCGACGGTCTCTGCGGTCGGACCCAGCAGTGAAACAATAGGTGACTTCCCGTATTCAGCTGACTGGTTTGCCATGACGCCAAGACTCAATGGTCCTAAGAAACCAGACTTGTCTACGGTCTCAAAAAGATACTCATCCCAGTCCATTCGGTCGGTTCGGAAGTAGCGAGTGTTGGCGTCAATTCCGGGTAACGCCCAAGCAACGCCGTACTTGATGTACTCGCGCAGTTCCATACCAAGCATTGCTAAAGGCATAGTGGCGACCGCAGTGAGACCAAACACGGCAAGTGTTGCAGTGGCTTCTTCAATGCCACCTTGTCCTTCTTTTGCTCGCGCTTTGGCCTCTCGCAAAATACCGCCAGTGATAACTTTGGAGTAAGCGTAGAAATACGACTTCAACTGCCATACCAATGCCCATCTTGGATCTGAAGCCCAAATGGGGCGCTCAGCTGAATTGGGTCGCAGTATTGATGACTCCACAAAACGCTGAACCGCTTGCTTAACTTTCTTACCTTCTGGTGTAGACAGCTTTTGCCCGCTATCTATCCATGCCTCTACATCTGCTTTCGTAAGCCCAAGCTCTCGAAGGTACCGCTCTGAGCGTGGGTTCACGCCTTTTGCGTGCTTCAAAATAAATTGCCTGCCCATCCCAGAAGCAAACTCTCGGGTGAACTTGGTGTAAAAGTCCAAACCGATTACTCGGAAAAACTTATCTGTCATTTGGCGGGCAGTATCTGTCATGTAGTCTTGCTCAGCTTGTGTAATCCAAGCATTTGCAGCTGCCTCGTTCGTTACTACACCAATATCTTTCGCAAACTGTTTGGCCTCATCGCGATCGCGAATCGTAGAGACAATTTCTTTCATCGCTGTGTAGAAATTATCTAGGGAAAATTCTTTTGAATTTATTACTGGCCCAGCTAGTTCGGGCAGCGAACCTATCGTCGCGAGTGGTAAGAGCGTCACAAACTGAATCCATTGCCCCCAGCTATTTACCTGCCGCCAGAACGGACTGATCGGATTAGCTTGGTACCCCAGATAAGTATTGATCACTTGCATAGCTGCAGCGCGCTCTTCGGGGTCTAGCTTGGCAAGCTCGGCATCCAGATCAGCCTTATTATTTGTCGCTTTGTTAAACTCAACGCGCTTGACCATATGTGATACGTAGTTCACCAGCGCATCTGCTGGTTCCATTGCAAACCCGGCATTACGCAAATCTGCTTGGTTTATGTTGTCAGTAAGTAATCGTGACTTTTCCATCTCACTGGCAGGGTCTGCGTCATCTGGTAGCACAACCGACTCGCCTTGAATTGTCTGCGCATACTGACGTAAACGATGAATAGCTTTCTCTGCGCGTTCGGGTGAGATGCCCGGATTCTTTTCAAGTATCAGGTTTTTAAAATCATCTGGTCGCTCTGCTATCTCCAGCAAATTAAGCGCAACTGGGAAAAAGTTTTCTCGTCGACCTATGTCCGAGTTAGATGGCTCTATGTAGTCTGTGTACATCTCATCTAAGAAAAGCCTTACTTTTTTCGCAAGATCATCTAGCTCTGACGTAGCCATGTCGTCGTTTGCGGCTCTGCGTAGCGCGTCAATGACCTCTTGTGAATCAAGCGACCCGACGTCTTCTTGAAACTTCTGAATCAACTCGTCTTTTTTCAGTGCGGCTGCTTTGAGCATGCCTAGACGACCGCCGCCAGTTTCGTCTTGTGCTCGCACATAAAACATGTCGGCTATTTTGTCGCCGCCATACAGACGCAATACGCCGTCAGCAGTAGCCACAAACTTCATTAGATGCTTACCACGCTTGCCCAACTGGCGTCTCCAGTGATTAGCAAGTGCTTCGCCACCTTCTTTTACAACCGCTTCATTTACAGCGGCGACGAGTGCTTTTTCTTGGAACCCTATAGCCTCTTTTGTAGCTTCTTTACGTGTGCCAACAACCTGTTCCATATACTGCTCAAAGGCAGGAGCTTTTGGACCTTTGCGGATACGGAAGCCCCGAGACATGGCACGCCACGCAGCTTTTAATTTTTTTGCGACCGCTTTGAAGTGTCGCTCTGGCATGTTTCGCGCTGTTCTATTTATGTATTCTTTTGTAGCCCAGCGGGAGACTTGATCGGCGTACCACTCTTCAAAACCTTTATCGGCATAACGATCAACGTAGGTCTTATACTCAGGGTGTCGTTCATACGCCTGTAGCAATCTCGGACGGAGCGCGTTGTTCGCAAGCGCTGCTTGTTGCTCAGTTTGATATAAGTGATGACCGATCTCATGTGCAGCAGTCATCATGGTGCTCAAAGGATTACCAGTAACATCTCGCACTAAGATTACGCCGCGAAAATAACTACCACCGATCTGATCGTTTGCTTTCATTCGATCAACAATTTGTTTTGCGGCAGGGAAGTCTTGATCGCCAACAGCAGCACGTAGCTGCTCATCTGTCATCTCACTAAGGCGATTGAAGTTAAAGATCCGTGGTGCCACTTTCATCTTCAACCGCTCAAGCAGCTGACTTATGGACTGATTCACCATAGGGTCGTTAAACTTTGACGGGTCTCTAGCCGGTGTTTCGGGCGCAGGCTCAGGGGCTACTTCTGGTTCTGGCGTAGTTTGAGCGGGGTCAGGATTTGCTCGGTTATCTGGCCCTAAGTTACCCGGTGCGCCACCGCGTGAGCGCTGATTTGGATCTGGACGTGCGTCTTCTAAAGTGGACTCTTGTTGAATATCGAAGTCGCCTTCACCCTGATCTCGATCTCGTGGGTCTCCAAAATCAATATAGAATCCATTTTTTGCTCTCTCTGGATCAAGAGTAGCGCCTTCTTGCATTAACCGATCAGCAACTTGCTCCGCGTTATCGAAGCTAGTTCGGACCTCTTTTCCAACGGTCTCACCCTTATCGTCGTTGTACATGAGACGAACTGCTACATCCGGTTCATTAGACGTCTCTACAAAACGTGCGGTCTGCAAAAAACTTAAACGGTAAGAAGTGTCTCCAAGCTGTCCAGCAACCATGTTCAAGCCATTGAACTTACCGTTGGTGTAATTCGCTTGCTTGAGTAACGAGAGGCCATTTAAATCTTGCACGTCGTAACCTTCTACAGCGAGGTCAGATAAGATTTCAGCAAGCCCCTGCTTTAGCATGTCTACTCGGCCTTGCTCACCTTCGAAACGGCTACCCTCGCGGTTCTCTACTAAACGACGTCCTGCATTTACTAAAGACACGAGACTTGCGCGCGTGGTGGTGCCATCAGGGCGCTTTATAATGACGCTTTGCCTATTTGGTTTAGCCTTACCGGCTCGCTTTGCTTGTTCTGCTATAAATTGAGGCAAAGTAAACTTACGACCGGGGCCGTCAGCGTATAGCTTGTCGTAGAAGGTTTTGCGGATGACAAACTTATTGCCTTCTTTAGTAAGGCTAACGACCGCGTTAGGGTTTTCTCTGCTTTCGCGCGCCGCAGCGTTCAGAGCTGCTGCCGAAACTCCCTCTAACGCATCAAAATCTGTCTCGCCAAACTCGTCTTCATACGCCTGTCTGGCGTCGGCTTCGTTATCAAACACACGAGACGGGTCAGCTTTAGCTTCATAAGAAGCGACCTCGATTGTTTCGCCCTCGATCTCCTGTGAGTTTTCTAAGTCTGCGCGTTGCGCTGCTAGTTCTTCGGACTCAGACTCAAAGTTAGGAGTCTCGTTAGGGTCAGGTTCTTCAAACGAATCAGGGTCATCATCAACAGGATTGACCTTCGCCTCTCTGTTGACCTTCTTAGCACGCTCTTCTAGTGCTTGCTGCGCGTCGACAATGGTGGCACTGCCACCCTCGGGAGCTAAACCCCTCGCTGCTGCTAATGCGTTAGCCGCGTTTTCAGCAGTAGTAAGTTCCTCTGAAACAACATTGCCTTCCGCATCTAAAGCTCGTGCTACAAGGGTTGCGTTGCCATAGTCTTTGGTACTTGAGTACCCAAGAGCTGCTCCAACCACTGCATCTGTCGCGCCCCCCGCGACGACCTCACTGACCACATCTTTGCTAGTAGATATGATGGTGCCTCTGCCGGGAATGAACGCAGCAAATGCTGACTTCCCATTCACCTCGACAGGCGTGACCTTGTTAGTACGGGCACTGTACTGTGCTTCGTTACCAGCGACCCATACTGCTTTCTTATCGCTAGTGGGGTCCACCATAGCGTTCAGCTGGGCGTTTATATCAGAAGCAGGCTCTGGGCTAGTCTGCTCGAAGCTGGTCGCATTAGCTTGTTCTCGGACTATCTCTTCTTCTACCCTCTGACCCCGAGCCTCATCGAGCATGCGCTTGGCTTTATCAACGACATTGGCCGTTTTATCTATGGCTGTATTTGCAGCACTAGTGGCTGCAGGTATGGCAGCTTTTACAGCTGGCACTGTGGTACCCGCAACTCCACCAATCGCACCACCACCGAAGAAACCAGCAAACGCAGACTCTGCTAGACGTAGCTTTGCCTGCTCTGCATCAAAGGTGTCATCCATAGACATGCGGTTAAGAATCGCGATGCCTTCTTGCGCAACCTCAGTAGTACCTTCAATTGCTGCACCTCGAATAGTTGTAGCGCCGATGTCCTTGGCTAGATTTGCGAAGATGTCGCCATCTTTGACGCTGCGCTTTTTTGCGACATTACCAATCAGTTTAAGCAGTGCTACTTCGCCGCCTACACCGATCGCAGCTTGAGGAACGCCAACTGTCGCTGCACGTACAGCCGCGTTTGTATCCAAATCACGACCGGAATCTAAAGCCTCAGATAAGTTAGACCCTGACAGTGGCACATACTCAGCAGTAAACGCGCCGCCTAGAGCGCCTCGTTTCAAGTAGTTGTAAGACGCCTCTGCAATAGCTTTTTCATCGGGGTCTGCTACATCTTTTATCGTTCGTTCTACTGAGTCTTTGACTAATTTTTCTACGGCTTTCTTTCCGCCGAGCGAAAACGCGGCGCGGCCTGCGAGTGCGCCAACGCCTGCGCCCGTGATACTACTAGCTGCACTAGGTAGAAGTTGGCCAGTAGATTTTGCTACCTGAGTAACAAATCCAGACAGAGTAGGTTCGTTGAGAAACTCTTCGAAGGTCTCAACATTCAAGAGTGGTGCGGCAGCTGCCTGTTCTGTGACGCGCGCTCGCCTTACGTTTGCTGCGGCTGCTTCGTCGTCGCCAGTTACCGTATTAAATAGTGCTTTGAAATATTCAGTGTCAGCGGCTAGTCCCTCAGCGCCACTTTTAACGCCTGCGCCAAAGACTTCTCCAACACCAGTGGGGGTTGGGCTTGCAAGACGCGGCCCCCGAACGCCACTGCTTACATTTGGGTCAATATTCTCAAATAGACTTTCAATGTATGACCTAGCCATCTCTTGGTGTATTCGCAATAGCGGCCCGTGTTACCCGGTCCGAAAGACGTTTGCCTAGCTTTTCGAAATCGCTGATCTTTACTCTTTTGCCTTGTTGCTCTCCTGTCCTATTGCCATCTTGGTCTGTCGCAAATGACAGGTATATAAGTTCCGTAGGGTTATCTGGGTCATCCACACGCACACGTGACAGATCAAAGTCTGTGCCCTGTGGGTTCGCGTCGTCCAAAAAGAATGACTTTAGTCGTGCTCCAAAGCCAGCACTCGGACCGAACTGAACGAAAGTTGCAATCGCGGTGCTTAGTCCTGCGTTTATAGACTCGTTAATCAAGGCCATTGCCTGCGGGTCATTTTGAAACTGAGCCGCCTGAACTTGAATCTTAGATAGGTCGTCATTGAACCCTGCCAAAGCCGATCGCCAGTCTTTGTTTGGTTTGTCGGCGCGATCAGGGTCTCGGAACCGAGTCGTCATGCTCTCCAACGCTTCTACTGCAAGCTGGCCAGCACGGTAGAGTCGTGTGTTTCCGTCTTTATCGATTCCCTCTACATACTTTAGGAAATTGGTTCTGGCATTTCGAAGAGCCGCTGCCGCACTCACGGCGCTGGCGTCAGCTTTTATGCGATCGGTAGCTTGCTTATCTAAGTCTGACTGAGATGCATCGGTACGACCTGTGCTCTTCAAGTTACTAATTTCTAATCGTGCGCGTTCGCGGGCCTTATCATCAGGCGCAACAACTGACAGCAAAGCTCTTGCGGCCAACTGCTCTCTAGTAGGCAGCTTGGCGATATCGGCTATGCTCTTTACGCCCACCTCTTGCATGCGTTGACCCATCGTCGCTATCTGAGCTTCTGTAAGCGTAAGCTCGCCTGAGTCGATAGCAGCATCGATTTCTTCTGGCGTCATGCCATCCACTCTAGCGATCACAGACTCTTCGAACTGGTTCCAAGACTCGGTGTCCATCACGGGTGTTTTGCCAGCGGTGCCTCGCGCAGTTCGAATATCCGCTTCCTCTTTTTGCAACTGCGCAAGCTCATCTTGAAGTTTTGTAACTTCTCCATCTATTTGGGTTCTCAGAGCGCCCTGTTTAAGAGTGGCTCTACGATTAGTCAGGCGAGTTATTGCATCTCGCAAAGTTTTGACGCGACCACTAAAACGAGTGGTGTCATCGGGTGCGTCAGGTATCGCAATACCCAAATCTTTTGCGGTCTGGCGAACAAGAGCCCTTTTTTCCTCTTCAGTCTCTGCTGCATTTAGTACATTACGAAAGCTTCGAGAAGCGGCTGGATTGCCTTGTGCGTCAATACTCGTAGTAACAGTTGCTTGTGCATCCGCAGCAGCATTAGCAGCTGCAATATCAGCGTCATTGACCCCCATCTGTGCCATGTAAGTAGCGCCAGCTCTACCCTGTGCGCCTTCTAACACGCGATAGTTAACCCACTCATCTGAAATAAACTTCGCTGCTTGCTCTGGAGTTAGCATGACCACCTTGTCGCTGGGTTCAATGGTGCCACGCTCAGTTAAGACGCCCATGCTGCCGTCTTCGTACTGGCCTACTACACTCAACATGCCATTTTCATCTCGACGGATTTCTGTGTATGAAAATCCATCAGGACGAGGTAAAGATCCGTTCTCTAAAACATCTATCGCAAACTGATCGGCGTTTCTGTCGCCAGCGGCTAAAACGGGGGCTAATACGTTTTGATCTAGCTTGGTCGCATCTTCTGCTGATACAAACCCAAGCTTCTGAGCACGAAGATAGTAGTCGCCTGCTCGTTGAGTGTCTTGTGTGCGCGCGAAATCTGTGGCAGCTCTATCTTCTGCGGCTTCAGCAATCCGTAAGTTGCCCTGCGATACTTCCAACTGCCCTCGATTCGTTTCCGCGTTCATACGCGACGTATTAGCATTTTGCTGATCAATTTTTAGTGCTTCATTAAACTGACGAATATTTTCAGCTTGCTTGTCACGAGCCAGTTGAAGTTGATCTTGTCGAAACTGGTTATCGCGCCTTTGTTGGGCAAACGCCTGAGCACCTTGCACTCCTGCGAGTATGCCTCCACCGAGATCACCAAGTGCCATGTTGCCCCCTTAGAACGCGAACGCCATGATAGCCATCGCGCCGAGGCTACCAATCGTAGAGTAGGTCTGCGCGCGCGACTGTGCTCTCGCTGCTTCAAATGCGTTCCTGCGTTGTGTTGCATCAGCTGCAGCAGAACCTAACTGGTTTAGTGAAGAGCGATTAACGCCTTGGCCAATGTTGATAAGGTCGCCTAATAGACGTGTGTTAGCTTCACGTTGTGAAATGCGTGCGTCATTAACCGACTGTATGCCGCCAAGCGTATTCGCGCGCTGTAGTCTCAGATCTTGTTGCTGTCGTTGTGCTGGAGTTAACGAGGCACCGTATCTAGATGCATTACGCGCTGAGATACCTGACGCAAGCCCCTGAGCAACCTCTACATCCTCGCGAGCTTGGTCTATAAGACTCGTATCATTTTGTGCCTGTCGAATTAAGTCTTGTTCGAAGCTTCGATAGTTCCGCACGTAGTCCAAGTACTCATTACGAGTAATATCAGCGAAAGCCTGATCAGGGTCTTCAACTACAGGTAGGTCACCCATTTGTTGTGGCATGCTCGCCATTCTGTGATACGACATTACTAACCTCCAAAGAATCCTGAGAAGCCAAGACGATTTTGAAAACCAGTCACCTTTTGACCTTGTTTGTCTACAGGGCTAAAAAAGCTGCCACTAACTTGTTGTGGTGGACCCATGCCATCACCGGCCATTTTTTCGCCTGTGGTACCCATGTTTTCAAAACCTTGCGCAAGTGCTGCGCCCGCAATCTGACCAGCGGCATTGAACTTAGCAGCTGCTACTTGCTGGTTAGCTCTTGCTCGCTCCAACGCTTGAGACGTTGCAAGACGTGACGCTTGGGCCATACCAGTCTGTGCATCTGCTGCTTGTCCACGAGCGGTACCTAAAACATTGGTGCGCATCTGGTTCTGCACATTTTTCGCGTTGGTATTAGCAATACCCAGCTGGCCTTGATACGCCTGTGCCATGTCGCCAGTAGCAGTAGTGCTTTGGGTTTGCTGATATGTTGGCTGAGACGTCAATGCTTGCATCGTGTCTGCATTAGCGCGGCCTCGAAGACCAGACGCGACGTCTTCGGTCATCGATTTATCGCGCATCTGTTGTAACAAGGGGTCGTAGTTTTGCTTGAAAAACTCATACTCAGCCATTGCCACTGAGGCAGATGCTTGCTCTGCTTCAGACGGAGCGTAGTCTTGTTGTTTTGGCTTGCTTCCCATCGTCTAAATCCTTCGAATAAACAACCGTTTCAATATCCCACCCTAGTTCTGTTAAGTAGTTCTGCATTTGCGGAACTCGAGACCTAACAGTCAGCTTGCTGTATCCAGCCTCCTTGGCTACACGCATGAAAAAATCCTCATGCTCTCTGACCAGTCCTTGGCCCCTGTAAATTGCTGCCGCGAGCCAAACTAGTAATGAGCGCTCGCCGCTGTAAGGATCTGTTTCACCCGTAGTGACAACAAACCCGTCGACTGTGGTCCAGAGATGCGCCTGCTCATTAACACACGCGGCATAAACATCCTCTGGCCGAAACGATAGAAAGAAGTCATCTGCAAGAATCCCCTCTATCGCCGGTTTGACCCAATGCCACTCGCGGCGTATATCCGCGAAAACAGGATCAGTAAGTTTCTCTTCCATATCGGATTCTCTTCCTAGAGTGGCTGCATACGCCTCCATACCTGACCTTCCTAGCCACGCCCTCGTCAGCGTGACGAGCACGCCGTTCTGCATTCACAATGTATTCGCTAAACAGTGACCCGTAGACTTGCGCGCCTGCAAAGTCAGTCCATTCTTTGCTGGGTAAGCGCAACAAGCGAAACAGAGCACCCGCTACGATTGCGTCTCTGTAGTCGTTCATGACGTCGTCGTCACAAGCAGTCGATTGATGCGTGGGCTTCAACTGCACGCGAAGCACTGTCGATGACACCTTGGTTTCGTTTGGCACGGGTACAAGCCAAAAAGTGGCTTGCGTCTGCTTTACGTAGTACTCGGGCGTACCGAAGTAATCTGTATCTCGCCACTTGGGCTTACGCTGCTCCAGCAGATTAGTGCTGATTGGCTCAATATCTTTACCCTCATGCACTACCCACATGATCTTGTGTACCGCAGTTTGGTTTGGCGCTTCGAGGTCGTACTCAAAGATGCCGTTGACTGTAGTCACTGGGTCCAGCTCTGCCTGATATACGCCTGACTTTTCACACAACTCGATCACTGCTGAGCGGATGTTGTTTTCAATCAGCGTATCGGGACACCCCGGTACCATCGGTAGGATCTCTGGAAGCAAAGATTCATAAGCTATGGCCATGCTTTACCCCATAGGTGTCATAGGTGTTGGCTGTGCCGCTTCTAGATTGGGCGTTGTTATAGCGTCGACTTGCCCTTTGCCAGTTACAGATGCTGTAAACAGTTGATAGTGATTTGCGGCACGTTGACTGTTACCGGCGTACTCCGCGTCTTTCATGTACGCCATGTACAACACGTAGTTCATAACTGCGTTGGCATAGATATCAGGGATATCTAAGTTGCCGTTTTGCGCTACGGTAGTGGGGTTAGCAGAGAAAATAATCTCTAGATACGCGTTACCAGCGACACCGGGATACACATAAAAGTTCCGTGGGTTCTGCTCGTCGTAAATGTAGTGCTTTACGATATTTGTGTGAGCCGCATCCCCCGAAACAGTTGGGTCATGCCAGTCAGGTGTCTGCGCGTCTAGCACTTCTCTTGATACCAGTCGAACAGACCGCTTACCTGTGCCACCAGAGGCAGCTGACATATTCCGCACCGCACGCAGAAGGCGATTGCCAGTACTTGGTATGGCCTGCTTGGTACCAGTGACTAGCGTCACAGTCTCGTTCTTTGCACTTGCGTCTGGCTTGAGCAAAGCGATCTCTCGCTGCGCATCGTTGACCCACAGTACAAGCTCGCTAACCACTGGCCAGCGTACTCCTGTGGTGTCTTGCAGCGTCGTTTGGACGCGATCTATAACACTTTGTACTGTGACTGCCATACGTACCCCTTACGAGTTTAGGGCCGCTTCCCAAGCTGCTAAACGGTCGTCTGTTGGTACAGATCGACCAGCGGCTTTGTTCACGACTGCTGCCTTTGGCGTACCATCGGCCTTAAAATTCTTAGGATCGCCGTCCTTAATCAGGTCTTGCATGATCCCAACAAGTTCATCTTCGTCAGGCTCGGGTGGGGCTTCGTGTTCTACTTCAACAACAGTCTCACCTCGTACCTCTTTTGCGCCCATTTGCAGGGCCAATAAACCAATTTCGTCCGCTACCTCACGTTGCTCACCAGCGTGGAACAAAACAACTGCGCCAGAGAGTGTCGCGATACGGAGATCCTGTTCGCTAATTACCTTCATCTCATCTCCTTGAAAGAAGTTAGCCCCTCCGAAGAGGGGCTGGGGAGGGTCTTACTGAGCAGTGTCAAGACAGATAACACCAAAGTCTTGGACTGATCCGCTTACGTCACTGTTGTACTTAGGCTTGCGCAGACCAAAGATCTTGCCGATTGAGATACCAGCTTGGTTCTCATAGTCGAAAGTATCTTCAACGATCTCAGGGAGACCGATGTCAGCCATTGCAAGTGCCTGAGCACCGCAGAACAAGGCACGTGCGCCGACAACATCAGCGTTTGCGCCCCACTTATAGCCAGCAGCACCAGCGTTAGCAGAGGTACCAGTAGTCGCTCCTTCAGTGCTGAAGACGTGACGGAACTCGTGAATCATCACGCCGTCTACCATCAAGCTAGAAGAACCTGCGAACAGGCTGTTACCGGGGCCACGTACGCCAGCGTTACGGACGTTCGCCAAGAAATCTGAATCAAGCTTCAGATCGGCCATTTGCTGAGGAGTGACGAACATGTGGAACATCTCCTCGTTACCTGCACCTCGGATACCACGGATGTAGTGATCTTTGGCGTAAGCTTTCAAGTTGACGATGTCACGGTAAGCAATCTTGTCGTCAGCAACGGTTGCAGTAGTGTCACCAGCTGCAAGAGTAGAAGTGCCGCCTGACACATCTACACGCAAGTGACGTGCTGAAGTTGGTGCAGAGACATCAGATGCAAACACAAGGTCAACTAGTTCGTGACCTGCTGAAGACGAAGTGGCACGAAGTCCACCGTTTGTCTTGTGAGTGTAAGCAACACCAGACAGAGTCAAGAACGCCAACTGGTCCATACGATCTGCAATTGCATACGCAAGAGCGTCACGAGACTGCTCACGGAAGTTAACAACAGTCTTCTGGTCAGCCATTCGGCCTGCGATACGGTTAGCGAATCGGAGCTGATCCAACTCGATAGTGATATCGAAGGCACGCAGTGCTTCTTCGTTGCCTTCCAGAGTGTTGTCTCCGGTGATACCGTCACCAGTCATATCAGCAAGCAACGTGATGTTTGCTTTTGTGCCTTTCTCTGACTTAGTGAGTTCTGTGATGCGCTGTACAAGCGCGTTTTGACCAGATCCTGCGAACTGGTTGATGAATGACATGTTGCGAGCAACACGCCAAAAGTCACGTGACCAAGTCTGTAACTGGTCGCCCGTGAGCATTCCAAAGTTAGTTAAAGCCATGATGGGCCTCCAATAAATTGACAAAAAAGTACATGCAGCAACGCCGCAACTAATCAGCCGACTTAAAGGAGCGGCTAATCCGTTTCCTCGTATCGTGAGGCGACGAACTAGCGCTTTATTTACGAGGTGCGACCTCGGCTTCTTTTACGCCTCTGCAGGCGAGTACGTTTTTAACGTGTGCGACACGGTCAGATATCGTACTGACGGACGAGATTACGTCGTATATTAGCGCTGCTAATATTAAGTTTCAATAGGTGGCAGCCGACGTTTACAAAGGTAAGCAGTCTTCTTTTCTTCAAAGCAAAGAAGGGTGCCGTATATCGGCTTACACGTCTCTTCCCAAAAGGTTTTAACGTGCCAATCCACACATTCACCTTTTGGCTCTTGGGTAACACAGCCTGTCAAAAACAAAAACAGTAGAACCTTCTTCATCGTGTACGCTTCCTACGTCTTCCTGACGCTGTCACTGCATGTTTGATCTTTGCAGGGCCAGTCTTTCGGCGTGCAGACGATGCTTTTTCTGCTTTCGTCATCTTTGCCGCTACAGATTTTGGTCTACAAGAGGGGTAGGGGCGTTTACTCTTGGTAGCCGATTTACGTCCGCACGGCTTACCCGTTTTAACGTCGACCCAACCCTCTCTGAACCATTTTCGAAGGGCAGCACCCTTCTTACTTTTTCTTACGGCCACTTTTGTTACCCCAGTTCTTAGCGCCTACCTTTCGGCACTTGGCAACTGCACCTGACGCATACGCGGAAGGCCAGACCTTGTAACGGGCCTTAACCTTTCGCGCGCATGCGTCGTTCGCTTTCTTTCTTTTAGCAGGCATTACTTTTCACTCACTGGTTGCGTTGTCATAAAACGCAAAATGACAATACCGCTTGCCATTGCGCACCCGATCATCGCTTGCACCGCAGGATTTGCTGGCAAGAACCCGATAAAACCCTGCAAAACGGAGAGCACTGCGATAGCAACGCCGTATTGCACGGTTCGTGATTTAAGTGCTTGCTTTACCTGTGCCGGTATCATGCTAGTACGTCCTTCTTTTACGACGAGTAGCCGTAGTCTTTTTCTTTTTTGCTGCTGCTTTCTTTTTACCCTTTCGGTTGATGCCACATGGCTTACCATCATGCATTTCTAGTCCCTCTCTTAGCGTTGCGGCGAGCCGCAGTTATGATGTCACGTCTAGTGACCTTGTCTTTCGGCGGAGCCATAGCAGCCAACTTCTTGTTCTTAGTTGGCTTGGCGGCCTTTTTACCGTTCCTTCGCATAACTATCTCCTTACCATTTTTTGCACGACCAATATCGTGCGCTGAGCTTGCTAGGTGGACTTGTGTCGCACCTATGTCGTGCCCTAAACGACTTACGTCGTCCGGGCTGACTCTTCTTGATGGTCATTTTGGCGTCACCAAAACGTATCAATTTGGTTTGGTTGCCTTGTTTGGCAACGACAACAAACTTTTTGGTCGGATGATTGGGCGTTCGCTTCGGCTTGTTGTAGCCACTCACGCCTGCCCGCGCTAATTTCGGGTCTTTTTTGGATGCCATTAGATGATGTCTCCGCGCAATCGTTTGAGCGTTGCTTCCGGCAGTGCGTTGAACTCCTCTTCCGTCATGGAAGAGATATCTAAAGGTTTTTCGCCGCGTGCAGACGATGATTCACCCGGCATTTCGGGCGGCTGAGCCTCTGCGGCCTTCAATTTGCGGCTAACTTGGGCGCGTTTCTTAGCTACTTCGTCAACTCGAGGCGCTGTTTCGCCAGAAAGTGACGGAGCAGGGGCAGTTTCGCTCATATCAACCAAGTCATACTCACGAAGCACAAACTTTGCTGCTTTTGTAAGCGCTGCAACGGGGTTTTCGCCCTTTACAATGAACGCATCACGCAAATCGATGACTTCTTGCGTGTAGCCCTCGTTGTATTGATCGGAATTTCTGTCAAAAACCGGGAAATTGTTCTCTAATTCCGATGCAGCCTGCTGCAAAGCAGTAGCTTGCTGGCTTTGAGACACTGATTCGCCGATTTTTGAGCCAATTTCGTACTCTAACTGTGCTCTTTCTGCCGCTCGGATCTCTTTTCGCAGTGCTACAGCCTTCTGGGTCTCACCATCTAATACAAAATTTTGGTACTCGACCTCTTTTGCATCAAAATCGTACGCATCAGGCGCTTCACCCGGCTCTTGTTTCTGCGCTTTTAGGTCATCAAGCTGTTTTTCGAGCGCTTTCTGCTTGGCCAACACCTCATCGAGGCGCGATTTAGGCACCATATGACGCTTTGGCTCTTGAGGAGCAACAGGTTCAGCTGCTTCTGCCTCTTCAGCCGCCTCAGTTACCGGCGTTTGATCTCCGAGACTAGGAGAATCGTCTTCTCCGATAGGCTCGTCAGCTTCTTCAGCATCTTCAACAGCCTCAACTTCAGCTTCTTCAGCCTCCGCGACCACTTCTTCGACATCTTCTGGTTCCTCCGCAGGTTCCTCACCCAGTCCAAAGTTCAAATCAAGCGACTCTGCCGCTGGCTCTTCTGGTGCATCCGACCCCGGCATACGGTCGAATACGAGTTCATCTTTCTGATCGTCGTCTGACATCAGTCAATCTCCTATTGATTCATCGGTGACCGCACGTTCGGTATGTTCACCTGCTGCGGTTGCTGCTGTTTTGCAGCGGTTTGCATTGCTGTAGCAGCAATTCGAGTTGCAGCGGCTGTTTCTTGCTGCGATCTGCGCGTCTGATTAGTGAGATCAGACAGTTCGCGACGTAGTTCTAGCTCACGGTTCTTCATCTCAAGCTGCGATTGCAGTTCTGCCATACGCATCTGAGGCTGAACATCTGTTGTGTCCTGTACCTTGGCGATGTTGACGGCAGTCTCGGACTGAAGTTTGCGCACTTCAGCTTCGAGCTTGGCAATCTCAAGCTGCAACTGCTGCATGGCCATCTGCTGCTGCATTGCAGCAATCTGTTGCTGCTCTGGTGTCTTCTCTACACCTGTCATCATGCGTATGCGTTTGGCCAGTTCGCCCTTCTTAGAAAGGTGTGAGTACTCGACAATGGCGTCATCTGGTATGGCTACGCCGACCTGACGCAAGTTGAGCGCCTCTGCGAACTGCACTTCGTCGAACGAGTCACGTGCAGGCGCTGTAGATATGACAACGTCATACTCTCCAAGCGTCAGATCATTGATAATCCGACCTTGTGGCGTCATTTCGTTGATGACCATCTGCTCGCGCGGCTGCATAGGGTCACTCTCGTCAGTCACCATGATGATGCGCTGCTCGGTATAGAAAGACTGGATCAGGTCGAGGATGCGCTCAGCTAGGTACTGTCGCGTCTTGCGTAAATTATCTAGTGGCACTTGAATCATGATCGCGCCACGATTCTGCTTAGCCTGTATCGCTACACCTGATACTTCGGCACTGTCTGTGCCAAGCATCGAATCGTTGATACCAGAGATAGCCTTAATGTTAAGCGCAGCTTTTTGGCTGATGCGGTCCAGCCCTGTGGGAATCTGATTAGGCTGAATCTTAGACGGTGGGTTAGAGCCACGGTTGTACTCAAGCACCAGACCTGTTTCTGCACCGTGTTCCTCGAGATCATCAGCTGTCATGCCGACCAACGATCCTGATTCCACCATCCACCCGCTGTTAGCGGTGGTGTTTACGATGTGCAGCTCCTGACTGGCTATCTTATTGAGCTGCTCCTGTGGACTAAGGAGATTGCGGACCATACCAAATGGACGACCACGCCTAAAGTAAGCGAAATAAGGCACCACAGTAAAACCGTTATAAGGACTCCAGTCATCGTGAAGCACGATCTGATCGCATGTAACAGTCCAACGAACCTTGCGCTTAACTTTCGAGATGATGTTGAGGCCGTACTGCTTGGCAAACTTTTTAGCTTTAGCGTCTGAGAAAGTCTCTGGTACATCTCTCTGATCTCCAGTGTCGGGATCTACAAAGCAGTCGATGCGGTGCATGCGTCGGTGTTGACGTTCAATGACCCTAAGTGCCCTAACATTACGGTATTCGTCATCACTAGGGATGCCAGCACCGAGATAGTCATCGCTAGAAGAAAGATCCCCGAAACGGTTTTCCTCATACTCGATGGAATCGCGCCCCATACCTGACCCGTTCTCCGCAATGAAGCGAAGCTGTTCTGCTTTCTTCTTTCCATAGAGTTCCTCGATCTCATCCAGAGTCATCCACTTAGTTTCAAAGACCTCGTTCCACGATTCGGGATTCGAGTCCTTGGCATCGGGATCAATGAGTATGTCCAGTGGATCTTTAGCCGTGATTCGTACTTCACCTTCCACGTGATCGGAAAAGTCCATACGCACATCAAAGTAACCGCGCCCATCAAGGATCAAGCCATCTGAGAACACTTGCTGCTCGACCCAGTCGAGCTTGTTGCTGTCAGCGATCTGCATGTACAGCTTAGTCAGGGTATGGGCTACTTCTGCATCGCCGTTGCGACGTGGTTTGAACTGCACATCTGCACGGCGCGTGGACTGTTCTCCAAGGACCGTGTTTACCGTAGGTAGAACCGTGTTGATGGTAAGAGCAGGACGGCCCTCAGCTTCAAGAGCCGCGACATCTGAATCGTCCCACTGGTCTCCACGATAGAAGGCATCGCATCGTTTTGCGTGGCTTATGTATTCTAGATGTCCGTTGTCACGAGCACGGGTGTAACGGTCCCACTGTGCAGAAGCGATCTCTGCTTCTTCACCGGGCGATAACCGTTTCTTGTTTGTGTGGGTCGCCATATCTATGCACTCATCGCAGATTTATTGCGTTCGGGCTTCATGAGGTAACTCAATTTGTCACGCCATGACGGTTCTCTAACGACTGGTGGTGCCTGATAGGCGGCAAACTCAGTCATCATCAAACCTAGCCATGCAAGCGCATCGACTTGGTCGTCGTGAACCCCGTTCGGAAAACGTAGTAGTTCTGCGACAAGAGGGCCGGTAAATAGTTCATCGCGAGGGAGATACACCATTCCCTGTTGCATACGACCTTGAATCGCTCTAGCGCGGGCTTCCTTGTCCCGCCGCCCCGTCTTGAGGTCTTTGAAATAGGCTTCGTACAATCCGCGTTCTCGAACACGTTTCTCGAGAAACGGACCAAGAGCCATTTCGATGTGGCCCTTTTCTATGCCAATGATGGATGGACGCCACGTCTCGTAGAGATCTAGGATCTGCTCCACGAGTTCGAAACCGTCAAACCGGCCTCGCACCACGTCCATAACAAACAACTGATCATATTCGTTAACGCCAATGACCATGCCAACTGAGTAGTCATTGCGGTCACGCTTACCAATCGCCAAGTCCCACGCAGCGTAATAGCGCATTGCGTCTAGATCGATCTCTTCTGGATCGAAGTAACGGATCATATCTCGAGTGAAATAATCACCGTCGTCTGCGACTGGGTTTTGTTGATAGAGGGCAGACCAGTCCCTTGGTCCGACCGCTTTTTGTATTCTTGTTAGAGCATCTACACCGTACCGCTCAGGATGTAGCGCTTCACCCGCATCGCGAAACTCTTCGTCTTCTTCTGCGATTGCGGGATAGCGAATGACTTCCCAGTCATCGCCACCTTCCCCCGAAGCCTTTAATAAACGCCCAGCTAGATCATCATCATGCCAGCGCGTCAGAATAACCAATACTCCACCACCCGGAGCAAGGCGAGTATAAGCAGTAGACGTATACCAATCCCAAGAACTATCCCGATTGTTCTGTGATTCGGCGTCTTCCCGGTTCTTAACGGGATCATCAATAAGGAGGATATGCGCGCCTTTTCCAGTAATACCTCCGCCCACACCAGCCGCAACATAGCCACCACCGGACGATGTAAGCCAAGCTTCAGCAGACTGGCTATCGGGGTCCAGACGAGTTTGGAAAGCCGTCTTATAAGTAGGTTCGCGCAAGAGCTGACGGACTTTACGGCTAAAGCCCATCGCCAGCGAACCAGAATACGAGCAGCTAATAAATTCGTGCTGAGGATTACGGCCCAAATGCCAAGCCGGGAACGCAACCGACGCGAGTGTGCTCTTACCGTGCCGAGGCGGCATAAATAGCATAAGACGCGGGCTTTTCTGGTCCACCACATCTTGGCTGAACTTTTCCAAGCGACGGCAGATGTCTTTATGGACCCAACCAGCTGAGTAGTCAGGGTTGAATCGTTCCACAAATGGTAATAATCGCTTTCGCGTAAGGAAACGTAACGCAAGTTCTGCTTTCGCCTTATCTTCAAGTGACTCTTGCTCATCTACCTCCTCTTGCACGGGCGCGTTTGGGATTGGTAAAGCTTCAGCATCGTCTGCTTTGCAATAAACGCACAGGCCGCTTACCTCGTCGGAATACAAGGTAACCGGATGCAAGTTCTTACAGCGTAAGCACTTGCGCTTTGGGATCTCCGCGTTCAAGAGGCAGCAGGCTCCAAATAGGCGTTAGACTTACCAGCGATCTCTAACAGCTCCTCATCCGACAATCGCTCTAACTGTTTTGCGGTTGCGTTGAGGTTGATGTTGATCTGGGTAGCCTGATCAGGCAGACCTAGACCGTGTAACTTGACTAACGAATCAACAGTGTTTTTCATTTCTGTTGCTGTCGCAGAAGCGGAGTACGCTTCCATATACATGGTGTGTGCGTTTGTCTTGGTGAACTTCACCTCTTCGCGCATCTGATCGCGGAAGTACTGCAACGCTTGCTGTACCTGCGGTAGTTTGGAAGCGTTGTAGGCAGTCTGCGCAGACTTATAGCCTGCAGCACGACCTGCTGCTGCAACGGTCATACCACTAGAAATCATCAGAACTAGCTTTTCTTGTTGCACAGTAAGTTCGCCAAGTTGCAGCCCCATGTAAGGAACGTGGGATTGGAACTCGGTGTGAGTCATTTCTTTAGTATCGCTAATGGATACTTGGCTGGAAGGTGCCTCCAAAATCACTCCTCACGTCCGTGCTTTGGAAAATAAATACCGGGGCACGTGTACCTAAGTCTTGTAGACCTAAAGCTGAAAAGAATTGTTGTAGCGACGAGTGTGGCGGGTCCATAAATGTGACCAGTTCCTCGGCGATTTCGGCGTCGTACGCGAGGACTTCTTCACCGCCGACATAGGCTGTGCCCAAGAGAGCTTGCTCTAGACCCTCAATCGCTATCATTTCAACCATTGTCATAGGCGAGATATTAGCGTTACTAATAACGCTAATCAATAGAGCATTCGTGTATGTTTTTCACCCACCACCAAAACATGTCTAACGGAAGGGTGTGACGCATGATATTGATGCGATACGCCACTAGTTGGATGTTCTGTGGACAGTAGCCAGAGTCAGTGTTTATGCGATCAATACTCGCATTAAATTCTTTGTGTCCGCTGCCGTCCACGTGATGCGTCATATTGACGCCCGATAAAGCGCATTTACCGCTTTGCTGCTCCCAAAGCTCAATAAGATCTTCGGGCGTCAGCTGCCAGTCGTGCGTTTCCTTACGTGAGTACTTTAGTTTCGAGCACAGGCGTCTTAGATAATGTTCGTAAGATGCACTGTATGTTTTGTTCCTTGCGCTCGCTTTGCATGCGTTGCAAATGGCGCGCTCTCCACCCTTGTTGAATTTCTCAAACTGGTCCTCTGGCAAATCGCGCTTGCAGTTCCTGCAAGTCTTGCCCATATGACCGGCCCCCTGATCGGTCATGAGAGAGCGCTAAGTGTAGCGAAAATTTTTTACAGAAAAATTATTTGAAAAACAGGGCTATACCGCTCACTCATCATCTCCCCGTACCACCGTCGACCTACCCCTTAGCCCCGATCGCGCGTCATGAACCTTGTTTTACTTTTTACGCATCGAACCTTGTCTCCCAGTAACCCTCCTCGTCCCTCGTCGGCTATCAGTCATTCTCATGTCATTAACAACACAAGGACACACCATGACAACACTAATCATCCTCGTACTAATCGCAGACCTCTTCTACATCACATGGAAGAAAGACCAACAGATCAAGCAAGCCTACAACCAAGGTTACTCACAAAGCATGGTCGACTCATTAACCAAGGAGCACAAAGCATGAACCACGATACACAACTCCAGCTTCCCTTCAGCTCATTAGAGATCAAATACAACGAATACCCGCACGATGACTTTGCATCACACTGCATCGACACGTGGTACGAAGACTCACTCGATGCATGGCAATCACCATTTGGCAGTGAAGAGGAATACTACGACTACCTAGAATCCCAACGCGAAGAAGACTACTTCAAGTGGCTTGCTGAATCAGAAATCATAGACGGAGATGCATCATGATCAACCTACTCAAATCACGGTCCAAGGTTCGTGGTCCACGGCCCATGGCCACCAAGCTCACCCCTCACGAGTACAGTCTCAAGTGGCAACGCGCTGAGTGGGAGCGGCGACGTCGCGAGCGCAAGGCTGTGTGACAGCACTTTTAGTGTGTGACACCACAATATTCAACGTGTCACACACTTCTAAGTCATTGTTTTACATACCTATTATCTCATTTACATACCCTGTGTGACATGTGTGACAGCTCAGCTGACTTAGTACAGAAACGTATTCTGTTTTTTAACAGTTCTGTTTTTGAATTTAACTTTTTAGCTATTTAGTGTCACACATGTCACACATTTACTTTTTCTTTATATACATCAACAACTTACATCAATCTTCGTGGTGTCACACATGCGTCACACATGCGTCACGCAAGGTGTCACACACCACGAATCACGGTCCACGGAGGACGATTCAATGTTCAAATTCATCTTACTTGTACTGTCTGTATTCATTGCTCTAGTCGCTGCTGCTCACACTGTCCACTTCATATCTTACGGCGATTATTTAGAAGGCATCATCACAGGCTTGTATTTCTTCGCCAGCACATTCTTAGCTGCCGCACTCATTGAACTAAAGAGGACTCAGTCATGAACTTTGATTCAGTTATCCGTCACATCGACTACGCCAACACGTGGAGTTGGAAACACAACCCAAAACGCAAGCTTCGTTGTTACAAAACGGCTATTGAAACGCTCGTATTTGAAACACGTCATTCCATCAAGCGGATGATCATTCGCTTACGTTGTTTCACAGAACGCCACCAATGGAAGCTTGTACTTGCGTTGGTACTTGGTCACATCTACGAGGGTATTGCCTTATTTCTAACCCTCTAATTAAACGACTCCTCATTCTTCGTCGCCGAGCAGTCGTGATTAATGTCATTCACAACACAGGAGACTTACATGATCAATCCAACTCAATTCGCTAACAACGCACGGGATTTCGCTAGACGTTCTGTTCAATACGTTTACGACAATCCCGGAGACGTCATCTTATTCGCCGTAGGCATCATGCTTCTCGACATCGACACAACACTCGAGCAAATCGAGGAGCACGAAGAAATACAAACTGCCTTCGATCTTTACCAATACCACAACGGAGCTTAACCATGTCTAAACCTTTACCTCTTAACTTCGAGTCAGACCACTGGGACTGGCTCGTAGACCACGAAGCACAGCTCTTGGAGCACGGTACACATGACGTGGACCCTGATTCTGTGCTTAACTTTATTAGCCACGCTAATACATCAACCACTGACCTAGAAGGATCTAGCTATGAGTAATCAATCTTTCATTCCACAAGCGTTCGCTGACCTTTGCGAGTACAAAAACTTCAAAGGCAAGCACGCTACATTCATATCAAACCTGCCTCATCCAACAATAATTCAACAATATGCTGCTGCACTTGCTTCAGCCAAAAACACTAACAACTCATCTATCCACTGCTTGTCAGTATTTGGTTCTATTCAGAGCCTAATGGACAAGATCTCGTGGAATGCTCGCAAGTTGTTCAACGCTAATGCTCGCGCTGCACAAAGCGAGCTTGAGAACGGCGGCGCACCTTGGGGGCTTGAAGCCACCGAGCGCGTTCGTGAGTTCGTAGGCGTCGACGCTGACAACGAAGAGCTACTCAAAATCGTACAACAAGACTTTGATCTTCTATTCCAACTTCACACCACACTCACTCAACAGGCTGTTGAAAAACAAATGCTGTCTGAAGACTGGTCAGAATCACTTTACTTCTTCGTAGAGGACGAACGTCAGCCCAACGGTGATTTCGTTATTGTCAACCGTACTGACAACTTCGATGACACGCTCACATT
>VTLG01009634.1_pt1 | contig 23929 bp, 41 predicted proteins | sample 4694571 | NCBI WGS metagenome assembly VTLG01 (sample SAMN12604809, study PRJNA352737) | marine metagenome | biome: ENVO:00000447; feature: ENVO:00000209|ENVO:00000569|ENVO:01000036; material: ENVO:00002151; isolation source: viral sequences binned using virsorter ...
AAGGAGATAACTATGGACCCTAATGAAAGATTAACAGGTATTGCCAGTATACCACAAAGCGGACCACAAGGAATGCCTATGGGAGGTATGATGTCTATGGGTAGTGGGCAACCCCCTATGCCCCAACCAGAAATGTCGGGACCTCCTCCTATGCCTATGGGTAGCGAGGAACCTCCCATGGAACCTATGATGGGTGGTGAAGAACCTCCTATGAGTGTAGAACAAGACGCTATGATGTTAGCTGAAGCAGTAGTAGGTAGAACACAAGGTGATATAGGTGCAGCTGTAGATGTTTTAGATACAGCTAAAGCTATGTTAATGTCTAGTGGTAGTCAAGAACCACAAATGATGATGGACGGCGGACCTATGTATGCTAAAATGGGTAAACCTTTATATGCTGAAAGTGGTAGGTCGATTTCTAATTCAGATTCTGACACATTAAGACAAATGATTATGGACAATTTAGCTCAGATGGCAGCAGCAGCTACTCGTCCTGACCTAGAGGGTAGAGCAGTATCTGAAGCAGATATAGCGTATATTAAAAACCTTTTAAATGAAGGACAAGAAGGTAGAACTATGTCTGACGCAGAGTCGCTAAAGGTACTGTCTTCATTTTATGAAAATATGCCTCCTTTAATGAGAGAAGGCGGTGGTGAACTAAATCCTGGATTACAAGCATTACAAAAAGAAAGACCAGATGTTGTTAAAAAAATATTAGGTAAAGCTGATGGCGGCACTTTGATGACTGATGCACAAAAATACAGAGAAGCAATAAAAGAAGCTAGAATGGTTAGCTAATCCAATCTTTCCATTTTTCATCGCCTAATACTTCTTGTGCTAGGTCGAGTTTATTTCTAAGAGCTTTTACAATTTTTTCGTCTACAGTACCTTTAGCGACTAAATCAATATAAGTTACTTTATTAGTTTGACCTATACGATGAGCACGGTCTTCAGATTGTAATCTTTTTTCTAAATCATAATTATTACTGTAGTAGATTACGTTACTTGCTTCAGTAAGAGTAATACCATAACCACCTGTTTGAGTATTACTAACTAAATATTGTAGTTGTGAATTAGGGTCTTGAAACCTGCGTATAATTTCTTGACGTTCTTCATCAGGTGTTTCACCATAGTAAGTAGCTACACTTTCAGTTCCTGTTATTTCTTGTAATGTTTTTAATATTCTTTTTATATCATATTGATAGTTAGCCCATATAATAGTTTTACCTTGTATTTCTTGTAAAATATTTAATAGTTCATCTAAACGGTTGCTTTTAACTTCTACTTCTTCACCATTATCATGTCTAACGAAACCACATATAACTTGATGTAGTCTTAATATTTGTGTCAGTATTGAAGTTACACTAACTATTTCATGCGAATCTAATTCAGCAATAGCATAATCTTTTAATTGTTTATAAACTTTCTTTTGTTCAGGCGTTAGTTCTACTTCTCTACGTTGATATATTTTATCTGGTAAATCTAAACATTCTTTCTTTAGCACTCTATAAGAGAACTCATTTACATTTTTACTTAATTCATCTAAATTTTGATAACCTACAACTTGTCTAAAAGACCTAGCTCCCATTTTACGATTGATTACTTGTGCGTATCTGTTTTGAAAAGAGTAATACGATGCATAACCTAATAAATGTGGGGATAAAAAACTGCTTTGACTATATAAATCTAAAGGTGATTGTGTAACAGGAAATCCTGTAAGTATTCTTCTGTATTTAGTATTAATAGCTAGTTTCAGTAAATTTTTAGTTCTTTGTGCTTTAGGGTTTTTTATAGTCGTTGATTCGTCAACAGCTATTAATGGTAAATGCCCTAGTATAAATCTTTCAACAAAAGCTACACCTTTTTTAGTACTGAACGCTTCAACATTTATAACTAATATTTTTAAATCATCACTAGGAGTAAATAATTTAATTAATTCTTCTTTTTGTTTTTTAGTAGGTGCGGGATTCCATACAGCTATTTGTGTTTCTACATGGTCTGGCATATGAGCAGGTATTTCTTTTTCTGACCAGTTTCTATAAACGCCTTTAGGAGCCACTATTATGGCAGCGTTTATGCCACCTTTATCATAAAGCATAGCTATGTTATCAATAAGAACTTTAGATTTACCCGTTCCCATTTCCATAAAATAAGCATACTCTTTCTTATTCCAAGACCTTTTTAATGCTTCTAACTGATGCTCATACGGCTTCGTTTTAAATTTATACTGCATGTATTACCTTTCTAATTTCTGATTAAGATTATATATTACAAATTATATAATTTATAGCCCAACCTAAAACTTTTTCTCATGCCCTCTAATAGAATTACTCTGTTTTTAATATTGATTATTTGAAATCTAATATTGGTATAATCTCTAAAACATTGAGATTTTTTAAGGTCAGTATTAGTTTATTAGTATTATTAATACTTTTAGAAAAATTTTTTATAAAAAGATTTTATTTTTTAAAAAACATATAACTAATAACTTTACTTTGTAATTAATCGTAAGTATTATTTAATTTCTAGAAATAAGAAAGGAGAAAACAAATGACAGTATATGTCGTACAAGAAGTTCAAGGTAGAAATATTGCCTCTGCTAGACAGTATGGTGATTTTGAAGTTTTGTTACCTTCTAATACACAAATAATGTTAAGTGCATCTCCTTCTGTTCGTAGAATGAAGAAACTCCTACAGGACTACAAAGAAGGGGATTACTTACTTTTAATAGGCGACCCTGCCGCCATAGGCGTAGCGTGTTCTATCGCTGCATTTTATAATCGAGGTAAATATAGTATATTAAAGTGGGATAGGCAGGAAGGTTTATACTATCCCGTTGATATCGATTTACACCAGAAAGGAGAAATAGATGAATGAGAAACCGACTTTTGAAGAACTTGTAGGAAACACAGAAGCTCAGCAATGGGACAATGATGTTTCTGATGGAGAACTTTCAATAGTTTCTGCTTTAGCTAATAAACAACTTCAACTAGTTACAGAGGTAGCAGAGTTAGAGGCTGACTTAAAAGCTAAAAAAGAAGAACTTCGTTTGACTTCGGAGCAAGAGTTACCTGACGCTATGCAAGCAGCAGGACTTACTCAAATAAAATTAAATAGTGGAGAAAATATTTCCATTAATGAGTTTTATAACGCTCATATATCGAAGGCAAACCAAGAAAAAGCGTATGAGTGGTTAACGGCTAACGGTCATGAAGGTCTTATAAAGAACGAGGTTCTTTTAAAGTTCGGACGTGAGGAAAGTTTAGTCGTTGATGAAACAGTTTCAGCTTTACAAGCAAGAGGCTTATCACCGCAAGTACGTCAGAGTGTTCACCCTAGTACGTTAAAAGCTTTTGTAAAAGAGCAATTTACTAGTGGGAACGATATACCAACCGAGCCCTTTGGTATCTATATAGGTACTAAAGCTACTATTAAGAAGGATTAATATTATGGCAGAAGAAAATAAAATAGCTGAAGTTTCGTCAACTGCGATTAGCACGTTCGATGATACTTTACTATCAGGCGGTACTGGGTTAGAAGACACTACTACAGAGGATTTTGCAATCCCTTTTATTAGAGTTTTACAACCTATGTCACCACAATTACAACGACAACACGGCAGTTATGTAGAAGGTGCCAAAGCAGGAGACCTGTTTAACACCGTTACTGGTGAAGCCTATGACGGCGAGAAAGGGATATCTATTGTTCCATGTGCTTATAATAAAAAGTATATAGAATGGATTCCTAGAGAGAAGGGTGGTGGTTTAGTAAACGCTAATCACGATATTTCTATACTTTCTAAATGTACAAGAGACCCTGAAACAAGAAGATACTACACAAGTGATGGAAATGAGATAGTTGAAACTGCTCAATTCTTTATTCTTGTTACAGATGGAGAAACTACACAACAAGCAGTGCTTGCTTTTACCTCTACTCAATTAGGAGTAGCTAGGAAATGGTTAACCATGTTAAGAATGGCTAGAGTACAAAATTCTAAAGGGGAGTCTGTAGAAGCTCCTATGTTCGCTTACACCTATAAACTTACTACGACTACTCAATCAAACGATAAAGGTAGTTGGAACGCTTATAGTGTAAACCAAGAAGGTGCCACAGTTTTGGCAGTGGCACAAATAGCTAAAGACTTTATGTCTGCAGCTAGGTCTGGTGATGTTGATGTGAAACAAGAGCAGCAGAACGACGTTGTTAGCGATACAGTTATTTAACTATGTCGTTAGCAGGGGAGTTTGCTGTACGCTATGCAGGACTACGTCAGGCGTATGGAACTTTCACAGCTAGCAATGAAACTAGAGAAGATGGAAAGGCAAGTGGTAAAAACATTACTATATCTAAGGAGTTGTCTGACAACGACTTATTAAAGTTATGGGAAGACCATTTGTCTGGTCATCAAAGTGTAGGAATAGTCCCTATAGATGAGCATAATAATTGCATATGGGGAGCCATAGACGTTGACGAGTATCAATTAGATTTAAAAGATTTATCTATCAAAATAGCTAAACAAAAACTACCTTTAGTTCTTTGTCGTAGCAAAAGTGGTGGTGCTCATATCTATATATTTCTAAGTGAACCAGTAGCAGCATCAATGTTACAAAGAAAATTAAGACAGATTGCAGCGTCTATAGGTTATGGACAAGCAGAAATATTTCCTAAACAAACACAATTATTATTAGAAAGAGGTGATAGAGGCAGCACGTTAAATATGCCTTATTTTGGTGGAGAAAACTCTACTCGATATGCTTACGGTAAAGACGGAGCAGCATTAACACCGCAAGAATTTTTAGATTATACAAAAAACATTGAATTAAATCCAAGTGCTTTAGAAAAATTAGAAGCTAGTCCTTTAACTGAAACGATGGACTGGTTAGACCAAGCACCTCCTTGTATACAGCATTTAGTAGTGCAGGGGTTTCCTAAAGGCTCACGTAACTCGGGATTGTTTAACGTAGGAGTTTTCTTAAGGAAAAAGTTTCCTGATGATTGGGAGAAAAGATTAGAGGATATAAACATAAAATATATGCAACCTCCACTAGGTGCACAAGAAGTTTTAACAGTAGGTAAACAGTTACAAAGAAAAGATTATTTTTATAAATGTAATGACCAACCTATAGCAAGTCATTGTAATAGTCCTTTATGTAGAACTCGTAAGTTTGGTATTGGTGCTAACGGTGGCACACCCTTATTTAGTAATCTTACAAAACAAGACAGCGACCCACCTATATGGTTTTTAGATGTAGAAGGTGGTAGACTAGAATTAGAAACAGATGATTTATTAAACCAAAACAGGTTTCAACGAAAGTGTATGGATGCTCTTAACAAAATACCGCCCAAAGTAAAAGAAAACGTGTGGAGACAGATAATACAACAATTACTAGACGCAATAACTATAGTAGAAGTGCCTAAAGAAAGTTCTACTGAAGGGCATTTTATGGAGTTATTAGAAGCTTTTTGTACAGAAAGACCTGCTAGAGAAAGAGATGAATTATTATTACATAAACCTTGGACAGATAATGGTAAAACCTATTTTAGGTTATTAGATTTAATGGATTATTTACATAGAAATAATTTTAAAGAATACCAAAGAAATAAACTTACATCTAAATTAAAACAATTACACGGTGAGCCGTTCTTCTTTAATATAAAAGGCAAAGGTGTGAATGTTTGGCACATAGACGAGTTTAAAGCACAAGATGAACCTCATGATTTACCAGACTTTAACGATAATTTATTATGATTAAATATATACCTAAATATTTCCAACATTGTAAACCAAACATAGAACGTTGGGATAATCCCACAGAAAGAAAGTTTAAAGGCAAAACAGTTAAGGGCAGACCTACAAGAGGTTTTGGTAGTTCTTCATTTAATTATGCGGGTAAAGTATATGAGCCTAGTGTTTGGTCAGATACTATGTATAGTTTTAAACAAGACGTAGAAAAATTAGTATGGAAAGAGTTGGGGGTAGATAAACAATTTACTTTTTGTTTATGTGGGTTATATGGTTTTGATGGTAAAGGTATACCACATCATTCAGATACAGTGCCGACAGAAGACGATTTAGTTGTTTCTATATCATTAGGAGCACCAAGAATATTTATACATAGAACTTATCAAAACCCTATAAAGAAACATACGAACACAAGCGAGATATTTTTGAAAGAAAATTTTGTTATAGATGAAACATATTATTTATTAGAAGATGGAGATGTACTTATTTTCGATGGAAAAAATCAAATGTATTCTACTCATTGTGTGCCTGATTTACAAAACGCAGGTGAACGAATTAATCTAACTTTTAGAAGTGGTTTATGACTTTACCTAACCACACGCAAGTAATTCTTGGACCTCCTGGAACAGGTAAAACAAGCACCTTACTTGGTCTTATAGAAGACGAATTACAAAACGGCACTAATCCAGAGAGTATAGGGTTTTTCACTTTTACTAAAAAAGCAGTGAACGAAGGTAAAGAAAGAGCGATGAATAAGTTTAGCATAAGTAATAAAGAACTACCTTATTTTAGAACTTTACATTCATTAGCGTTTAGACAACTAGGATTAACTAGAGAAAGCGTAGTAAGTAATTCAGATATAAAAGATTTAAATGAAAAATTAAATTTAAAACTAACTGGAAGAACTACATCAGACGACGGTCATCTATTCGGCATGACCCATGATGATAGATTAGCTTTTATAGAAAACCTTGCTAGGATGAGAGATATATCTTTAAAAGAACAATGGCATCAAGTAGAAGACGCTGTTGGTTGGTTTGAACTAGAACGTTTTGCTAGAGGGTTGCATTTGTTTAAAGAAGATAGACTTTTAGTAGATTATACCGATATGTTACAAAAGTTCCTAACAGAGGGAGATGTTCCAAAACTAGACGTTATGTTTGTAGACGAAGCACAAGATTTATCTCCTCTACAGTGGGCGGTGGTGCGTAAACTCGCAGATAAAGCAAAAAAGATATACGTTGCAGGAGACGATGACCAAGCTATTTATAAGTGGGCAGGAGCAGACGTTGATTATTTAATAGAAAATTCTAAAAACGCTATGGTTTTAAAACAGTCTTATAGAGTGCCTTCAGCTGTTCATAAAGTAGCAAAACAATGTATAGGTCAAGTTAGGTCTAGAATTTATAAAGAATGGACACCTAGAAAAGAAGAAGGATTAGTTAGGTGGGAACCAAATATAGAATTAGTTAATATGGAAAAAGGTGATTGGTTAGTATTAGCAAGAACTAATTATTTATTAGAAGATGTTGATGATTACTGTAGGAACGAAGGTTGGTTTTTTGAAGTAAAAGGCAGACCAAGTATTCCAGAATCTAAAATAAGAGCTGTTCTTTATTGGGAAAAACTGCGTAAAGGTGAAAGTATTTCTTTAAACGAATGTGCCAATATATTGAAGTTTGTAAAAGTCGCTGATTATAAAAAACTAGATATGTTAGATAGTAATATAACTCTACAATACGAGGATTTAAAAAGTCATTTTTCTGACCTACCTGACGGTAAATGGTTCGATGTTTTTACATTATTAAGTCCTAAAGAAGTAAGTTATATAAGAGCTATGTTACGTAGAGGAGAAAAAATAACTAAACAACCACGTATACGATTATCAACTATTCATGCTGCTAAAGGAGGCGAAGCTACCAACGTAGTGTTGTTAACAGATATTACAACTAGAGTTTATAAAAATTATCAACAAAACCCTGACGATGAAAACAGGGTGTTTTATGTAGGGGTGACTAGAACAAAAGAAAATTTATATTTAATAGAGCCTAAAACAACACGCTGCTATCAGTTGTAAAAGTCCTTTACTTTGAATATAATTGTAAAGTATATTATTTAGGCATTAAGAAAGGAGAAACAATGAACATATTTTATGTACACAAAGACCCAGCACACGCTGCAATTTGTTTACCTGATAAACTAGTAGTAAAAATGCCATTAGAAACAGCACAGATGTTAAGCACGGCACACAGAGTTCATTCGGGGGACGAATATTGTGATATAAACGGTATTTATAAAACAGCTTATAAAAACCACCCATGCACGATATGGGCTAGAGAAACAAGTCAAAACTATTTATGGTTATATTATCATTTCTTTGCTTTATGTAAAGAATATCAGACTAGATATGATAAAGAACATTTAAGTTATATAAAACTTAATGACGCATTATCTACTCTACCTATAGGCATTCCTGAAGCGGGATTAACCCCCATGCCACAAGCGATGCCTGATGAATATAAGAATGAAGACCCTGTAAAAGCGTACAGGGATTATGTTATACATGAAAAACATTACGCTCAATGGAATAAAAATAGAGAACAGCCAACTTGGTGGAGGTAAATTATGTCATCTATTAGAAAGAAACTACTCGTTAATGAAAACGATAGTAAAAATACAAGAATGGATATAGCTAGTGCGGGTGTATTAGCTAATTGGCGACCAGATGAGATAGCTCATATGAGTCGTTTCGATAAAATAGCTTCTATGTGTATAGCAGAAGCTAAACGGTTAGACAGACCATTAGATACTTTTGAAGTAGGTTGTGGTGAGTGTTGGACTTTACGAAACTTATATAAAGCTTATGTAGTTAAAAAGTCAGATATTATAAGGTCGTATTATGGTTACGATATTGACCCTGCATGCGAAATGGAAAACCCTTTTTGGTCTAATGCAGGTAAGCCTTTAAAAGATTCTACATGGTTTCAAAATTTCAACGGTGAAATAAGAATACAAGATTTAACAACTAATCCTGTATTCGATTTAGAAGATAAAAGTATAGACTTTTTCTGGACTACTGAAGTTATTGAACACATGGGTAGAGAGTTTATTGCTGCATGGCTAGACGATGCTGCAAGAGTTATGCGACCGAATGCATTAGCTTTTGTATCTACGCCTAACCACGACGGCTCTAATGATAAACTACCTGAAGACCACGTATATGAGTGGGGGTTCCAAGAACTAAAAGAAGAACTAGAAAGGAACTTCGAAATAGTTGACGTTACAGGAACGTTTATCCAATTACCTAATTTAAAGAAAGCTATGAAAGAGCCTAGTATTGGATGGACTCCCGAACAATTTAAGAAACTAGAAAATAGATACGGCAGACAATTTTTAAGAGTTGTTGCGGCTACATTCTATCCTGAAGTTGCTAATAACTGTTCTTGGGTATTAAGGAAAAAGTAATGGGCAAATTAAAAAAATCTGAGTATTGGAAAAGGTTACAAAATGTTAGAAAAAGCAACGCTGAACCTAATTCTGATTTGACTCCTAAAAAACCTGCAAATAGAAAACAGCGTAGAGCAGAAGCAAAACTTAGAAGGAAAAAGTAATGTTTATTCAAGAAGAATTGAATCGTTATTGTTATTGGCAAATAGAGCGTGAAAACATTCGTTTGCAAAAAGAGGTGTCTCAACTCCCACCACCTTGGACAAATGATTCAATTCTTCAAGAATATAAATTCTGTCAAGTATTTAGGGAGGATGACAGAACAACTAGGTGGTTTAGAGAACATATAAGAGAGCCTATGAAAAACTCTCCAGATGTTTTTATGGCTACTGTTATTTTTAGGTGGTTTAATTGGATTCCGACAGGTAGAACGTTAATAGAACACGGGTTACTAAAACGTTGGGATAGGAAAAAAGCTATAGAAGAAATAACTAAACAGCCTAAATGGATAACAGGAGCATATATAATTAAAACACCTAACGGTATGGATAAAGTTACAGGAGTAGCTGAATGTATATCACATATGTGGCAAGACCGAGAATATTTAGCAAAAGAAATCGTTAAAACTAAATCTTTAGAAGATACGTGGACTTTACTTAGAGATTATCCATACATGGGACCGTTTATGGCTTACGAGGTGGTTACTGATTTAAGGCATACCTATCTATTAGAAAACGCAGAAGACGTGCTTACGTGGGCTAACGCAGGTCCAGGAGCTATGCGAGGGTTAAATAGATTAACAGGTAGAGAACTAGGTTATTCTAAACGTAGTCATGATTGGGTAGGGGAGATGCAAGAATTATATAAAATAGTTCAAACTAGACTTCCTGCACATATTTTACAAAGAAACGATATGAAATATGAAATGAGAGAAATTGAAGGAGGGCTTTGTGAGTTCGATAAATACTCTAGGATATTTAAAGGAGAGGGTAGAACAAGGTCTATATATAAACAAAATTCTTTACCAATAGTAGAGGATTTAATTAATGGAGAAAGTAAATATGGGTAAAGTAAACGATTATTCCGTACAACTTATAGAAGACTGGGGAGATTCAGTCGACATACACTATACTCAATTTTTAGAGGTAGCTTTCTTTTTAAAAGTTTCAGCAACAAAAGAAATGGCTGTAGCGTTTATTAAAAGAAAACTTCCTGGATTAAATGAGTCAGAGATAAATTTTTTAATAGAAGAAATAGTAGGAGGATATCACGATTCATTATGAAAGTTATAAAAGCAAGAAATGTTAATGGTGCATTATTAAGAGGAGTGGATTTATTTAAGTCTGTGCTTAACTATTCAACAATAGAAAGCAGAAACGGTAAAACTTTAGAATGTGTCGACCCTGTTACTACTGTGTATTTAAAACCAACAGAAAGAGTATGTCTTATAGAAGAAAGAGATGCAAATCCTTTTTTTCATTTTATAGAAAGTATGTGGATGTTAGCAGGTAGAAATGATTTAAAACCACTAACTTATTATGTATCTAGTATGAAAGATTTTTCAGATGATGGTGAAACTTTATGGGGGGCTTATGGTAAAAGATGGAGAGAATATTTTCTTAAAGACCAAATAGATGTTATTGTTAAGATGTTGAAAAAAGACCCTAACGACAGACGTGCCGTATTACAAATGTGGGACGCTATACATGATTTAGATAAACAAGGTAAAGACGTGCCGTGTAATACGAATATATATTTTAAAATCAGACTTAATAAATTAAACATGACTGTTTGTAATAGGTCTAACGATATGTTGTGGGGGGCTTATGGTGCAAATGTTGTACATATGTCTATATTACAAGAATACATGGCTCACAGATTAGGATTAGAGGTAGGAGTGTACAGACAAATTAGTGATAGTTTTCACGTTTATTTAAACAACGTTTGGGACAAAGTAAAAGATTTATCTATAGATTCTTACTCTATCAGAGCCGTTATAGACCCATACGATACACTAGAAAAATATAACCCTTATTTTAAACTGTTTATAGACCACACAGTTTTAAATTGGGAGCTTGATAGATTTTTTAATTATCATCCTGCAGATTTAGAAACATCGAATAATTGGGAAAACCCTTGTATGAGAGATGTAGCAGTGCCTATGGCAATAGCATACTCTAAATATAAAGCTAACCAATTCGATGAAGCATACGAAGTATGCGAAAAAATAGTTCCAGCAGATTGGAAAACCGCTTGCCTCAGTTGGCTCCGCACACGAGAAAAGCGTAAAAATAACCTAGCGGAAAAAGGAGAATAACATGAGTGCAGATTTTGATAAAATGAGAGAAATCGCTCAACAAGACCTCCATGCCTTAAAAAGAGCTGAAGAATCTTACGGAGACTCTTGGAAAAGACGTGGCGGTGTTGGTGCTTTTATGATGCTCGCACGTAAGTTTGATAGAGTAGAACACCAGTCTGAAAAGCACGGGTGGGATGTTTTTGAAGCAGGTGCGGTATATAGTGGTGAAGCAGGTCTACTAGATGATGTACGAGATTTACGTAGATATCTATTACTTGTTGAACAAGAAATACTTTTACAAACTGAAAACACAACTGAGGTTGTAAAAGTAGATAATAATGATGATAATGTAGGTTCTGATACCTACGAGGAGGAATAATGGCGTTTTGGAATAAAGTAAAAAGTTTTTTAGGAATATATGTCGCACCAGTCGATGAAGTAACTAAGGCTAAAGTTATCAAAAAAGCAGTTAAAGAAGCAACTGTTAAATTAGATAAATTTGAAGGACTTGTTGTTGAAAACGTTAAGCGTGCAAGAACTAAAAAAGGAACTTATAAAGCTGACGATAAATCTACCCCCAACATTAACGAAGCATGGGTTGGTGGAAAAGCACCTAAAAAGAAATCTAAAAAATAGTGATACAACAACAACCTTTTGCTTTTTTTGCTCCTAAGAGTTCTTGGTCTACTCCAGATGTTTTTCCTCAGTTTTCTGAGACAGAGACAGTGGCGATAGATTTAGAAACCTATGACCCTTACCTCACGACTTGTGGTCCAGGATGGGCTACAGGTCGGGGTCATGTGGTAGGCGTGGGCGTAGCGACAAAAACATGGAAAGGTTATTTTCCTATTCGACATGAAGGCGGTGGCAACTTAGACGAATCTATGGTATTGAGGTGGTTAACTAATCTACTCAACTCTACTAAAAGAGATGTTATATTTCATAACGCACTCTACGATGTAGGTTGGTTGAGAAGAGAAGGTATTACAGTGAAAGGTAATATACTCGATACTATTGTTGCTGCTCCTTTAATAAACGAAAATATGTTTTCTTACTCACTAGATAATCTAGGCATTTTTTATTGTGATGAGAAGAAAGATGAGTCTTTATTACAAGACGCAGCACTTGCTTATGGTGTAAATCCTAAATCAGAGATGTATAAGTTACATGCAAAATATGTTGGACCTTATGGTGAACAAGACGCAGCACTTACATTAAAGTTATGGAATAAACTTAAAATAGAAATAGCTGAACAAGGGTTAGAAAACATTCTTCAAATGGAATCTAAATTAATTCCTCTACTATTAGAAATGAGATGGAGAGGAGTTAGAGTAGACGAAGAAAAAGCAGAAGAGGTTAGCAAACAATTATCTATTGAAGAACAAAAAATACAAGTAGAGATAAAACGTAAGTATGGCAGTGATGTAAACTTATGGGCTAATGCTTCTCTACAAAATATTTTCGATAAGAATAATTTATGGTACCCACGTACAGAAAAAGGCATGGCTAGTTTCCAAAAAGATTGGTTAGAAGGACATGAACATGAGCTTCCTCAATTAATTGTCAGAGCGAGAAAACTTAATAAAGCTAGGACTACGTTTATTGATAAGATGATTATGGAACATGCTTTTAACGGCAGGATACATGCTGAAGCTCACCCTATGCGTAATGATAGAGGTGGCACGGTCAGTGGTAGGTTTAGTTATAGCAACCCCAATCTACAACAAGTTCCTGCTCGTGACCCAGAAATAGGTAATTTGATACGTTCATTATTTATTCCTGAAGAAGGGTGCCAGTGGGGAGTGTTTGATTACTCACAACAAGAACCTAGACTTACGGTACATTATGCTAACCAAATGAATTTAACAGGAGCAAAAGATGCAGTATCTTTATATACTGATGATAACGCAGACTTTCACCAAATTGTTGCTGATATGGCGAACATTCCTCGTAAACAAGCTAAAACTATCAATTTAGGTTTAAGTTATGGTATGGGGAAAATTAAACTTATTAATGAACTCGGGTTAGACGATACTGAAGCAGAAAAATTGTTTCAACAATATCATGCTAAAGTTCCTTTTATTCGAGCTCTACAAGACCAATGTGCAAGGGTGGCTATGGAACGTGGCTACATTAAGACATTTGCAGGTAGGCGTTGCCGTTTTAATCTATGGGAAAGTAGATATGAACGCACTCTACCTCTGCCTTTAGAAGAGGCGAAAGAAAAATATGGCGAAGACTTGAAAAGGTCTTATACTTACAAAGCTCTAAATCGTTTAATACAGGGCTCAGCTGCTGACATGACTAAGTTAGCAATGATAGGTCTATGGGAGGAAGGAATAGTTCCTCACTTACAAGTACACGATGAAGTAGATATCTCAATAGAGAACACAGAACAAGCTAACACAGTAACAAGAATAATGGAGAACTGTGTCGAACTTGCTGTTCCCCTATTAGTTGATACGGAATTAGGCGAGTCATGGGGCGAAACAAAGGAAATAAAAAGATGAAAGGTATCTCTCAATTAAAAGCAAAAGAAAACTCCATTAAATATAAAGGTATGTTTGAAAAATGGAACAACTCTACTACCACACTAGAAGAATTAGGTAAAGAATACGATATTACTAAACAAAGAGTATGGCAAATAATAACAAGATGTAAATTAGGTGATGGTGATTATTACGACGGAGTGCAAGTTGCACGTAATAAATGGTCAGAACTTAATTCACTCTACTCAGATTTTGATGACATTTTACCTGCTTATAACGACTGGTTATCTAAACAAGGTATTAAAACTGCTAAAAATAACCAATCAGTAGTTCCACATAGCGGATGGGACTGGAAATACTAAAAAAGTAGCTTATTCTAAAAAATCGGTCTCACCAGACGCCACCTAAGGCGTTTTGACGAGGTAGTTAAGGACTTAGCCTTAGACGGTATAATCAAAGCTTATATCGTCTTAGGATTAGTTAGACCTTGTTTTGCTCTTGTTACTGCTTTACTTTGGCGTTTTTCTCGCTTAACCTATTAGTATGTCTAAAAAAGATAATTTAAGATTACAAATAAACGAGGATTCACAACTTGAACCCATGTTATGTAGCATAGTATCTTGTGAGAACCCACTTACAGGACAACAACGTAAATATTGTAGTGAAACTTGCAGAGCTAAAGCAACGGCAGCAAAAGCCCTTAAAGAAAGAAAAGGAGTTTATTCTGCACTTGGTGAAAATAGTGGACCTCGTAGCATGATTAGTAAAAGTTCTATACGTAAAGATGAAACTCATGTTACGGGTAATGGTGAGTTTGTAGTAGATGATTATCCCATTGACCCTGATATATTTGCTATAGCGGAAGCTAACCACGAACAGTATATTCTTGATAGAAATGAATATGAAGCTAAGGTAGTTATTGACGGCTTATTAATTTTTCAAAAAGAATATAATAAACACCATGACGTAAGTTATCAAGCGGAACAAACTAAAAAACGTGAAGCTACTTTAACCGAAGACCAAAAGAAAATTAGAAATATAAAAAACAGGCTATATCAAATAAAAAATAAAGAAAAGATAAGTGCAAGACAAAAAGCTAGATACAAAGCTAATCCTGAAAAATACAGAAAAATACATAGAGCTTATTATCACAAGAATAAAGATAAAATTAGAAAATATCTCAGAAAATACTATAGAGAAAATGTTAGAAAACCAGATTTATTTATGTTCGAAAAATGGCTAAAGAAAAGAACCTCTGGCTCTTAATAAGAGAAAATCTAAAAGGCGTTCATCTACAGAGGATTGAAACAGGTATGACGGGTGCGGGTGTGCCTGACGTTAACGGCTGTGGTTGGGGAAAAGAGTTTTGGATAGAACTAAAAGAAATACATTCAGGTAATAAACTTACTCTACGACCAATGCAAATTTCATGGCTTGCTAAAAGAGCCATGCACGGTGGTCAAGTATTCGTTATGGCTAGAAAAAATGATGAAATCAAGCTCTACCATATAGACAGCCTCACAGGAATAAAAGATTTAGTTAAAGAAGGCTATAATCATAAAGCTCTTGTTACTCTTAATATCCCTTACGATTGGGATGCTCTTGCTACTGCTTTACTTTCGTAACTTTGCTACTTATAATGGTTAGCGTAGTATAAAGAAAGGCTCTTTATTGAAAATAACGCTACAACCATAAAATTTTAGAAAGGAGAATTATATGGCACATAACGTAGAAACAATGGCGTGGGCTAACGAAGTCCCTTGGCACGGATTAGGTGTTCAGGTAGATAATAACCTCACCCCATTGCAAATGCAAGAAGCAGCACAGTTAGACTGGACCGTTAGTAAACGACCAAGCTATACTATTGATGCTCCTGAGTGGAGTGAAGATGTAGGTATTATGCAAACGCCTAATACTTTTCATATTGTTCGCGACTCAGATAATACAGTTCTTTCGCATTGCGGTAGAGATTATATCCCTATCCAAAACGAAGATGTATTTAAGTTTTTTAAACGTTTTACAGAAGCTGGTCATATGACCATGGAAACTGCAGGTAGTTTAAAGAACGGCGGAGAAATTTGGGGTTTAGCTAAAATCTCAGAAGACTTCGAATTGGCGGGAGACGACCTTATAAAAGGTTATCTTCTTATTAATCAACCGCATATAGTTGGTAAGTCGATGACCATTAAGCTAACGCCTATAAGAGTTGTTTGTAATAACACCCTTACAATGGCTTTACAGCAAGGTGGAACAGCGTCTTTCCGTATGCCACACGTTAGAGAGTTCGGCACTGACGTTATACAAGCGGCAGAAGAGGCTTTAGGTCTATCTGCACAAGCTATGACAGAGTTTAGAACTAACTCAACTCTATTGTCTAAAGCGAAAGCTAAACATTCCGATGTTCTTGATTACGTAGCTGAAATATATCAGCCACAGATGATTGCAGAATATCGTAATGAACAATTATTACGTGAAAGTGGTAAAGCTATAGGCGAACAAGCACCATTAAGTGAAAAACTTAATAAGTTTCCTTCATTAGTGGTTGATGCGTTAGAGCAAAGTCCAGGTGCAAACCTGAAATCTGCTAGAGGAACGTGGTGGGGTGCATTAAATGCTGTCACTTACGTAGAAGACCATTTACGTGAGTCTCAAACCGAAGGCAATGCTCTACATAGTGCATGGTTTGGTGCAGCAGCTAACAGAAAAAGCAAGGCGTTAAGTCTGGCTTTACAGAGGGCTGCATAATGTCGGCAGGAACACCTAAAACATATTTTCTAGACGCTGATGTTTTAGAAAAAGTTTGGGAAGGGTTATTCGAGTCAGGTCAAAATGAACTGGCTCGGGTAATTTCTGACTCAATGATTGCACAAGGCTGTGAAGAATTAACGACTATTAATGATGCGTCGTTAATCTTGATGTTTTGGAAAAACTACCTAGAAGAAAATAATCTAGTTAAATTTGATGACCCTAAGGAGGTCCACTAATGAACGAAGTAAAAATCGATAAAGGTATTCCATTACCTACCGATATAAGGAATGAGTTAAAATATCCGTTTGATAAAATGGATGTCGGAGACTCTATCTTTTTTCCGTTAGGTGAAGAAGACAATGCTCAACGTATGAAGAATAGATTATCACAAGCTACTCGAACATACGGTAAAAAGCAAGAACCAGAACAACATTTTGTTATTCGTTATCGTTTAGAGAACGAAATATCAGGTGTCAGGGTCTGGAGAAAAGATTAAGTATCTGCTTATGATTATACTGCTTTACTTTCGGTATAGTCGTAGGCATACTTATAGTTGGTTCTACCGCATTATATGTGAGTAGGTTATATTAACAGTAAGAAAGGAGAAAGATATGCGAACAGCAGAGAATTCTACGTCTTCTAAGAAGACACCTATTGCATCTATTAAAAAAGATGCAAAACCTTTAAGCAAGGCTAAAGTGACAGCTGTGCCAAAACCTGTTTCTGCAGGTAAAGGAGCAGCTAGAACTCAATACAAGTTCATTGGAACTGTGCCTGAAGCTAAAGGCTTTACACCGCAAATGAGAGCTTTAATCTTGACTGCGAGCGAAGCAAAGAAGAGTGAATTAGATTCTTCTAGTTTCACAGCTCAAGACCTAGTCGCACTTGCGGTGAAAACAGGTAACCTTACAACAGGTCAAGACCCGTTAAGAATCTTCAGATTTTACGGCAAAAGACTTGTTGATGAGGGATATTTCGCGAAAGCGTAGTATCATATCTGTGGTTTGCTGGCACCTTGCCAAAAGCCAGCACGTGATTATAAGGTGTGTGGAAAAGTGGATAGCACTTAAAGTATAAATCCAGTTTTACCTAGCAAAGAGATAAGTGCATATGAGTCTTTTTGCTAAAGGTAATATGAACAACGCCTTATAAACACACCTTTATTTTTATGGGAGTAAAATATGAAAATTACAATAACTAAAGATGACGGCTCTACTATAGAAACAAACACTATAGCACTCGCTCGTAAACTTAACAATATTGTGGTTCCTTCTATGGCTGACGGAGTTTTAGAAAAATCAGATATACGTTGGGACCAAGCTGATTTTATTAATTGTATGATTGATACTGTTGATACTATGTTTGCTGAAAAGGCAATGGAATAACCGTGCTTTACTTTCCGTTTGCTGGTAAGTAAAGTATAACTATAACTAATTAAGAAAGGAGAAAGTTATGAGTATAGAAGATAGAGAAAAGAATTATCCGAAAGGAATTCAAAAGTATACGGGTGACCCACAAAAAGTGAAAAACCCTTATAGTGGTGAAAGTATAACAATACCTGCCGATGCAATTGCAGTTTACGACATGATTAAAGGTTGTGAACTATTTAATGATTACGACAGTATGCGTATAGGTTTAGATTGGTTTAGACAATATGAGCCTAAAGCATATATGGTTTTACTAGACTAGGAGAATATTATGCCAAATCATTGTCAAAATCGTGTAGAAATACATTGTAAAACAGTAGAACAAGCTTTAGAAATAAAAGATTTTTTACATTCTGAAGAAACTTGTTTTGATTTAAATAATATAGTTCCAAAACCAAATTTTGAGAAAACACCATTGACTGGTAAAGAAACTAATTTTATAGGAGAAAAATCAAAACTTGGTAAAGTTGGTGAACTACCTATAAAAGATGAGGAATTCCCAGAAGAACTCGGCACATTTTGGAAGTTTGCTAGCACTGGTAAACAAGATGATAGGTGGTATTCTTGGCAAATACGAAATTGGGGAACTAAATGGAATACGTATGACGATGAGTTATCTTATATAGATGACGATACTTGTTTATATTACCATTTTGATACTGCGTGGTCGCCACCAGAAGAAGCAATCGAAGCCTTGCGTAAAATCTATACTAAAGATATGGGCGTTCATATAACTGCTTGGTTTGACGAACCTGCTATGGAAATCGGGGGGTATTATTAGTGCTTTACTTTGGCGTTTATGGTTTATATACTATTTATAGGCTATAACGCCATTATAGAAAGGAGAAAATTATGGAAAGATTGTTAAAAACAGTAGAAGAAACAATTTCTGAAATTATAGATAATCAGGCTAAAATTGTTCATCTTATAAAAGCTTTGAACACTCGTTTAGAACAGCTAGAAAAAGTAAATGTTATAATTCCAGTCACAGAGATAAATGATGAAGTATCAGTTACTGCTGAACAATACACAATGCAAAAATGAACTTAGAGCAGATTAAAGAGCAAACATTACGGCATATCAGTAGGTTAAGCTACTATTTAGATATGTCTGATGAAGACAGGTTAAAGGCTTATGATTTTTGTTGGAGTGTTATTTATGACTATCACAGAATTTATGAACCTTATACTAAAATTACATTAGCAGACGTTAGTCACTTTTTTGATGTATGGTTTGATACTAATTACAAAGATGAAGAAAAATGTCTTTGTGGTTTACCATTATCGTTAAATGGCAAAAATTGTTATTCACATATGACAGAGGGTTATTAATGAAAGCTGAATTATTAGAAGTAAATTCATATTTAGTAAAATTGCAACTACGCATAGGTATTACAGATATTTTAGAAATACGACCAGACTTACCTAATTGGAAAGCTCAACACGTATTACAAAGAGTTGCTAGAGAATTTAATGAGGAGATGGTTTATGAAGGACTTAAACAAGAAGCAGAAAAATGGGCAGACGAACTCTACCCAAAAACCGATGGATTGGGTGCCGAGACATCTGAGACATCTGAGTAAATGGCGATTAGCCGCACTTAAATACATATTTAGAGGTAAAATATGAGAGATGATAAAATTAAACAAGTAGAAGAATGGGCTGAAGAACGTGGCTTACTAATTGAAGCAGGTGAAGGATATAGAGGTTATGCGTATAAGTATCACGATATACAAGCACAAACTATGAAGCTAATGGAAGAAGTAGGTGAAACTGTCAAAGCTATAGCCTATAAAGATTCACAAGGAGTTATGGATGGTATAGGTGATTGTGCCGTAGTATTGATTGTATTAGCAGCACAACATAATATGACATTTGAAGAATGTTTAGAGCACGTGTGGGATGAGATAAAAGACCGCACAGGTAAATTGGAGGACGGATTATTTAAGAAAGATTAAACATTATATGCTACCTACAAAGCAGGGGGATAAGCTCCTCAAATAAGGGTAGGCGAAGATACAAGTTAAAATACGATGCGTGGCGAGACTTGATGGCATATAAGATAGGTGGTCATTGTTAGGAAGACTAGTCAAAGGGGAATAGTAACAAGCGTCCTATCCCTCAGTGACCACCGACCTTTTTAGTCAAGGGCAGTAGGGAGCTCCTATGGTGGTTTTATAATGTTTCCACCTGTATTCATAACTCACCTACTGTCCGCCTTGCTTTACAATGGGTTTGCTGGTAAGTAAACTATTTATAGTTAATTTTAAGAAAGGAGAAAGTTATGAAAATTACAATTCCACCAGAAGGTAAATTTACTAGAGTAGACGACGGAGTATATGTCGACGAAAAAGGTAATCATTACCAAGAGGAAAGAGTCTTACGCTACAAAGTATTAAGACAAAGAACTGACGAAACTGAGGATGTTTGGCAACTTCATTCATCACATAGTAGCAAGCAAAATGCTATAATAAATCGTGATAGTCTTGAAGAAGAAGAACAAACTTTACATCGTTTGTATAGATATATAGTAAAAGACGAAGGTCAAGAAACTACGATAAAACGATTAATTTATTAAGGAGGAATAATGGGATTAGATTGTTATATAGTGCATGGTAACGACCATGATAAACCATTTACGCACGAAGATGATGAACGTCTAAAAGATATCAAGCTTTGCGGAGGTATGTTGAGTGGAAGTGGTAGTGACGGCTCATTTAGGGGCAAAGCTTACGAGCCTTTAATGGATGAACTTATGAGTATGTCAGACGAAAACTTTCACGGTCAAGGTATATGGCATAAATGCGAAGAATACGATGACCCACCACATGTCACAAGCGATGAACTAAAAGCACAGGCTAAAGTATTAGAAGAATTTTTATATAATGTTAGAGATGAAAATGGTGTTTTTGCAAATACCGAAAACCCTGAAGATGAATCTACTTGGTTAGATATGGATGATGATAATATTGTTTACCAAATAAAGGATTGGGCTGAATATACATACGGAGAAGTCAAAGACCTAGCGACTTTACTCGGTATTGCTGGTAAACGTGGTGCGATAATGCAAGTATGGTGGTAGTGCTTTACTTTCGTTATTTTCGTATTTATACTATTTATAGTTTAATAAAAGAAAGGAGAAATTATGATATGTTCTCATTGCAGAGACCCCGAGTGTAGAGTACCTGAGCCACGTGCTCGATTAGGCTATACTACATGCACAGATTGCGGCGAACAGGTAGCTTCCAAGCTAACTGAACAGCGTAAAAAACAGATAGCACCAGCATATAACAAAGGTGCTTATCAATATATAACATTAAACGATACAAAAACTATTGGGAGGTAGTTATTATGAAAAAAGTCCCGACTAAAAATGAAGACTATATTAAATTAACAGATAAACAAAAAGAGTATTTACCATATTTTGTTATGCTTGATTTATTACAAGAATCAGGACAAGCAAATATGTTTGAAGCACCTAGAATATTGCGTAGCGAGTTTGATATAAGTAAACGTGAGTCTATTGATATTACGAGTGAATGGATGAAAACCAAAACAGTTAAAGATAAATTCTTAGATAAGAGTAGATTATGAGTAGCGAAGATTGTAAAGGTAGACGAATTAGCATTGGTTCATGTGATATAAGGAATAGTTATAAAATAACTGCTGATGGAGTGCTACAAAATGTATTAGAATGCGAGATTTGCGGTAAACGAGAAGTTGAATTATTTACCGATAAACATCCAATAACTAAAAAATACCATAAGGGGGATAACCAATAATGTTAGTAGCTAATTTACCACCTTATGCAAATGAGGATGAATACGAAGATTTTACATACGATATAGATTGTGCATTTAAAGAATTTATTGGAAGAAAAGTATATGTAAAAGGAAAAAACCTCACTTGGAGAAACCTAGAAGGAGAAACGACATTTACTCTTAAATGCCCACAAGATATATGGAAAAAATTAACACCAGATACAGATATTAGTTTTGAAATAGAAACTTTAAATGGCAAAAAAGATGAGAACTTATACAAAGCTATTTGTTTTCATCACGATTGCCCTACAGGAGAGAAGTATCAAATACAAATATCTAATAAACCTATAGAGGAGGATGTATGAATATAGAAGAATTAGAGAATATTGCAGAAGCATTAAATATACATTATGGAGCAGGTGAGCTTACAGCAAACCATTTAGTTAATGTTGCAGTAATGAAAAACTACACGCCTGATTGTCCAGGTTGGTGTGGAGATATTGCTCTAGTTGTTCACGGCAGTTCATGTTTTAAAGATATTCTTTATAAAATAGATGGAAAGTGGACATGGGTTGAAGGTATGAATGAAGGTGATTATAACTATAAAAAGGAGTTAATATGAGTTTAGGAGATTTAGACCCGCAATCAGGGTTAGATATACAAATATTAGGTAGAGGTAATTACAAACCATCATTATTAGATGAAAAGTTTAAACTAATAGAAATCGAGTATCGCACTAGAAGTGAGAAAACGTGGATAGCAGGACAAAAGAAAGTTGTAGCTTATATCAAAGCTATACCAGAAGAGGCTACTCGTAATATGTTGATGGCTACTTACAGTTCGTGGGACGACCCTCTATCGATAGCATTAGGAAAAAGTGGTAATAAACACTATTTAGACGATTTAGCTCTACAATTAGAGAAGATGGGATTTTATGGCAAAGCAGCAACTTATTCAGAATAACGATTGCCCCGAATGTTGCGGGGAAGGATTCGATTTAGATACTCTCTACGAAACAGGTGAGGAAGAAGATTGTTATATGTGCGGAGGAACAGGAAAATATGTATTACTTACATATCCGATAATAAAACATGAGAAATGACGAAAGACTTTGGTTAGTTATGGCTTGGTTTTTGCTAGCGTCGGCGGTTGTTTTACTTTGGTAAAACTCGTAGCTATAATAGTAAAGTAGTAAATTATTATTATGATAGAAAGGAGAAAGATATGACAGAAATAACTAAAAAAGATATGATACATGAAGATGTATTCATGAAAAAGAACGACCCTGAGAAACTTAGGGTTGAGGGTATAATCCAAAGTCTTACGAGTCATTTGACTGACGACGATAAGATTAGTTACCACTTTGGCGAATGTGATGGACACGATGAGGAGCACTTTGAAGCACTCATGGAAGATTTACCGAATGATGCCCAGTGGCACACTATCTACGATAGTTGTATGTTTCCCGTCTTCGATGGTTATAGTGGCTATAGTATTATTCAAGTGGCTCATGTTCCTAATAATGATTTCTATTACTTAACTTTGGCTATGGGTGGCTCGTTAGGTAGTAGTGCTCTTACTGAGTATTTCAAGATTCCTATGCATGGTAATAAGTGGGCTTTTTCGGTATGAGTGCTGGAGGAAGTATGAGCGATAGATTATTTAAAGTATATTTTTGTTATCAACACGAGCGAGGAGGAAACTCTAATCAGGAGTTTGTATGTATTACTACAGCAGACCGTATAGAAAAGATAACTGAACATTATTCGGAGTTGTGGGGTTTAATAATAGACCCATGCCCCTATAAGAGAAATGGCTGTAGCTTTTCACCTGATGAATTAACGGAAAGTAAAATACTACAAGAATGGGAAGGATTCGAGTTTGACGCAATATTAGAATGCGTAGAAACAGGCGAGAAGTTCTGGTATATATCTACACGCGACGAAAACGGTGTAGATGGATATGAGTTAGAGAAAGTATGATAAGAATCTTACAATTAATACTGCTCGAATACTG
>VTLG01014856.1_pt1 | contig 23923 bp, 30 predicted proteins | sample 4694571 | NCBI WGS metagenome assembly VTLG01 (sample SAMN12604809, study PRJNA352737) | marine metagenome | biome: ENVO:00000447; feature: ENVO:00000209|ENVO:00000569|ENVO:01000036; material: ENVO:00002151; isolation source: viral sequences binned using virsorter ...
CTGTTTCCCAAAAACAGTATTCTACCGATTTTGGAGTGGTCGTAAAGCCTTATTTTACATCGCTTATTAAAGGTGGGATTAGGTTTTAGGAATTTATGCTTTCCTAATATGTATATGCTTAATTATGCTTAGTAGTGTGTTTTTACACTAAAAAAGGTAAGAAAAAGGTAAGAGATTCATTGTTCATCTTTCGTGAACTTCTCACACATTCCAGAGTCGAGCATTTTTTGATTAATGCTTTCTCCGCCGCTCATAACATCAGCTATGATTATGCCGTCCTCTATTCTTGTTTTTATAGAGAATTTTTCTGGCAAAATACTATCGAGATGAGCTTTTGCTTTATCACCAGCAATGCCAGTTGGAGCTTTTAAATTTAGAAGCTTTACTCGCATAGATTGTAGTGAAACATTAAAGCCAAGATCTATGAAACATTTGATCGTATCACCAGATACAACTCGAACTTTCATTGCTTTATAGATATACATTATTCGCTTTTTTGATCTGTTTCGATCTGAATTTTAATTTCTGTATCTTGTGGAATATCTGCATTAAGCATTATTCTTGAAGATCCACACGCCATTAAAAATATTGGCAGTGCAATAACTATTAAATATTTCATTTTAAACTCCTTTTTTTAGTTGTTTTGTAAGTATAGAATTTCAGATATTTTCATTGCTGTTGCTTTTGTCGTTTTTAAATTTGCAACGCCATCTTGATAAGTTACAACCAATACTCCCCACGCATCTTCTGTGGACATTATTGGACAAGCAATATTTGAAATAGATCGATCTAAAGATGTGCATTGACTTAAAACAAAATGACCAATCACATACTCATCGCCTTGCATAAAATATCCTGTGGGTAATAAATCTTCACTATTTCTTGGAAGCATCATTAAAGGAACAACATTCCTTGCATCAACCCAATCATATAACCAAACAGATTTTATCTCGCGATCAGATCTTAATAATTTATTTACAAGATCTTCAACTTCATCTTTCTTTTCTGGTTGCGCTTCAAATACTTCTATAATCGGAATATTTTGGTTATCTTCATCAGCAGTTAAATTGGTATATTGTTGAAAAGCTATATATGCGATTACAGCGACAACAATTAGACCAGTTATCTTCATAGCAAAAGCTGACCAGTTTTGTTCTGGGCTAATGATGCTTTTTATAATTTGAATTATTTTATCCATTATCTACTTATCTGATGTTCAGCTCCTCTATAAAAAACTGTACGGATGATCGATCTAGTTTTTTTTATTTTTTTTATATTAGAATTACCTCGATAAATTTTATTATCTCCTTTTGATATATCAAAAAGTGGTTTTCTAAATGTTTTTAAATTAGTTACATAAGTGTTTTCCATTATTTTTCCCCTATAGTTTGTGTTTCAAAATCGTATTTATAAACATCTGTATTTATTAATTCTGTTTCTATAAAACCAATTGCATTTTTTCTGTATTCTAAAACTTCTTCCATATTACTGAGATCTAAATATCCAATATAACTTTCTATAAGATCTCCATCTTCGTTATAAAAATAACCTTTTGTTTTTTCTAAACTCATCTTTTTAATTCCGTTACAGTTAATCCAGTGCCACCGAACACCCAGTATTGATCGGTAGTTTCTGTTGTTTCATATAAAAATAATCCGTATTTAGATCCTGTTGTTCCAGTTACGCCAGTAGCATCATCTAGGAATGATGAGCTGAAAGATCCCTGTATGCCCTCAGTGGAGCTTTGTCCTGTTGCATCGCCAGTGCCTAAAAATACAGCATAGTTTCCAGATGCTGCTGCTTTAGTCCAAAAAGCGTTAGTTGGTAGTTTCTGTAAAACAATTGCATAAGCATATTTTGCTGTTCCAATAGTTCTTTTACTTGCAAGCGCATTAGCATTTATTAAAAAGCCTGCTATCGAGCTATCAATTGCTCCTAAGGTTATTTCAGATACCATATAACCATTTAATGTAGTGCTGTCTGATCCAGTTCCATTTGCTGAATAAGTTATTGCATCCTGAGTAGTGCTTTCTGCATTAGAATTATAGGTAACAATAGATCCTGATATATTTGAAATAGCGTTCATAGTAACATCACCAGTTGCAATAGTGCTAAACTGAGCTGATACTTCCGAAGTGTAACCAGATGCTACGCCACTTGTATTAACAGATCTTATTTTAAAATAATAAGTTTGGTTGAGCGATAAAGCATCTTCATAATTCCAGTCAAATTCTTGCGCTGTATTTGGTACTCCATCAATACTTGTTAAAAGTGAAAAACCAGATCCACTTGTAGTGCTATAATAGATTTCAACACCTTTAAGATCTTTATCAGCTGGATTAGTCCATTTAATAGTAATAGATAAAGGATCGCTTGTAGCGCTTGCAGAAGTAGGTACAGCTGGAGCTGTAGAATAAGTTGGGATGGTAATCTGGCTTGTAGCACTATATGCGCTATATTTTCCTGCCATCGTTCTTGCTCGAACTTTAACATCGTAAGTTTCACCAGATACGACAGGAGTTATGATAGTCTTTGTCATTTGCGAACCATCCGTCCACCGAAGTAAAAACTAACAGTGCTGCTTAATATCATATACGCTTCTTCTGAGAAGCTATCTCGGATCGCTTTTAATGTTTCATCACCATCTTGTATTGCGACTGCAACCTGACTAACTACAACTAAGCAAAATAATGCGAACATTGTGTAGGTGATGACTGGTCGAACCGATGCTGATAAGGATGCTACGAATTTTGAATGATTAGCTTTTTGGATTGTTTCATCGTGAGCGTAAATTGACTTAGCTTGTTCCACCAGAGCTTGCTGCTCGGCTTCTTTTAATTTTAATGAGCTTAATTCTTTAGCAAATTTGGCTTTGGTTTCCATCATCTGAATCTCTAATTTTGCTTTCTGACGATTTTCGGCGAATTTTAAAAGTGATGGTAAAAAAGAGCTTCCAAATCCTAAAGCTGATGAAAATAATACTGATAACATGAAAAAAAGTCCTTATAAATGAGTTCTAAAGTGTGTTGTAGATGTTTTATATACTAATTAATGTAAAACATTAAAAGTTGCTGTATGACGCTTAAAACGCGTTCTGAGCGATTTTATGAAAAGAACACTATTTTAAGCAATAATATAAGCACTGCTGCCGTGCTGCTTATCATAATTGCTTCAATTCTCTTAATTCTTACTAAAGTTAGCTCGCTAGTCTTAGTACATTCCTTAATATGATCTTTTAAATGTGCTTCCAATACTGCCACCTTTTTATCTACCTCTGAAATTGTCGTTCTTGCCATTAATTACTATCCCTTAAAACTGATATTTCTGTAAAATTACTATCACTGGATTTTTTATAAGCCACATCATATTCGACTACATGGCGATTATTTGTTGGATCTGTAATTGAACATTCGCAACCGTCAACCAGAGTTCCGTCATCTGCTTTTTTAGTTGTAATTGCAGCAAGTGAAAAACTTGGCGCATCTACATTTTCTATTTTTGTTACTGTTGGAGCAGATGATTCTGTCATCGCTGTTTCATCAGTTGCCGCCCAGTCATAAACGCTGCTTGCTGTTTCTCTTAATGTTACATCAACTCCTAAAACCATCTCTCCATTTTCACCATTTGATGTTCCAAATGACCATGAAACAACCTCAAATATTTTATTTTTAAAACCAAAACTTTTTTCTAATGTTACATTAACAGTATCGCTTGGCTCTAATGCAAATTGCGTTAGTTTTAAAGGTAAAGTTAAAGTGTAATCTTGTAAGTTTTTATTCAAATATATTTTTGCTATTCTTTGAGCCATTGATGATGAGCTAGTAAATGGCAATGGCAATTCACTTTTTATTTCTTCACCAGCTGCCGTTATTGCAGCAGTATTTTTTACTTCTGGATAATCTGCTGGTTGCCAGTTTGAAGCTTCTGTTACGATAATGCCTTTTACTGTATTAAATACTTCTCTGCGGCTTGGTTTTGTAATTAAAGATACAGCTCCGCGTAGATCTTCCTCTGTTATCGTTTGTGTAGGAGCAACCCATTCGCCAACTCTTAATTTATATTTTCCATCAATATAAGCTAAACTACCTACGCATGAGCTTAATAACATTTCAAGGTTATTTGATATTGTTGCTGCTGTATCTATAACACCATTACAAGTATATCTGTTTTCATAAGTAACTGGATCTGTATCTAATGCCACTTGTTCTTCGCAAGTGTTTGCAGCTGCCGTAAAAGATGTTGTATCTATTCTGGAAACTGGAACTCCTAATCCATAATCTGTATCTGTTAAATAATCATATATTATTAAAGCAGGATTATCACTCCAAGCGGTAGTGCTAGTTCTAAAATCTAAAATTTTTCGACCTTTAACTAATGCAGTTACATTGGGAATACCGCTTGTAAAAACTTCTGGATCGTATGCCATCCAAAATTGTAAACAAGCAATGCCTTTAAACTGATCGCTGCTTGTAAGATCTGTATTACTATAAACTGTACTATCTAAAGTCTGAGTAGTTGTGCCTAGCATTTGAGAACTAACACCAAAAGTAAATCTTGGATTACTATTTGGATAGTATCTTGATGGTGAAGTTACGCGACCATTAGAACTATCTATAGTTAATTCTTCATTATTTGCGTAGATTTTTTCAAAGCTATCAATTTCTTTGTAGGATAAAGCTGTTACCATATAGAGATGCTCCCTATTAGCTGCTACTCCGCTAGTACCCTCACTCATATAAAGAATAGTTCCACCTACTTTTGCTCGTCCATAAACTACTTTTCGCGATGCAATTGGAGTACGCTGCATACTGCTTCTAGCTAATAAAGAGTTAAGATCCATTTTTGGCAGCATTGCTTTTCCTGCCATTAATAATGGAACGCCAACTATAACAGTTTTAGCTGCAAAGATAGCGGCTTTAGCGGCAAAAGTACCAGCTTTAACCGCTGATGATCCAACTAGCCATTGAGCAAATTTTGTAGCCAGCATTGTAACAAATTCGCCCATCTTATCCTCTAATTCTTAAACTTCTAATGTTAAAAAAGTATTCTCCGCTTTCTACTGGAAAAGTAATCATTCCAGAACTACTTACTCCTATCAATTTACCTTTATAATAAATTGTCGCAGAATATTTTGAAAATGTCGTATCTGATGGATTATTAACCAGAGCTATATCACCATCTTTTAACTTACTTAAATTAGTATGTTGTCGAAATCGACTATCAAATATATCTATAAATTCTTTGTGCTTTTCGTGCTTTAAAACTTTTTTAGCTTCAGCTGCACTATTCCATTTTCTTATTTTTTTTAGATGATTAATGCCTGTTACAGCTTCAACTGCTCCATTTGTAAAAGTCATGCAATCATTTTTTCCATATTCAAAATCTTCGTGTAATTTTTTGGCAATATAATTATCAAGCTCAGTCATTAAAAATATCTTGCTCCACCTTTTATAAAATCATCTACAATTTTATTAATTTCATCTTGTGTTGGTGGAGCAACTACATTTGGAACTGCACTAAATGGAACACCCCACAACACTTCTTTTTCTTGTAATCCAGAAACATATCGCAAGCTTGTTTCAGTAGATCCATATTTATCTTTTTGATCGTCCTCAGTGTATCTGGATATGCGAGTTCTTTGCATATCTATAAGTTGGTTTTCAACAGTAAGATCTATTCTTGATCCATCACCACTTGTATTTATTGTCATCTGATCCATGCGACCAGTAAACAATTCATACGGCGTTAAAGTTAATTGACCATCAACTAAAACACCAAAATAAATTGATACGCTACGACCTTGATAGTTATCGCGTAAAGCATTTGAAATATAATCAACTGGAATACCAGATAAACTTAAAGTTAATCCCTCTGCTGTTAATTTTTCGTTTTGGACAACATTTGTAATTTGTCCAAAATCGCCTAATCCTTTGTATGTTTCCGAGTCAATTGTGATGTCGCCATAACCAGTCCATACTCTTGCAGGAGCATCAACAATATTAATCTTACCGCCCATTCCAGAGTGCGCACTACAATAGTAATACAGAGTATCTGGAGCGCCACCAGCAACAACAATTTGAGTTTGTGAGCTTGATGTAGTTACGCCAGTTGTATATTCAGATCCGCCGCCATGAGTTCCATCACTTGTAGTCGATAATCTTAAAGGATGAGTTGATACGCTGCTATCACTTGTATCAAAAATAATTGTGTTACCTCTGGCAATGGTTAATTCTTGTTGCTGATCTGTATTTATAAAATACTTATTTCCATCACCAGTTGTTCCAACTGTAACTAAAAATGTGCGTGTAAAATCTCCAGAAAAATCCAATTTTACTGCAAAAAATGGTTCAACTTCATCAGCTGCAATCTGAGATCCAAATGTAATTGTACGAGCCATTATTTAACCTTACATTTACAGTTAGCTCCACCGCATTTTTTACATTTGCGTTTAGCTTTTTTTGCTTTTTTGCGTTTACTTTTTTTACCAAAATTAAGTTGTTCACGGATCTTTTCTATCCAAGCATACTTCATTCCGCGATGAGAACGCTTACCTTTTTTATTTTTATCTTTCATTATACTGCTTCTATTGCTGTAAAGCCTATTCCATACATTGAAACGGTTGATACTTGCCATCGCATCTCATTTGATGCTAATCGGAATTTGCCTTTTGGATTGCTAACAGTGATTGCTTCACTGCCACTTAAAGCCACTCTTAATTGTGGAAAAATGTTAACAACTAATTCACCAGAACCATTGCTACTTGTATCGTCCAGAACTTTAAATAACTTTGTTGAAGCTCCAGTACCAATACTAAAATAATCACCAGCTTTAAAATAGTCTGTAGCGCCTGCTGGAGCGCCTGTTATGTTCAAAGTATTACTTTGAGCAGTATGAGCGCCATTTACTACTGGAGTTCCAGCAGCAGAAGCGCAGCTGCCGCGTGCTGTATTACCTAAAACATCTGGATTTATTAAAAAAGTGCCATAAGATCCTTTTAATTTTATCATAAAACTAATCCAGTATTCTGCATCTTCTCTTTTCATTGGTTTTGTTTGAATGTCAGCTTCCCAATATTCACCTGACCATTTATAGATCTGTGCTTGATTGGTAAATGGTGAAGTAGAAACACCTACTGTTGATTTAGCCATCATATTAATTTGGGAAAAGCTTGTCGTATCTGGAATACTTAGAGGATATGTAATTGCCATTAGATCTGCCCTCTTAATTGACTATCTATCATTGCGCCTTTACTTACTTCTGCAATAGATGGCAGCAAGGATATAATTTCAGATCTAACAGTCGCAGCAACGCCAGTTGAGATATTTATGTTTTGAACTATTGTTCCAGATCCGCCGAGTTTATGGTTAGGTATAATGCTTCCTGATTGATTAGGAACGAACATCTCCATACCAGCTTCACCCACGATATAGGGTTTTCCTTTTTGTACAGATCCACCGTATTGCATTTGTTTTGGAGCTGATAATCCTATGTTGTCTAAGAACCCACCGAACAAAGATGTAAATGGAGCGATTATCATTCTGTAGATAATCATTTTCATTGCTTCTTGAATTAATATTCTTCCAAGATCTTTTAAGCCCTCGCTTAATGTTTTTGTGCCTTTAATAATTGAATCAAATGCAGCAACCATATTTGTTTCAATTGTTTTAGCAAAATCCATTCCAAGTTGTTTTGTTGTTTTTAAATTTCTTTCAACATTCTTTAAGCCATCTGCTAATCCACCAAAGAAACCTTTTTCTCCGCTTTCGCCCTCTGCAAAAGATCTTTTCATTTCCTCTAAAGTTTTTAAAACTAATGTAAAATCTTTTACTGATTTTGCAGCACTTAAAAATGAATCTTCGTCAAATCCACTTAACATTTTTTGGAACGCATTTTGATCTTTATACTGATCTAATATAGCTTGCTGCTCTTTTAGCTTTTCATTGTAAAGATCTATATTGTCTAATACTTCACTCTCAGTCATAGAGCCTATAGTATCAATAAATTTTTGCGTATCGCTTTTAAAGAAGTTTCTAAATGCTGTAGTTAGTTTTGCCAGATTTGTCGTTACATGAAGTAAAAGATCTCCAAATTCTAGTAGCAGTCCTTTTAGCTGAGTGCTTATTATTTTGCCCTGTACAGCAAGTTCAGCATTTAAGACCTTACTCTGCATTGCAGCTCCGCGAGTCAATATTGCTCCACTTTCTAACGCTTTGTTATATTGATCTCTTAATGCTGCTCCGCCCTCTTTTAAGATACCGACCAATACTGCGCCCTCAGAGTCAAAAGCTTTAAAGGCAAATAATAATTGTTCAGATGCGTTTCCAGCTGCCGCTACACCATCTGCATACTCAAACAATACTTCTTCAACAGATTTAAAACTACCATCTACATTTTTAAGATCTATTCCGAGTTCTTGTAAGCTTCCTTTTAATTCACCAGTATTTTTTTGTGCTTCACCAACACGCCTTGAGAACCTCTGGAGAGCCATATCCATAACATTGGACTGAACTCCAGCTGCCGATTCTGCTGCAATACGAAAAGCTTGTAAAGATTCAACTGTTACGCCAATTTTTTGGCTTGTAATTTCAAGTTGCGCTCCAAAGTTTAAAGCATCTTTTGTAGCTTGAGCAAATCTAATAGCTCCTAGTCCAGCTGCTAAACCCACTAAACCAGATTTAAGGCTTAATAAAGATTTTCCTGCTCCAGCTAAACCTTTTTTAAAGGATCTTAAAGCTGCTTTAGTTCTATCTCTAGCTGATAACTCATATTGTAGTTTTTGCGACATCTTTTATTCTCTGTTGTTCAATGTTGTAAAAAGCTATCCAATGGATAAATTCTTCCATTGTCATATCTTTTATAACTTCGACTGGTTGTTTTAATCGATCCGCGAGTGCATATATCGATAACAAATGCGGATCGTCATTTAGTTTTTTTCCGCTTGCTCCAAAGAGTTAGTTTCAAATAATTTTTCTATTATTTTTGTAGAAAAATTCATTACGAAACCAACATCCATTCCAAGCAGTTTTTGTTTATCGGCTTCATCAAATAGCTTTGTGCCACTTTCATCTTCCGCTTTTAAACAAATAAGATCCACCAGAGCTTTAAAGCTAGGAATATCTCCACTGCTTACAGCTTGGTAGAACTTTGGATGTAATTTGCGCAACCGCTCATCTTCTCGTACAGTTAATTTAGTAAAAAAGACAGTCAATGGATTTCCATCAACGCCTAAACCCTCAACATCAAAAGAAAATCTATCTTTTTCTTGTTGTAACGCTATTAAGCGATCGCCCAGAATACTCATTTACGAAGCTGTAGATTGTGTGAGAGCGCCAGTACCTTGAAGTGAAATAGTAGTTGTCATCAAGCCGTTGGCTTCTTGTGTTGGTGAAATTCCAGTTACGAAAGCTGAACCAGTGAAGTATTTATCACCAGCAGTTTCTCCCTCGTAATAGAAAGATGCTGTTACTGAATTTTGAGCGCCAGCAGGAATACCGCCAGCTGTTATGATAGCTGCTTGAGCAGTTGAATCGTCAGCGTCAAAAAATACATCGACACTTGCAGTCCAACCAACCATCACACTTTCATAAGTTTTTGTTGTTGCTCCAATAGCTGAACACTCGACAGTATCTTGAGTTACATCTATTGACCATGAGCTAGTTTGAGCTATTGAATCTGAACCGATTTTTAAAACCGCTTCAACGCCTTTTGCATAAGCCATATTTAATCTCCATTGTAATTATAGTGGGTTGCTAGAATCTGTAAATTTAGTTAAATAATTTACAGTATAAGTGAGCTTTGCGACGCCAACTGGCTTTTCTCCAAAACTCGTAAAATCAATTTCAGTGTTCATCAAGATTATTGATGCGCAGCTGTCGGTTAATGTTGGATCTGCTCCTATTGCTTCTTCTACTTGTTCACATACCGTGTCCAGAGTATCTTCTATCTGGTCGTTCTGCTCACAATAAGCTTCAATCACAACATCTAAATTTCTGTCTAAAGTATTACTTGTAATATTAGACATCTCTGAACTTTCAGCTTCTACATATACGCATAAAGCTGGTAAGTTGGCTTGAGTTAAATTGTATAATTTAGTGTCAAAAACATTTGAGCCAGTTAAGCCAAGCCCAGTTACATTTGTAACTATTTTTTCTCTAATAGTTTGTCGAGCATGAGCCATTAACTTTTCTGTAAATGAAGCAGGCTTATTCCTGTTCCATCCCTCTCAATTATTTTCACTTTGTAAGTAGTATCAACATCATTTACTGGCAAAACCAAAGTGTCATCAACCTTTGCTCCAGTAGGTATGTTGCTTGTTTTTATTGTAAATTGTGGTGATGATGTAGTTACTGGAACACCATAGTCATCCATTGCTGGATAATATTCATTAGAGAATATACCAGTAACCACATATTTATCACTCGACGCTGCTACTGTCCAAGTGGCATTAATAGCAAAATCATCTAAATCGATAAAAGCGTCATCTGCTAGATTAATCGCCATCGTTGTTATCTTCTAACGGTTGATCTGCTCGATAATTATTTACCAGCGGATCATCAGTTTCAACAACAAGATCGCTATTAGCTGCTTCTGCTTTTTTTCTATTAATAAGTTTGTCTGCTGTAACGCCAGCTACATCAAGAACATCGCCTTTAGAATAATCAACTAAACCAATAGTAAGATCTTCAAGAAGTTTTATTTTAGTCATCTTGTTTCCAAATCTTTTGTTGATTTATCAGATTTTTCTTTTTTTGCTTTTGCTTCTGTAGCGCTTCCAAGAGAGATAAGGTATTTTCCGTCCTTATCATTTATTTCAACTGTTTTACCAGCTAAAACAACTTTTCCCTCAACACGCATATCTTTAAGTACAGTTATTTTCATAGTTTTTAATGACGCGGATTGCTCCGCGTCATCTCCAAAAAAGTCGGTTGTTTTAAGAACCATTGTTATTATTAACTACTTACGCAGAATGAAACTGGATGTTTCACTGCAAAGTCCATTGAAGCAAGAATGATTAATCTTAATCCACCTGATTTAGATAGAGTAATATCATCCACTTTAACTTCAATACCTGACCATGTAGCCATAATAAATTCGCTGAAATCACCTAAGATAACATTGTCAGTTGGTACTTGAGATGAAATTAGAACATCTCTGCCATCAATTCTGCCATCTATTGCAGCAGCTGGAGATCCAGCTCCTGTAGTGTTTGTAGCTTTTAATGCGCCTAATAGAGCAGGAGTAGTAATATATTTAACTGAATTACTATCTAAAGCCTTATTATCGGCAAAAATTGCTGACTGCATTGCTATAATTTCTGCATAAGTTGGAGCGCCACCAGATGAGAATGTAGTAGTATTAACACCACTTACATTTACTATGCCTGTTGGTTCGCCAGAACTACCAGATCCATTAAGAGCAGCGTTATCAGTTGCAACTCCAACAGCTCTAAGTAGGTTATCTCTAACCATTTGTTCTACAGAAAGTGATCCACCGTTATTTAATAATAAACGCGTAATATCAGTATGAGCGCCCAAAATTTTCTCACTCATAGTAACGGTATCTAAACTTGGATCAGATGCAGATACATCGCCACCCTCAGTGCTAACAAAAGCAGCAGTGCTAAGAGAAGATACTCTAGGGATAGTTATGTTACCAGTGTTTCCAGCTAGTGTTGTAATTCCTGCATTTAATATTGTAGAAAATGGAGTAAGAGCATCTATTAAGTTTCCATACTGCTTATCGTCAAATACTACAGCAGCGGAATTTGTGGTATTCATTGTTCTTTTACCCCAAGCGTTGCTGACATCTTCTGGAACAAAGAAACCAGTTGTTTCTTTACCAATAGATTTAGCATATTCTCTTGATGCTTCCATTTCAAAAGCTGCTTCTTCTTTATCAATTAAACCAGCTACAGCTTTAGCTGCTCTAACTAATGAGAAAGATCCAACTTCTCTTTCAGTCATTCCAATCTCTTTAGTTTCAATTGGCTTATTTTCTATTTCAGTAAGTAATAAGTTTCTAAATTGATCTATAGTTTGGTTTTCTGCCACTGCTTTTTGAGCTAGTGGAGTTTGGTTGTGGCGAGAAGCTAACGCATAAATTTCGCTAATTTCTTTATCGCGCTTTTTAACTGCTTCAGTTGTAGCAACTCTAATTTGCTCATCCTGATTTACAGTTTCCTTATTATTATCTTCTTGTGTCATATTGATCTCCGTATTTGATAATTTTTTAAATGATAAACTGCGACCAATGCCAACGGTTTGATCCGCTGCCATGCTCACAATACTGACTTCATGTGGAGTAAAAGATGCTCTAAAAACATCTTCTTCATATTCGTCAGAATCGACTCTATCAAGCTTATCGATGGAATAACCTATCGATACTTGCGACCTGATACCGTCTATAATGTCATCATATACTTCTTGCGCGAGTGCAGATCTTCCAAATCTAACACTAGCATTTAGTCTGCCACGACTTTCATCAAGGTAAGTATTCTCGATAACGCCAATCTGCCTTTCAGCATCATGGTTTAACAATAAAGGAGCTTTATTGTTTAGGCGATTAAGATTGATGTCCTCGTTACGATGGCTTAAGACTTCCAATCCGAAGCTTCTCATAACTGGTGATTCAGATGATATGCTCATATTTATAGTACGACTATCTGATTCATCCCTCTTAAATTCTAATGGAAAAACAGCATCGCGTATTTCGAGCTGTTCTTCTTGTTTTTCTTCTGATCTGGTTTCTTCTTCTTCATTAAGTCGAAGTTCCATATCTTCATCTGCTTCAAAAACTACATCTAGTTCTTCTATAATGTCGTTTTTTACTTCAATACCTTTTACGATTAATTCATCGTTTTCTGTTTCATTACTCATTATTATTCTCCTGAGATGGTTCTTGATTTTCATCTTCGTTAAATGGCTCTCCAGTTTGTTGATTAAACTTTGTGCCATAAGGTTCATAAGCTAACTCAATATTAAATTTATCTGCGAGAGCTTGCTGCGCATCTAATTCTGAGAAGTGTTGTGATAACTCTTTTCCAGATTGATTGAGTACATCTTGTATGGTTAGTAAACCATTGTTTAAACCAAGCTGATTACTTTGCATTTCTTTTAAAGGATCTACAGAATGATAACCTCTAGCAGAAAATTCACACGGATCAGCAAATTTTTGATATTTATCAATTGGTAAATTAATATTGCCAGTTGTCATTTCTTGCTCTAACCAAGCTTTGTAAACTGGCTTACAGAAATGCTCTATAATAAATGTTTGCAGCATCTTAAATCCATCACGCTCATCTAATAATCCAACGCGTGCGCTGCTATAACTTGTTTGTGTTAAATCGTTTGAAAGACTGGCATAAGATACACCTAAACCACTTGCAATAGTTCTTAACATTGCTTTATCAAAACTTTCAACATTTGTATTTGGATGATTCCAGTTAGCAAATTCAATATCTGTTCCATGCGGTAATACATCTATTGTAGCTGGCTCAAAATTCATTGCTGGCATATATCCATCTTCATCTAAATAGCTTTCAGCAATATTATCTTCTCCAGTTGGAGTTCTAATAAAAGCCATTTTTGATGCAGCTGCTTTTGAAGCAACTAATTCTGATAACCTAAAATCTTGTAGCCACTTAATTGCAGTCATTGTAGAAGCTAATTTATATGGATAACCTCTCGTTTGACCGAATCTTTGTGGTTGAAAAATATGTAAAACATCTTCAGCTGGTATTCTTACTGAGTTTGTTAACTGCGTATCTGGTATTGATTGCGCATAAGGAGTATTTGTTAGCCAATAACCTAATGGCTTTTCAGTTAATCGATCAACTTCAATACCCATTTTTATTTCACGATTATTACTTAAATCTTTATTTAATCGACTATCAAGATAATCTGGTTCTAAAAATTTAAGTTTTAATCCAGATGGTTGCCTAATCAGCTGTAGCATTACTTCGCCATCTCTGATTAAACCCTCTAACACCATATTATAAATATCCAGCATTTTAAATCTGCCGCTTACTTCTGGGTTAGTGCAGAAGTTGTTATACCATCGGTATTCAATAAGATCGTTTGCAAAATCATCAAGAGTGCCATCACTATCTCTTGAATGAACCATTATTTTAAAACCTTGTTGATTACCAACTACACCTTGTTTTAAAATTTGAAAATATCTTTGAACGATTGGATTATTTCGAGCAAGATCCCTTGTTCGATTTCTCATTATGTTAAGATTTACAAGTTCAGCATCTGGTGAAGATGATGATGCTTTCCAATCATTAAATAATCGACCAGAGTTAGTTCCTGTAAAATGCCTTTTGCTTTTTTTCTTTTGTTTTGTGAACCGATCCCAAAATGCCATAGCTAAAATCCTGATTTAAAATTAAAGCGAACTGTTTGTCCTGTTTCTAAACCTCTCCGTGCGCGATTTTTTCTTTGCTCGGCTACCACAATGCGTTGATAATAATCTTTTGCTTCAATTAATTCAGATGGAGTAAGCTTTGTTATACTTCTTCCAGCTATTGAGTAACTGCTATCAACAAAAGATTTTCCCTCTAACGCTGCTTTGATTTGCTCTAATACCTTTTCCGCATGAGATCTTAAATCCTGTCCTGTATTTTGGAGATTAAAGTCTGGTAATACCTCAAGATTTCCCTCATAAACTATAAATCTATCTGATCCGTAAGAAACCCATCCTTGTCCGCTATAAATGGATGGAGCAATATCATCAGTATCTGTTTTTGCATAATCTACTTTATGTGTTGTGCCGTCAGCAGTCGCTGTTATGTTAAAAGAATAACGCCCTTTTGTTTCTCTAAAATAATAATTTAAAGCCCAAGTACCAGCTGGATAATCAGAAAAATCTTTTTTCCATCGCCAAGTGCTGCCTGCATAAACTTCAGTAGGCTCAACTGTTACATAATCTTTTCCTAAATCGCCTATTGTCATTTTGCCTGCACTCCTAAAGTAAATATGCGAACGAAAGTACGCGACTGATCTGTCGTTATCGTATTTTTCAATTCGTAGTAATAACCGTCCTTACCGCCTGAGATAAAAGCAGCAGTAGTTGTTCCGCTAGTGCTATCTGATACTACAGTAAGATCTGTTGATGATACCGTCCAAGTGCTTCCAGTTATACTTTCAGTAGAATTTATTACACTCGACCAGTTAAAAGCATAGTCGAGAATTCCTGCGGAGCTTTTAGTGGCATCAACTTGAGATTGTAAGGCAACGGCGTTTGGTGATTTAACCATTGCTTACCTCTCTTAACCGCTAAGTGTCCAAATACCTGAAGCGTTTATTGTAATCTGGAATGTACTATTTGTACTTGAAACTGATCCACCGCCAGTATCAAGATCTACATAACACATAAGCGCATCTGACGCATGAGTGTCATCAAAGATAACCGCATATTTAGCTGTTATAGAAACGCTGCTACCAAATGATATGTCGTCGCTGTCAAAAGTAACTGTGCCGCCTGTTTCAGTTACAGTAACAGAAGCTAAAGTTTGTCTGCTGTAATCTGAATCAGCGCACTCGTTAGTTATGTCTGATATTGTTGAATGAGTTGCCGCTGGCGTATAACTCGAAGTTGTTAAAAGGCATTTGAAAGTGTCTGAATTACAGTCCACATCAGCTTTCGCTAAATGCTCTTTAAAATCATTATAAAATGTCCATGATCCTGCTGCCATAATTAATCTCCTAAATTAAGCTGCTATGTTTATTGTGCGTTTATCGGTAACTAAAATATCTCTATCATCTTTGACTAGGATTAAGCCACCAGAGCCGCCACTTGTAGTTGTAACTGTAACGCTGTTACCAGTTATTGTTAAAGATCCTGTTCCTGCTGTAACATTCACTTCTATTTCTATTGAAGCTGACTGACCGTTAAGTGTTAAAGTGCCAGAGCTTGTTAGAATAATATTATCACCATCATTAACGGTAACTTGCTTACCAGATAGCGTTAAACTAGCTGTAGCAGGATTAGCAATTTCGTTTTCATTGAACTCTGCTTGCTTACCATCTATTGTTAGTGATCCAGCGTTCAACGGAATAACATTGCCAGTTTCCGTTGTTGCTGATTGTCCGTTTATATTTAAGCTGCCATTATTGGCAGTTGGGTTAACCCCAATCAGTAAGGTACAAGCCTTACCATCAATTGTTAATGTCGCTGTTCCTGCTGTAACATTTACTGGAACATCAAATGTAGGCGCAAATGTGTTTAGATTAAGACTGCCTGCGCCAGCTGTTACAACTTCTCCAGTATTCTCTGTAACTGCTTTACCAGATAAAGATAAAGTTCCTGTATTTGCTGTAACATTTAAACCAGCGTTTTCAGTTGTACTTTTACCGCTGAGAGTTAAAGATCCAGATCCTGCTTCAGCATTTTGACCAATAACAGCTGTAACTGATTTACCAGATAGAGTTAGAGAGCCAGCAAAGACTGGGATGCTATCTCCATCCTCTACATTAGGAGCAAAAGTATTTAAACTTAGAGTTCCTAATCCAGATGTAACTATATTTCCGTTAACAAGTGAAGCTGCTTTACCAGATAATGATAAAGATCCTGCTCCAGCAGTAACATTTATACCGCCAGCTATTGTTGCTGCTTTTCCAGAAAGTGTTAAAGCTGCAACATTTGGCGTTTCTACAGCTCCAGTATTTTCTGTAACTGATTTACCAGATAGAGTTAAGCTTCCAACACCAGCAGTTAGATTTACACCAGCTGCAATTGTTGAACTTTTACCTGATAAAGTTAAAGATCCTACGCCAGCTGTAACATCAACTGGAATTGCAACTATACCCTCAGAAGAAAAAGTATCTTCTGAATAGGTAGTAAACCCATAAGACATGATTTACTCCTATTGTGGTTCTTGTTCTATTCTTGGATCAACCCAATTCTCGTTTAATACCCATCCATCTGCTTCTGTATAAAACCATTTATATCCATAATACTCGGACTCTGGTTCTGAAACATCTGTAAAGTGATTTATATTAGATGTATTTACATCGGATATAATTAAAACTTCATTACCGCTTGCTTCTTTGATAACTGTTTTATCATTTCCAATTTCAATAATGGTATCATCTGAAAATTGATAGATTGCGATATTTTCGTTATCGCCACTATTCCATGTCAATACTTGCATTTTTTTATCCTTTTACTAATAGTTTGGTTGCTGAAATTGCCTTGCCTGCTTCAACCACTTTTCCGTTTTCAGCAGTTTCGGAAAGCGTGCCATCATTTCGTACATACATTAATTGACCAGCAGTTAATCCTGAGTTGTTGGCATCAACTCCATTAATTCTAACTTTAGATGTGCCATTTGCTGTTGAAGCATTATCCGCTAATCCAATAAAGTTTTCAGTAGTTAATGGATAAGTTGTTGCTGTACCCTCTGGTATAACGCACACACCTTGCAGATCATGTGAGCTTTGATCTCCATAAATAATTAAAACTGTATAATCTGATGGTTGATAAGCTAATGATGGTGTATTTTCTACACTAGCTGAAGTTATAGTTTCGCTATTTGTCATGCTAAAGCTTGTATCACTTATTGTAGCAATTCTACTTCTTAGGTAATATGGAGATGATGAATCTCTACAAACACATACTATTCCACCTTGATCTGTACCCTGACACCCAAAATTAGATGAATTTACACCTAAAACTTGTGCGTCTGTTCCTACAGTAACAGTCGTTCCTGTTATTGATACAACTCGACCTCTTAAAGCAGCTTCAGTCTGATCATTATAAAGTATAAAACATTTTTGGCTTACAGGATCATAAGTCAAACAGTCTTTATACATTGTTACATTATTAGTGCTGTTAAAATTCATAGCAGTATTTAAAGTAACTGTGTTTCCACTTACTGATATTGTTCTTAAATAGCCATCATCACTTGTATTTCTAAAACCAACTACTCCAATTTGAGCATTAACATCATAAGCAGAGCAATAATAATCAGTATTTGTGTAGCTACTATCCTCTACAACTGATCCTGCTGTTAAATCAGTACCTGATACACTTAAAGCGACAGTATAATATATTGAACTCCCACCTCTCCTACCAGAAATAACTACTGCTCCTGCATTACTATCATAATAAGCAGAAGCTCTACTATGTATTGTCGTAGTTGACCATGTAACTGCTGTTCCAAATGTTACGCTATCACCACTTACAGTTGCTATTATTGCTTTACCATGACTGCTACTATCATAATAAACAATGCAATGCTTACTATCTCCAATGTACATACTGTCTAAAACAGCAGTTGTATTTGAATTAAATGCTGAAGTTTCACTACCTACTGTTAATGTTTTGTTGCTTACAGTTACTAATTTGCAAAAACCATAAGAGCCATTGTCTTGATCACGATATGCAACTAAGAATTTAGCTTGTGCTTCATCATAACTTACTGATGACATATCAACCCACCCCTCATGTATCTCTGATGGAGTACCATCTGAGTATGATACAGATGATGCTTCACCCTCAACTTTAGCAAAATTGCCATCAGTTTTAACCATTACAGGATTACCTTTTGCTATCGTATTTGATGCCTTACCAAATATAATATCAGTTGGTGTTTCTTTTAATTTTAAAGCTGTTGTTGATATAGCTTCGCCAATGTATTGCGCGTCTGTTTGGGTATAGGTTGTATTTGTTGCGTAATAAATTACTGTTGCTAGACCATCACTAGTTGAATAATCAAATGTTCCTGTTATAAATCCTGTGTTAGTATCTGGATTGTACAAAGCTGATTTTGGAATTATGCGTACACTTGTTTGATTGCATATTGTTTGGGTAACATCAGTCCAAGATGGAGTTGTTCCTGTAATAGAAATTTCTCCCATCTTACCATAATACCCTGTCGTATAATATTGATACCCTGTTACTATGTGATTTTTAGTTGTATCAAAATAAGAAGCTAAAAACCTTGCAGGATCAGAAGATAAAACAGTTTTAGTGCCACCAGAAAATGTATCTGTTGAAGCTGTTATAACTGTTCCACTAATATAGTTACTCGTTTCATTACATTGCAACAATAACCATTTATTTTGGTTTGTATCATAAACTAACTCATGCGAGCCATCTTCAAATGTACCACCTGTCATTGAATAAGGAGAGCTACCAACAGTTATTGATGAAGCTCCTATAGTGCAGGCATAAATACGACCATTATTTGATCCTGAATAATAATCAACACCAATAACAGTTTTATTCGTATCTGGATCATATTTGTTAGCCCAATTATAATAATCTTGTGCGCCATTTGTTATAGTAGCATCTGCCGATCCACCACTAACTAAACTAATAGTTGTTCCAGAATTAGTTAATAAATAAAGTAATGTGCTTGTAGAACTATCTACTGCCATACCATAAACCCATCTTGAAGCATCATCATTATAAGAAATACTTGTGCTATTAGAATAAACATTTGAGCTATTAGGTTGAACTTCTGTTCCAAAAGTTATGCTGTTAGTACCAGATACTTCTCCTGCACAAACATAACCTTTACTGCCATAAGTATAAGTCGCTATAAAAACACCATTAGCATAAGCTAATCTATCTCTTGCGTGCTGTATAGAGCTAGTCGAGTTACTTGAAACTACTACAGAAGTACCCCAAGTAATAGTATTTCCTGATTGTGAACCTATTGTTACAGTAGGATAATTACTAGAACTTCTAGCAAGAACACCTATTTTATCATTTACAGTATCATAATCACTTGAAACATCATTTGTATAATAATTATAACCAAATGATTGATTTGATGATGAACTTGGAGTTGTATCGGTACTTGTAGAACTCGTCATAAACTTCTTAATTTCACCAGATGTATTACAGAAATAGTCCTCACCTATTGTTAATCCTGTTTGTGAGTTATTTATGCTTCCCTCTGGTAAGTTTATTTTAACTTCTTCTGTATCACTTGCGGATGTAGAAGCTACTCCTAGATAATTGTTATCAAGATTTGTTACAGCATTTTGTGCTGTTGTGTAAACTCCATAATAACATTTATCACCTTGACCTTGCCAACCACCACCAACAAAAGCTACAGGGTAATATGGTGTTTCTGTTGTCATGTGTTGTCTTGGCATTTGTATTCTTGAAATATCATACTGACTTGTTCCATCTATTGAACCACTAGACACAAGTGATGGTACTGTGCCTGTCAACTTAACTGAATAATATCCTGCTTTACCGCTATCAGTTGATGACGCATTACCATTAATAATAGTTGTTACTGATGAATTTGTATCGTATGAACTTGCTACTGATGATTGATTTAAAACCCTACTATCTAAAACTACAGGCGTTCCAATATCAGCGTTGGTATTTGCTGTTCCAGAATTATAAGTAATTGCAACTGCTGTTTTATAATAACTGTTTCCACCATCATTATAAGTAACTAACCATTTGCCTGCTGTTACATCATAATTACAAGTTGGATTTGTAGCGGTTGCTGATTTAATTTCAAATTTTGTAGCATTTGATATACCGCTCCCTGTATCAGTAATTAAACAACCATAAACTGCATCTCCTGTTGTATTCCAAGCAACTAAAAATTTATTATTAACAGTATCATAATCAAGTCTTTGTTCCATTCCTGTATTACCTAAAGGAGCAAAACTACTTGTCCACTCTAATTGCTCGTCTTGACTAGGTGTGCTTCCTGATAAATCATAAGTTTGCCACCTAACATAATTACTTGAGCCATAAACAAAACCAACCATAACTCGTTGAGCATCAGGATTATAAATTGATGTTGGATAATAAGTTGAAGCAGAAGTATATATGCCTGTTGAACTACTAACAGTTGGCGTTGTGCCACTTACAGTTACATTATGACCATATAAAGAGCCATCAGAGTTTTTTTTCCAAGCAACTAACGCCTTACTTGCGTTGCTATCCCATTCAATAGTTGTATTTTGACAAGCGTTTGAAGAAACTACAACTGCTGTATCAAAAGTTAATGTTTTGTTTTCACCTGATTGAGTAGCGACTGCGACTGTTGGATAACTACTATTTTGACCATCACTATATGAAATTAAATACTTATCAGAACCTATATCAGTTATATCTGGATAATTAGAGTTATTTCCAGTAAAAGAAGCAACTGTTCCAACACCCCCTGTTACATTATTACCTGATAGTGCAATTTGTTGAGCTTTCCCTGCACTTGTTATTATTGTTGGCTTGCCTGCGGTTATTGCTCCATCTGCGGTAAAGGTTTTAGATATACCTTGATCGCTAAAGCTAGCTCGTTCAGCAGGGTAAGTCGTAAAGACTGTTGATGTTCCTGTTAATGATACTGCTGATCCTGAGTTAGAACTTTCAAGTATAGTATCTCTACTTAGTGTCGTTCCACTATGCGTATAAGTGCCAATGCCAACTTCCCATCCTGCATCAGATTTAATTGCGTAATAAGTTTGGTTGCCATCACCAATAACGGAAAAACTCTGGAAATCTGTTTCAGCAGATCCAAGCGTAAGTGTACCAGTACCAGTCGTACTTGTGGTAACTTTAACTCTATCTTTTACAACTATCGCCATTTATATATCCATCCAATTTTGTCCGCGTCTTGTTGGACGCATCTTTCTTCTTTTTGGTTGATCTTTAGGTTTTGCCGCACGGTTTAATCTCTCATGCAGTACGCGTAAATTTACATTCAATAATGAATACGCTGCGTAGGCATAACATAGACAATCCCACGCTTCATTTCTTTTTCTTTTTTGAACCCACTCAGATCTCCTTACTCCTCTAACAAAACGAGTAACGCGTTCCTCACTTGTCAGCTGCGCAAAGTATTCTTCGTCTAAGTGTTTTGGAAAATGGATCATTCCAGATCCATCTTGTATATTCAATCTACCGTAAACATGATTTTTTAAAGTATCAGTGCCTAACGGATAAAGGTTAACTTTTCCAATATTGCTTTTTGATGGTCGTCCAACCATCGCTCGATCTTTTCCACCTACACCTTTTATTGCATAAACGCGGCGGCTCATCCTTTGTTTACAGAATGTATATACACTATTAGTGTGATGTCCGCCGCTATCTACGCAAGTAGATTTTATATCAAGATCTATACCCACTGGATGTGGATATTTTTCAAGCAATATCTTATCTAATTCTTCCCAAAGTTCAGTGCCAGATGGATCTCCATAAATAACTTTATGGTCGAGAATGTAAACTTGCTCATCTCTGGTAAAGCCAGAAATTGTTACTTCTAATCTATCGTCCTGAACATCAACGCCAGCTGTTATTAAAACAACATCGCGAGGAACACCATCGTAATCTTCAGCTCTTTGTTGGAGCTGATAGTCGTCTATTTTTTCTCCTGTTTCTTCCCAGCTTTCAGCAAGGAATGTATTTGTAAATACTTTTAATTTTTCTGGAAGATCTTTGCTGCTAAGAAAGAGATCAACCGCTTCACCCAATGAAGTGAAAGTAGAATAAAGACCATTGATCCAAAAGCCAGCTGTTCCAGTAAAGTCAGAACTAGCTTTCCAAATGCCTTTGCGTATTGCTGCAAGTCGCTCAGAGTCGCTCCATGCAGAACCACATTTTTTACAAGTGTAAACCGCGTCTTGATGATTTCCTTTAGTCCAGTAAACATTTTTCCACTCCAAAGTTTGATAAGTTCCGCAGTCTTTACACGGAACATAGTATTTTCTTTTATCGCTTTGCTCATAAGCATCTTCAATTCTGCTGCTGCCTTTTATCGTAGGCGTACTTACTAAAGCGATTTTTCTATTATAAAAATTAGATGTTCTTCGCATACCAAGAGATATAATGTCGCCCTCTTGTGTGCCTTGAACGCTGTATCTATCAACCTCATCACATAACAATATCCGAATTGGTCGAGAACTAACTGAGCTTGCTGAGTTAGATCCAACTAAATCCAGAGATCCACCAGTAAAGCTTTTAGCATAAATAGTATTATTACTATCTCTGCTTCTTGCTGGTTGCACTTTATTTGTTAGTGCTGCGCTATCTCTTATCATCGGAGCTATTCTATTCTTTGAGAAAGTTCCTGCCATCTGCAATGTTGGTTGTATGCAAAGCATTGAACACGGATCATAATGAATATGAAATCCGATGATGTTCATAAGCAATTCTGTTTTCCCAATTTGAGAACTGCTCATTATAACTATCTTCTCAACATCTGGTCGAGAGAAAGTGTCCATAATTTCTCTTTGATATTCAGCTCTGGATGTATTCCATTTACCAGCTTCAGCTGAAGCTTCAGAACTTAAAAATCTATAATTGTCCGCCCACTGACTGATCGTCAGCTTCGGTGGTGGACGAAGATTCGTTAGTGCCGTCCTCGCTATCTCCGCTGAGTTCTCTGTTGGTACTTGTATCATCTATCTCTATTTCTGTTTCACTTAACTCAATAAGTATTTCTTGAACTGCATCTTCGAGGATAGATCTAACCTCGTTTAGATTTCGTGCAGCATATACATCAGCTCCCACTCTACTTGGAAGCGTTAGTGTTTTTGCTTTTATTAAACTTGTTATGCTTGTCCAGATTTTTGATACATGATCTTTATGTACCAGTTCGCCTGCTTTGGTTGCTGCTTCAAGTTCTAAAATTTCTGCTCTGGCTTTTTCGGATCTTAACTTTGCATCTTTAAGATCTGATGGAGCATCCGACTCTAGTGATAACTCTCTGAGATATTTAATGTAACCGTGAATGGCTTTAAATAAAGGATAACGCCCTCTTGCCACTTTAGGTATTACGCCAAGTTTACTTAACTGCTGTACCCTACGATCAGTTATATCCAAGATCTCTGAAAGTTCTTTTGCAGTTTTTGTTATGTCAGTTTTGCTCATAAGTTTTTTCCTAAGTTCCAAAGCGAAGTCGTCTAAAAATTTCTGTCGCTAGAAGATATCCGTGCCGCGAACAACC
>VTLG01000945.1_pt1 | contig 23918 bp, 21 predicted proteins | sample 4694571 | NCBI WGS metagenome assembly VTLG01 (sample SAMN12604809, study PRJNA352737) | marine metagenome | biome: ENVO:00000447; feature: ENVO:00000209|ENVO:00000569|ENVO:01000036; material: ENVO:00002151; isolation source: viral sequences binned using virsorter ...
TCTATGTTTATCAGCATTGCGTCTGATGCGTATAGCAGTTTCAGTCTGCATATACTTTTTCATATATGCATTCTTCTTAGCTTTAGCACCAGGATGCGAATCATAGTAGTCTTTACTTGCGCCCATAGAGCCTCCGATTGACCAAATCTGGATCAACTTTAGGCATTATCTTATTTAACTTATCTAATGGGTTACCCTCATATGCTACACCACTTATATCATTGGCTTTTAACCAATCACAGGCAGCTTTTAAGTCCTGTGTTGTAGCTTCTTTTGTTTTAATTCTAGTTAAGAATTCTTTAGTAACAAGACCATGTAGTTCATGGAACTGTTTTTCTGTGGCCTTTGCCATTTAACTAAATAGTTTTTCTTTTACAATTTTAAGAGCCTGATCGTCGAGCTTATTGTCAGTTCTAGATACATAAGCTTCTAATAAATCTACTACAAGCTTCTTTACTGAGTCTGACTTCAAGAAGGCGAATAGGATGGGCTTGATAATTAGGATCATTTGTTTAGGGGGTTAAGTTTTTGCCACCATTTCTTTGGTGGTTGAGGTGGTAGAAGATTTATTTTAGCTTGTTCTTCTGCCTTTTTCCAAGCTGTTATTGGTATAACATCACTACATAAATGATATACACGGGATTCAGGGACAAGCATAAAGCCTTTCTGCTGTAATTCCGCACATTTTAATACTCTGACTAATTCATAGTCTAGACGCATCTTTTCTTCTTGACGTGCAGCAATGCTTCTACATCGATTTAAACCTTTACGGTCTAGAGGAATCATAAAATTAATTTGACCTCCCCAGTTTTCAGCCATAGTATAGCTAGATGGTCTCATACCATTTTCATCTATATCCCATGGTTTAGTATGATTCCCCATATAAAATGGAGAGAAGGTCATTGTTGCTCCATTACAAGAGATGTTAGGTCCGTAGTGCTGTCTTGACGGTGCTCCATTGTTCTGGAATTGCACCGCTTGGTTGGTTACATTTCCCGTTGCAGCTGCTACAGGATTACTAACATTTCTATCACCTTCTTCAGCACGTACTGGTGCTATTGAGAGAAGACTGATAAGGATACCGTAGTAGAAGTAACGTCGATTTCTCTGTCTATTACTTCGACTGATAATACCTGACTGGCTGCTCTTTCTACTATCTCTAGTGAAAAGGGATCTCCAGCTGTGTGTAAGGTATATATCGAATCTGTATCGGCTAAGCCTCCTGATGAGGCTGATGTATGGGTTATGTTTTCCCCACTCCATTTGCTTAATGCAGACCCATAAGTGGTCGTCGTTATTTCCTCGACGATCTCTTGAGTCGTTGTTGTTGTACTGTTCATCGAACCCTGGGTGAAATTTGGGGTTACTAATTCTGCTCTTGCTACCGTGGGGGATGCCAGTAGGAAGAGTAAAAACCATTTGTTCATTCTTCCTTTTTCTTTGCCATTGGACAGTTTGTTACGCCTTTGTCTTTAGAATTACCAGTAGATAAACCAAAAGTTGCAAGGGCTCCAGTGAAGACCGACGCAACGAACGTAATATCTGAATTACCAGCTTTCTTAATCATTGGCAATTCAACATAATTCATGGTTATTATAAAGCCAGACCAAACTACTACGCCAAGTCTGACAAATGTACCAAGAATTTGGATTTGGTGTTCTTGATCCTCAGCAGCATCTTTTAGCTTTCCGAGGAGTCCTTTTTTTTCTTCCGTTTTTCCTTCCATTTATTAATCTTGCCTTGTAGGAATTTAGTAAGTTTCTTCTTTATTTGATCAAAGAATGGGGTGGCTAATGTTGTTGTAGCTACAGCAGCCACAGCTGCATATGTAGCAGTTGCTACGACTTCAGCAGTTGGTAAAGGTAACTGTATATCAATTACAGGTAAATTTAATTTAGGTTGAACTGGTTGTTCTGTTGATTCTTTAGTCTCAGCTTTAGTGTCTGCAGGAGCCTCTAGATCGCTCGGAGGGATCACCATAGGCTTATATGATGGTATCTGAGCTGAAGGGGGCTTAAAATCGATTCTAGGCAGGTCTACGGGCTTAGGGAGGTTAGGCTTAGGGAGTAATATACCAGCCATTAATAGAAATTAATCTTTATCCTCCACTACCCAAGGTAAACCTTTTGATATAACAGGCTCTTTCTTTTGAGCTATATCTCGATTTAATGAAGCTTCAATAGCAGTAGAATCAACATTAGCTTTTATCCATTCAAGTATTTTACTTTCAGTTAAATCTTTATAAGGAATTAACGTATTAGGTTTCTTGAATTTAGTAGTACCTACATAAGTACTTAAAAGTTCATCTTCAACTGCATCTACTCTAAAATGTGCTTTATATACATAACCATCCGAAGTTTCACGTTCTAAGTTATGTACATTCCATTTAATTGTTGCCATAAGTTAACCTGTAGAAATTTTTAAATCAGTTCCATCTCTCCATAATTCACCTGCTACACCAGGATCTGATGTTGGTACAGCACTAATATTTATAGAACCAGTTACATTGATACCACCTTTATCTACTGTTAAAGCTTCAATCATATTATTACTACCTCTAGCATGTAAGGTAATTTTTGATTCTTTATTACCATTTGATACATCTGTAGCATGAACTTTTAATTGAGCATAAGTTGCAGCTGCACTATCAGTAGAACCATTAAAGGTAAATGAAGTTGTAATATCATTATCAGCTGCGTTAGCATGTCCTCTATTACCAGTAAATACAATTTCATTTGAATTATTTGCATTAAGAGTTGATTCAAATGTAGCAACTTCCTTAGCAGAACTAGTTACATGAAGTATTGTATCTGGAGAGGTTTCACCAATACCTAATCCTGCTGTAGTAATAGCAAGTTTTTTAGTTTTAGTTGTTATAACAGTATCTTGCTCTGGAGTATGTAAGCGGTTTCCACTTCTCCATACGTTATCATCTGAAGTACCAGTATCTCTATCTTGGTTCTCTCTTTGTGAGTGAACATTACACATAGATGTATTATCACCTAACTTCAGTTCAAATCCAGTTGCTTGTTCTACATAACCTCCAATTGTACAATTACGTGCTTTATGAAACGTAACTGCGTATTTACAATCTGCGTGTGATTCATCCTTAAAGTTTGCAGGCCAAGAGGATCCAGTAAAATTACCTTCTGCTTGTTGAATCCAAATATCAGCAGCTCTTATAGGAGATAGTTCTGGAGCATATATTGCATAACCTTTATTACTATTAAATTGCCCTCGAATGATCACAGCAGCCATATCATCATCAACTGCTGTTGATCCATCTAAAAACAAACCAGCAATAGAGTTACCATTACATATAATATCTGTATATCTAGATCTGTTGCAATTATGTCCAGACGCATTATCTCTTATATAGATACCACATCCTTTATGATTAGTAACTATAACATTATGTGCTCTAACTCTTGTACCTTCAACCCATATACCATGTTTAAAAGTACTTAATTGTCTTGCGTCTCCACCATCATCAGAGCCACCAGTACCAGTTGCAGTGAATATTTCACCAACTGTATTTGCGGCAGCACCAATAGCAGTAAAATCAGTAGAACCTACAGTATCAATAATATAAGTTTCATTAGCAACAAAACTTCCATCTTGTATTTCTGTACCATCAGTTAAAGTCCAATCACTTGCTGTATTACCACTGCTAGGTTCTAATTTAAAATTCTTAAGATCTGTAAAGGTAGATCCACCTGTAACTTTAATTCCTACTCCAGCATGATCTTTTATAAAAGTACAATCTCTACCATCAATTTGATTGCCATTTAAAGCAAGTGTAGAAGTAATTCTATATTGTTTACCAGGAGAACCATAAGCAAAAGCATTATTAGATGCCTTTGCTCGTGCTAAACAATTAGTGATAGCTGTAGTATCATCTGTACCAGAGCTACCATTCCAATCACCTTTAGCTCCAAAGTCTTCAAAAACAAAAACACGCTCTAAACTTTCTTGAAGAGTAGTTGCTACACCATTTGTTTCAGTAGTTGTAAAAGCTAATTTAGTAGATGCTATAGCTGCTGTACTATTGACATCAGCGTTAACGATAGAATCATCTTTGATTCCCGCAGAATTAATTTTAGTTAATGAGTTTGCCATAGTTTATTTAGCCTCCAATGCAGCTACTTTTGTTTCTAGTGTTTCGATTTTGGTTAATGCCTCCTTTAATGCTTCTACTAAGATTGGTACAACACCTGTTGCATGAACGGATTTTGACTCAGTTGTACCTTCATCTTTGTTTATTTTTGCTTTCTCATCCTGTGGGATTAAGTTATTATCTTTATCAAACTGTCTGAGACCATGTTTATTATCAACAAGATCAGATACTACCTCTTCAACTTCTTGAGCTATAAAACCATACTTAGTACCTTCTGGTAAATTTGCTTCTGGTTTCCATGTAAATGTTCTACCTTTTAATGCTTTTATTTTTCCAATTGGATCTACAACAGTTGCAATGTTGTCCTTTAATCTTTCATCAGAAATATCATTAGAACCAGAACCTGTAAACGTACCATCTGCAGCTATTAATAATCTTTGAGTAAAACTACCATTAGATCTACAGTAGAATTTTAAACTTCCATCAGTTGTACCGCTTGTAACGTCGTCTGTATATCCAATAATTGCATTATATATAGTTCCGTTTCCATTGTCATCATTACCATTAAATTGTAAATAAGCAGTTTGATCACCATCAGCAGGTGAAGCACTATCATTTGTAAATTGGATTTCTGTTCCGTCTGAACCATCTCCAGTATTTTTAAAGGTAGCCGCAACAGTACTTGTACTAGTAGTAGTAACATTTAGTTTACCGCTAACATCAAATCCTGTTGAAGTAGTTTCTGCTTTTTTTACAGCATCATGATAGATTTCAACACTTCCATTACCAGTAGCTTTAATCATATCTTCATTTCCCTGAGATAGGAAACGAACATCAGAACCTGTTATATATAAATTACCAGTATTATTTTGTATCCATGAATTGGTACCATTATGAGAAAGTCTTAAATCATTACCAGATCCAACAGTTACGTAATCATCATCTTCTACTTTTATTTCATCAGCTCTACAATCTCCAATTATATCCACACCCCAACTATGAGTTTCGAGCTTTTTAGAATTATTATGATATAATTCGATTGCATCTTGCCCCAATGCTCTTAGATTGGTTTCCCAACTACCTGACTTTTGATTTTGTAGTTTAAAATTAGATGAACCTGAATCAGCTACAAGTCTCCAATAATCACCATTATCATCTCCTTCATCAGCAAGCATATAGAAGGTAGCAGATGCACCTTCGGTACCAATAACTCTAGCTCCATTAGCATGAGTTTGGAAAACTTTTACATTATCTTGATAGAGATCACACGAACCGTTAACAGTAAATATAGCTAAACTTTCATCACCAGCAGAATTATAAAATCCTACATCAGTTTCCGTTCTAGTTATTATTCGACCAGTAGTATTATGGAACCTAGCATCTGTTCCATCATGGTAGACTTGTAGATCTTCACCAGTTCCGAACCGGGCTTTTACACTATCTGCTAATAGTAAATTACTAGTAGCTGATAGATTACCAGTTACAGTAGCACCACCGCTAGTTGTTTCAAATTTCTTACTGTTGTCGTGATAAAGTTCTACGGCTCCGTCAGCAGTAAACTTAGCCATAGCCTCGTTTCCAGCAGCATTTAATATCTGTGCTTTTGACGAAAGTATATTTAAATTTCCAGTACCTTGGTCAGAGATATAAGAATTTGAGCCGTCATGATAGATTTTTAAATCTGCTGAATCACCACATTGCAATTTATCACTATCATTAACATGAACATTTCCAGTGACTTCAATACCTGTACTACTTGTGGTTAGTTTTTGAGAGTTGTCGTAATATAAATTTACAGCACCGTTTTCTGTACATTTAATAGCATTTTCTGTACTATTAACTCTTAAATATATATTACCATTACTGCTGTCAAGATAATTATGGGATCCGTCATGGTAAAGCTTTAAATCATTACCAGTTCCCAGTTTTAGAGCACCAGTTTCATGGGTACTATTGTAATCTTCAATACTAATAGTTGGTGAGTTTAATCTAGATGAAATTAAAACACCATAACTCGTAGTTTCTAATTTTTTAGACCCTTCATAGTTTAATTCTACTACTTCAGAAGGTGTTATTTCAATTGCATCACGCCAAGAACCACTAGCATATGATTCTATAAAATATCCACCTGCGGCTTTTGTTGTTGTTCTAAATTTATCTGCATTATCATCTCCTTCATCAGCAAATAGATTTATTGTTCCGTCTCCACCTTCTGTCCCTTGAACTTGTATACCACCAGCGATTGTTTCAAAAGTTTTAACGTCATTATGGAAAAGCTCTACAGAACCATCTTCAGTTGTATGTATACATTGTTCGGTATCGGCTGCATTATTAACATGTAATGAAGCTGTTGCAATAGTTAATGCTCCATTATTTGTTTTAATTAAACCTCCAGTACCAGCAGACGAGACTTCTAAATCAGTGCCTGTACCAAACCTTGCTTTTTCATTATCTGCAAAATCAAGTGGTTTAGCAATCTTAGCTGTAGTAACTGCACCATCAGCAATCTTAGCTGTTTCTACAGCTCCTGATGCTATCTTAGCTGCACTAACTGTACCATCTCCTGGGGTTGGAATAGCAACTGCTGATCCTGATTGAATGATAAATATCTCATCTCCACTTTCGGGAGCATCACAAAACTTAATAGTATCTGCATCAGTCATGACAAAACCGTCTAGACCTGATGTATTAGTACCTGAGTTAGGTTTCTGAATGACACCATTAACACTAACCATAAGTTGCGCTGCATTTGTTACAGCCGCTGCTACACCACCAGTTGAACTTTCTTTTAGGTCAAACGTAACATTACTACCATTTAAAGTAGCAGCATTAGTTGTACCTGCATTTGTCATTACAATAAATTTGAAATCACCAGTTGAAGCTACTTCATTCCAAGATCCTCCATCATATACCTTCATCTTGCCAGCTGCGGTATCAAATGTTAAATCTCCAGCATCAAGACTAGATGATGGTTCTCCAGATTGAACACGATATCTAGCTGCAAAATCATTTATATCGTTACTTAAACTTAATAAATCAGCTTCTTTAAGTGTTGCTTTATGGTAATTATATATCTGACTAGAACCTGTAGAACTGACTAATAAATGAACTCCAGCGTCAATAGTTGAACTGTTAAAGTTAGAAGCAAAATTATTAATAGTTACTGTTGAACCACCTACAGTTCTACCTGTAGTACTAGTACCAGATCCATTAACAACAACACCTCCAGCATCTGCAATACTAATTACAACACCTGATGCAGGTTGAGTATTAGGGAAAGCAACCTCAGTAGCAATAGCTTCAAATCCACCAAATGGCATTAATTGAGCAGCTACATAATCTACAACAGCTCCTGATGTAGGAAGTTGTGTGTCGCTATCTGCTACACTTGTTTGTTTTAAATCACTATGTAATTTAGCAAGTGTTACGTTAGAATCTGCTATCTTTAGTGTTGTTACGTTAGCATCAGTAATTTTAGATGTAGTAACAGAGTTAGACGCAAGCTTGGCAGTTGTAACTTGAGTACCACCTATATGGGCAGTATCAATAGATCCATCTACATATTGGTCACTGTCTACAGAGTTAGCAGACATGTGTTCTAAGTCAACTGCACCTGCAGCTATATGTTCAGAGTTAACAACATCATCAGCTATCTTAGCTGCTGTTATAGCATCATTAACAATCTTAGCTGTAGTAACAGCGTCATCGGATAATGCAGCCGTACCTACAGCACTATTTGCTAGATGAGCTGTATCAATACTTCCATCTATATAATGTTCGGAATTAATTGAATCGTCTGCAATCTTTGAACCGTTAATTGCATCTGCTGCTATCTTAGCTGCAGTTACATTTAAGTCAGCTATATGTGCTGTATCAATACTACCGTCTGTATAGTGCTCTGAATCAACAGCATTGTCTGCTAGTTTTGTTCCATCTACAGCATCAGCTCCTAATTTAGCTGTCGTTACTGCTCCACTTGCTATATGACTTGCATCTATACTACCATCTACTAACTCAGAAGAATCAACAGAATTAGCAGCTAACATTGTAGCTGTAACTGTACCTGTATCTCCAGTCGTTACAACGGTTCCTGTTACGTTAGGAAGAGTAATAGTTTTATCAGAACCTGAAGGATCAGCTACAGTAAGAGTAGTTTCAAATCCATCGTCTGTTGCACCTTCAAATATAATTGTCGTGTCTTCACCCATCGTCAGGTGACCAGTCATGGTATCACCAGTCGTTGACATCTTAGTTTCATCATACTCCATTGCTTTACGCAATAATTGGAGTTGGTTATTATTAAGGTCAGCTGATGTTATAGATGCACCTGGAGTAAATTCTGCTCTGGGTGTAGGGTCACCCATATCAGTATTAGGTCTTAGTACAATAGAACCACTAGATAAATCAGCACCACCAATATGTACGGTTTTAGCTGCTGTGTCTACAGTATATTCTCGGGGGGAAGCTGATTCATTAATTGTAGAAGCTGTATGTGTTAGCTCTACTCCGTCTAATAATACAACTACTTCAGTTCCTTTGAATACATCAAAACTTCCTGAGTAGCTAAATGTATTAGCTGCTCCCGTATTCTGGGAATGTGTTTTTGTTACGCTTGTATGTGCCATTTAGTTACTTAGGGAAATTTTCTATGGATTTATTTGGAAAACTAAGATCTAAGATTTCTTGTCTGTTATCTCTAGTTTTAGAATCCTTACCATCTTTTTCAGCTTTCAATTGCTGAACTCTCGAATATCCTGGGTGACTTGGGTCATTTATTTTAGCCCAAGCTTTCGACCTAGCTTGGTTCATGACATTATCTATAAGAGTATTATGAGGATATGTATTAGGATCAATATCCCAATTGGCTGGGTTCTTACCATCACGTTTCATATCTGCCATTGAATTCTTAATATCTTTTCTACCTGCTAGATAATTAAGAGCTTCTTCTACATTCTTAAACTTTTTAAATCCAACCGTAATTGGAACTGTACCTATAGCATTCTGGAAGTGTGCTCTAACATGAGCATCCTTAACAAAGGAGTATCCACCATAAGCATAGGTTGTAGATTTAAGATCATAGTTACTATCTAATAGCAGCCTTCTACCAGGTGTATCATTACGAATATCTAATGATACTGGTGAAACAGCATTGAAAGATCTACCAATTATATTCCAATTTTTAATTGGCTTACCATTTAATAAATCACTTTTTTCAGGAAGTTTACCTTCTCCTGCTAAGAATTCAGAAGCTTGGTTTCTATTACGAATATTAGTCCACATATCAGAATTTAATTCTTTCATATGTGGGTTAATCCATTTACCAAACTCATTCCTCATACCAGCTAAAGGTATACTATTATTAAGTACGTTCGCTGCAGCTTTATCTAAAGCACCTGGCTTCATTTGAACTATTTGCATCATCTGATCTAAACCAGACATATATGTTTTACCAGTTAAACCTCGACCTACTACATATGCAACAGCTTGTAAACGTTTTTCAGCCCACTCACTGCCCATAAGTTCCATGTTATCACCAATATCAGCAATAGTAGAGAATATAACATTATAAGGTTCTAAGGTTCTATAGTCAAACCCTACATCACCTATATAAAAATGGTTAGGTTTCCATCCAGCATTAATCCAATTCTGTTTAAGTTGTCTATCAGCAGGACCATTACCAGTTAACTGCCCAGCCATGTACATACCGCCCATTGTTGTAACAACACCAGCACCTACAGCTTGTCTACCTGCAAATAAATTCCTAGCACTTTTTAAATCGGCAGCATTATTAATACCATATTCAGCTAAATCTGTAAAATCATCACCTGTATGTTTAAGTATAGCACGTGATTCATCAGCTAAAGCACCAAGTAATGGTGTATTTTTAAATGAGAAACTCAATCCATTAACACCAGTTCTAGCAAATAGATAGAAAGGTTTTACTAATGGAATTGAATTAAATACATCATCTAATTTTTTAGCAGTACCTTTAAGATCAGAAGTTAAAGTTACTTCTTTAAATTGTTTATCTAACCAAGCATCACCTGAGAAATCTAAATTACCTTCACCATCAGTGAAGTTTTTCATATGTATATCTTCAGCTTTACTTAGCATTTCAGGAGTAATCTTAGACCAATCATCACCTACTTCTTCTAAAACTTGACGCATAGCCATTTCTTTTGATCTAGATCTAGCCATAAGCCATCTATGAGTATCATCAGTAGCTGCTAATGCTCTTGGAGACCAACTGAATAACTTGTTATTTGTTAAATTTCTAGTTGTATTATTTATATAGAAGGCAGCTTTCTCCCCAGCTGTACCTTGTTGTTCTACAAATACTCTCTTAGCTTCCCAAAGATCATCTGTCGGTGTAGTCTCAGTATATCTAGTTTGTATATCTGCTATATCTGCTTTGAATTTAGAATTCCATTCTTTACGGAATATTTGCATAGCCTCTGGAATAATTTCCAGTTGACCTTTTAATTTAGCAATTGCAACCTTTTGAGCAGCAGCTCCTCCTTCTACAAATGGTCTTCTGATAGTTGCACCAAAAGCTTCATTTATAGTATTCAGGTAACTATTTATTGTAGTACCCATCATAGCTCTCATAGGAGTCTTAGGTCCACTAAGGATACTTTGTACCATAGTTTTTTGTAAACCTTGTACTAAGTCACCAGTCTTTACCTTACCATTAAACTTACCACCTACAATAGCTTGATGCATCCAAGCATTAAAATCCTTCCAACCATGTATATCATCTGTTACTTTAAATACATCTAGTACAGCTCCAGCTAAATCTTCATCACCTTGTTCTTGAAGCATACGAACCATTGTATTAACATTGTTTCTAATGCCTGTATGAGATTTAGAGCTAGCTTCTGCTATTTGTGTATTCAAATCGATTAACATTTCTTGAGTCATCTTACCATCACCTTCACGTAACATCTTACGTGCAAGATCCCAAGTAAGTTGAGTTTTTTCTATTTGATGTATACCAGCAGTTAAATTATCTCCAATCCTTCTCATAGGACCATCTTTAGCAAATACGTCAGTTTTACCTAGCATATCGTTAGCAGCACTAGCTTGGTCTCTAAGTTGTAATAGAAGAGATCTATTTACTGCATCTTGTACTTCTATATTTTTTACTTTCCACTTATCAAAATCAGAGAGTTTTCCGAAATCTTCTACATTCAATGGTTCATCTAAAAGATCACCCCAAAACTCTGCAGGTGATGTATTTCCAGCATTTCTACCAAGAACTGCTTCTTTAATACCATCTAAGGAGGTATCTGATGCTACTCCTCTTCTACCTTTAGGATCTCTAGATTTAACTTGTCCTTTATATTTTACATCATCAACTAAATCTTTAGCAAATAAATCTAACTGCTTTTCATCTATACCAGCTTTAGCAGCTCGAGCCATATCTGTTTGAGAGAATAATGAATTAGTACTACCAGGATTTGATACACCAATTGTATGTCTAATTTCATCCCAATCATTCAGTACTTGTCTGATACCATCTCTAGCTTTAGAATAACCTTGCCCTAACATTGTAGAGCCGTTTTTATAGGCTCCATAAGCTGACCTCATTAATCCATCAGTATCAACACTATCAGCAAATGCATTTTTAAATCCATCTGAACCTTTATTTAGTTGTTCTGTAGCAGCTTCTGCCCAGTCAGATAGTTGTTGTTGGGTTTGTTTGAAGAAAGCTTCTTGACCTTGTAACGCATTCTCTACTCTAGCTGAATAATTTCTTGTAGTTGCAACTGTTCTATCTAATGCTTCTTGACTAAATTTAGTAATTTTACCTGGCACTTGTGGCAATGCTCCTAGCATATCCCCACCTCGTGTACCTATAGTTCTACCTAAACCACCAAGACCAACAGTACCCATAATGCCTAAAACATTTTCAGTAAACATGAAGTCTGCACGTTTAAACATAGGTGAGTTAGATCCTTTAGCTAAGGCTGATATGTAGAAATGTCCATTAGGATCATCTTGTATTATATTCTTTAATATACCATCTTCATACATCATACCTCTACCAGACTCTTCTAGATTAGTAAACATTGCTACAGGCATATCTGCAATCATAATAGATTTACCTGCACTCTTTGTCATATTAATAGCTTGTACAGCTTTTTGCCTACCAAACCATCCTTGAGCTGGTCTTGTAACTGTTGTTCTTAAACCTTGACCTTTAGCTAATCCTGTAACAGTAACCTTACCACCAGTTAAAGATGGTTGTAAGAATTGACCTGCTTTTATTAAGGCTGGTACATTCTTAGCAGCACCATAGGCTTTCATTCCTGTACCTACTTTAGCTGCAGCTCCACCAGTCAACACAGTTGGTATAGCCCAATAACCTACTTCATACGTTAATGTATCCATAACGGATCTTTTAAGGTTATGGTTAACCATATACTCTAATGAGTTTTCATTAGTATGTTGTAGTGCTTGGTCATCTAATGTTGAGTCATCATGCCAGCTTTTACCTTGGAGTACATCACCCATACTTCCAACGGTTTCCATACCATCCGCTGTTAAATCAAATAAAGCACCTGATGTACTCTGACGTATACCTTCCATTCTATTGACATCAGAAGATTCTCCTACATCTGATAAAGCATGTTGCCTTCTAAGGTTAATGTAGCGAGCCATATTCTGACCTGCCCCTTTATCCTGCCATAAGGCTTGTAACCTCGCACCAGCATCTTTATTTTGAAGACCTGCTAACCATTCTTGTGTGGCTATAGCATCTTCTTCATCTGTCATACCAGCACCACCATTTAGATTGGTAGTGTCAAAGAAGTCAGCATATGTTATTTCTCCATCTTCATTATGGTCATATCTAGCTACTAGTTCAGGATCTTCTTTGATCATATAGAAAGCTTGAGCTTGCTTTTCTAAATTATTACCATCTGACAATAGTTCTCTTAACTTACCCTCTTTAGCATCATCCCAATCTTTAGTTAATGCGAGTTTTCTAATTAAAGGTTCAGGTACTTTACCACCATAAGCAGCTTGTATCTGTTCTACAGGTATATCCCCATTCTCATCATACTGCCAAGTAAATCTAGTAGGTTCTTTAGGCTGTTCAGGTTCGGGTTGTACTTGTTCTTCAACAGGTTGTTCAGCTGTTTGTTCACCTTCAACTGCAGGTTGACCTTCAGCTGTTGGTTGTTGCACCTCTCCTAACTCAACTTGTTTCTCAGCGGGTGTTCTAAAATCTTCTTCAGGATATGCATTTTCGATTTCTTCAACATGGTCTTCATAACCTTCTACTTTCAAAGTAGAGTCGGGTACACCTAATGCATCAGGTTGTAAATTCAGTTCATCCATTAAATTTGACCATGACCTCTATTTGATAGTGGAGTGCCTGGAGCGGATAACCAAGGGTACATTGCTTCTTTTTCATCCCATATAGACTGTGGATCTTCCCTACTAGGTATACAATCTCTAAGCATACAAGTTGAGTACCAGTATGTAGAAGGTGTAGGATATTTAGATGCTCTTTCTATAGCCTTAGCTATTGGTAAAAGACCATCTGGATCAGTGATATACTTTCCATCCATAGTTCTACCTGTATAAAGATCTTGTTCTGGAGGGCGTTCTTTAGGCCATAAGCCTTCATGTCCTCTGGCTTTTAGTTGAGCATCGACCAGCCCCATCCAATTACCATCTCTACCACGTGCTAGTCCTTCATAGTATTTCCTAGCACCTTTATTCATATTTAATCCTCTATCAACTCCATGTTTCTCTATGTTTTCAGCTATAGAATCTATTTGTCTACGTCCATAGTCTCCACCTATAGTACCATTAAACATGATATTAGGATCTTCTTTAATTTCTCTTTTACCACTAGCAATTCTAGCTACTCTAAGATGTCCAGGTTTAATTATTTTTTCAATACTTTGTCCTTCAACAACATACTTACTATTTTCACCTCTAGCTTCAATTTCAGTAAGTACTCCCATTGAATCAGGTATTGGTTCACCAGTTTCTTTATCTTTAACTTCTTGAGCACGTAAAGCTAAATGACTAGCTACAGCACTTTCATAACCCATAGCAACATAGCGATTATACTTTTGTGCATAATCAGCTTTAGCATTTGCCATAGCTTCTACATAAGCAGGACTCTTTTCATTACCCTTAATACCCATGTTAGTGAATGTTGTATCAAGATGAGCTTTGATTTTTTTCTCAGCATCATGTGCTTTAACAGCTTCTTTTTCTAATCTAGAAGCTTTTTCCCTATGTTTTAATGCAGCTATAGGGTGGTATTGATCTAATTGTTCATTAGATATATATCCATTCTGACTAGCCATGAGTGCTTCAATTTGATCTTCATCTTCTCTTTGGTTTCTATCACTAGCTGTTTCATAGTTAGTAACTGATGAAGGAATAGGTAATCCTAATTTACCAAACTCTCTTTTATATTCATTCACTCTTTGAGAAGTTAAACCCTCTGGATTTTCCCTAGCTTCTTGAATGAATTCATTCTTTTTATCTGTACCAGCTGCTTCTAGGAATTTCTCTTCTGCATTCACTTGGTCAACATAACCTTTTCTAATATCAGCTTTGATTGATTTAACCTTACCAGGCCATTGCTGTGCAAAAGTTTTACCAGGTTTAACACCTAGTTCTCTTGCCATAGAATCTGGCATTGGTTGGTTTAATATAGTCTCAGCATACTCTGGATTTTGTTTTGCTATACCTTCTTGTGTAATAATAGCTTCAACTTGCTGCCAACCACCAGAACGACCTAAAAGATTACCTTTAGTATCAGCAGTATTAGAGGTTTTAACAAGTAAATGTTGTAAATCAATAGCTGTTTTCTCTGATCTAGACCACTCTAATTGAGCTTTTTGTCTGGTATTCATAGAAGATTCTATGTTATACCGTTCTCTATACTTACCTAATTGAGCATCTTTAGCTTTTTGAATAGTTTCATTAACCCCAGACATCTTAATCATTTCGTCTGAGTACCGATCTAAACCTAAATTAGTATAAATCTTATCAGCATACACTTCAATAGCAGCTTGTTTCATAGGAAACGCAAGATTATTATCTCTTATTTCTGCTGCAGTATAGGTAATACCTCCAAGAGATATAGGTTCAGTACCGTTTTGAAGAGCGTGTTCGAGTTGCTCGTTAAACCCAAGCATCTTTTGACGGATCTGTTCTTGAGCAAACCCGACTTGTTGCCATGGAGAGAGCTGAGTTATTCTATCAGCATCTGGGTAAGCAGCTGAACCACCTTGTTTTAAGAGTTGTTCTTTTAATTTATGGTATTCAAGATCTTGTGCTTTAGCATCTTCAAATTCAAATGCTAATTCACCCATCTTCTTAGCTTGCTCAATGGCATAAATCCTTTGAGCAGTTTCAGAACCATTTTCATTTAACCATTTAGCTTTATCTAATCTAGCTTTTCTAGCTTCAGCTACACCTTCTTGTTTCTTTTTTTCAATATCTTTTTTCTTCCAATCTTTTAATGCGTCAGAAAATGGTGTAAGTTTCTCCCAATCCTGGGCAGCTCTTATACGAGCTTGACCACTTAACTGAGCTGCTTCCGTTGTAACAGCTTGTTCCTGTCTAGAGACTTGACGTTGGTTAGCCTTGAGCCTCTCGATATTCCTAGCGTATGAGGTACTCATCTGAATGTCCTTATTTCGTGACCAAAAGTTGGATCTATTGTAGTCTTAAACGCTGGTTTAGCTTTAAACATACCTGCATCTTTTGCAGCACCAAGACCTGTACCTGCTAATCCAAGTATCAGTCCAGCCTTACTAGGTCCAGCTTCCAGAGTTGGAGCTGCAGGTGCAAAACCATGTACTGGCGCAAATGCTACATCTCTAAATAAAACATTAGAATCATGTTTAGCTGCTCTATATGTTTTTTCTTTTTGTCTATTAGCTTCATCTACAGCAAACATCTTTTCATGAATTGCTCTCGCTTTTTTTCTACCAGCTTCCAGAGCTTTTTTACCTATAGATGCTCTCGCAGCACTAGCACCTGTTTGTTCTGTCCCACCACCTTGATGCATTTCTATAATAGCATCTTCAATTGCAAAATCTTGAGTTGCAAATAATTTTTTTAATTGAACATCTGTATCAGACCATTGATCTAACATCGCTTGGTATGTTCTATCCTGATCTTGATCTTGATCGATAACATCGTTTAAATATTTAACATTATCAAGATTAGCAGTTACTTTGTATTCTTGATTTTGTCTATGGAAGTTTTTTAATTTAGCATTATTACGATCTCTAGCAGCAGCTGTTTCAGCTTGGTGTCCTGCTATTTGTTGTAATCCTCCGATAGCTGCACTAGCTATTGATACTGGTTCGCACACGGCAAAATTCTATAAAGGTTAATTGGTTAGGACCATGTTTAAGTTCCCGTAAGAACTTGAATCCTAAAAACTTTAGAAGTTTTAGATGAGCGGTATTCCGTTTATCTACAATGTTCCAAAGGAGTTTTTCTTCTCTACTTTCTATAAATCGTTTGGCTTCACGTGCAAAGGTAAGGGGATAATCATGAATGTTTGGTGTACACAACATCCATATAAGGCCACCATCTTGCACTCCCGCCAGTCCGGCATTCCTGCCGTCGGGGGTTTCAAACCAAACTGTTTCTCCATAGAAAGATGACTGAGGAATCCAGAGAAGTGGTTCATGACCGTGGCCTTCTTTCACTTCTCTATAATCATCAGGTCGAAGATGTGAAGCTACATAAAGAGCAGCTTCTATTGTTATTGGGTGAATGTATTTAGACACGTTGATAGTATCTTGGTGAGTAGTCTCCTTCCCAGTTCATTGAATGAATAGTTGCAGGAGATGGGTGATTTGATTTAAGTAATACTGTTAAGTTTTCGTTTCTATCATAAACTGGTATAGTATGTAAGTAACTTTTAGCAATAGTTGCTGTACTAGCTAACACATTATCCCATTCTAATGATTCAACCGTATAGGTATAATCATCTCTTCCTCTTCTTTTTAAGGTTACATCTATAACACCAACATCACCAAAGTCAAAATTCATTCTATGAATGATTAAAGATCCTCTAGTTTCTGATGTTACTGATTCCCCAGATGTTTGAGTAATATAAATCTTAGGTAATTCAACTTCAAATTCATACTCATATCCTACTATTAGATCTGTATTAACTGAAGCACTATCTTTAGTAGAAGTCTTCCAGTTACCAGGTAGTGTTACTGTTTCGTTAGGAGCTGTACCAGTTATCTTAGCAGCTGGTACATCATAACTCCTACCTGCAGAGTCACTATCTGTAATACAGTATACGGATAAATTCTTAGAACTATAATATCCTGAACCTAATGTAAACGTAGAAACATCATTTTGATCATCATAGGTTATATCACCAGTTGCAATAGTTTTCTTAGTATCTAAATGTACCCTATTTTCATCAGGTACACTGCCTATCATAGGTGTATCTGAAGTTAATTTTATGTCAAATTTTTCTAGTGTAAATTTATTACTATCAGCTGGTTTCAATATTGCGTAATATACATCATCAAGAATAGTATGGTATATAACGTTATTAGGCATAGTCCATCGGAACCATGCTGATTGAGCACGTTTACCACCTGCCTCAAAATACTTATAACCCCATACTTCATTTGTAGCAGTATGTAATGTACTATCTACACCAAATAAAAGTAAATCATTTTCATTAGATTCACATATATTTGTAATTTTTTGAGGAAATAATTCACCTACAATTTTAGTCTGTTCCTGTACTATTGGATCCTCTCTAGGTGATACATTACCCATTTCATAGAAACGAGCTTGTCTAGCAGTACTGTTTAAGAAACCTAGTGTTGTACCTAATGATACAGGTTTGGTATCAGAGTTAAATCCATAAGATGATAAGTAACCAATCTTTGCAGTCTCAGGTGTAAGTAAAGCTTCAGCACCAGAACTCAGAAGGAACTGTTCACTAGCACTAAATATTACTAGACCTGCACCAGACTCTACAGCATCAAATAGTTTAGTTGGATATGTAGAACTTGATTGTAAATCAATAGGGTCAGCATTAGAAATAGCCATAGCTGTCTTAACCCAGAAACTATAATAATCATTAACCCTAGATAGGATAACGTTTTCATTACTGAGTAGACCTATTCTATTTCTAAAAAAGAACATCTTTTGAATAGGGTTACCTATAAATGTAGGTTTAGAATTAGTAATATCATCACCTACATCTCTTTGACCCCAATCTGGATATTGAAATTGAAATGCTCCATTAGTATAATTACGTGAAGAACCACCATTAATAGAATAGGTACCAGGATCAACTCTCTTGAGCTGTAGAGGCATCGTATCCTTATCTAAGGTAATCTCTATCCCAGGAGCTGCTACCTCTTCCCACACGCCTTCTCCGAAGCGAGCTGGAGTGTATGTACAAGTAGCACCTGCACTAACTGTACCAGATGATCTATTATTTGCTAAATCAAAAGCATCACTAGATACGTTTGATACTGTATAATGTCCATCAGCACCTGCTCCACTTGTACAATCAAGGAATACTGTATCACCATTACTTAATCCATGAGCTGTTGAAGATACACTAACTGTTGCACCAGATCTGGAATATGTAGCTGCTTTAGAAATATCTGCAGCAATACCTTCAGCTTGGAACCGTAGGTAATAATCATCCATATCTTCACCACTGTTAACCACACGAACAATATATCCATGTCTGCATACACGTGGTAGATCAGCTATATTATTAACCTCAGTCGTTGCAATAGACATCAAGGTTTTCTCAGGTGTTGTTACACCAAATGGGCTTGGTCTATATAAATGTAAACCGTTACCACATATTGTTGCTGTTATATCTGTACCACTAATATTATCTAAGGTATGTTTTAATTCTCCTAAAATACCACCTGAAGACACATGCTGTTCTGCTGTGGATGATGTGGCCATAGGTCGTACAGCAGCGATATTAGCTCTTGATGTAATAGTTGTTGTATTTTTAACTTTAACTGTTGTAGTAACACCTTTTTCTGAAGTATATTGATGAGTATCATTAGCTGCCCATCCTTCTCCACCAAATTGTAAATCTACAAATGGTTGATATGTATCATGATATGAATAACTATCATCAACTGGAGCTGTAGGTTGCGGAGTACATCTTGTATCTATTGAATACCTAAGTCTTGATTTACCATTAGCACTCATGTTAGGAGGTGAAGTACCAAACTTATCTGTACCTGTACCTACACTTACTACTTCTCTACCCATACCTAAACAGTCACCATTACTGGTACCACTGTAACTAGTCGATTCATCCACTACAAGTTGTGTAGCTCTAGTGTGTGTATAAGTAGTATTATCGTCTGGATCAAATATATCTAATGCATATTGTTTACCATAGGATATAGTATCAAGTGATACTAAAGCTTCATTTAACTGGGCTGGTGACTTATCACCTGTACCAGATAACATTGCTGTATCTTTCCTTCTATTAACAAAGAAGGTAGTTTCATTGATCGTCATCACCTGTATATCAGAAGATGTTTCATCTGATAATGCGGTGTTATCTAGATATGTAGCTTTATTTGTTCCAGCAACAAGGGAATAATCAACGGGGATGGAAGCACCATCACTACATCTCCATATATTAACGACGCCATCTGCAGCACATTGTCCAATGTATTGTTCGTCAGTTTTTGTATAAATACTAAACCATTTTGCATTAGCTGCAGTACTTACAGCATATGTTTTACTATCCCCATAGGGGTTACTTGTAGTAGTTATGTCTTTAACCAGTTGACTGCCAGGACGTTTCTGTAACTGATTGACAACATCAGGTACACCGTTAACTAAGTCTACAACTTGTCCTGGTATCTTCTTTTCATCTGGTTGAGTTGATATACCTAAAACATAATTAGGTACTTTTTGTGTAACACTTGCCATTAGCGTCTAAGTGCTGTATAAGGTTTGTAAGATTGATAAGCAGATTCATCAGGCCAACCCATATAGTTATGGTCACCTTGATTGCATTCGTATTCCATACACGCTGCTCGGGCTTGTATTTCATATTGTCCTAACATCTTCTGTAGTCCAGGGTTAGATACTAACTGCACAGCTGCTCTACCTGATGCCTTGTATGTTATATATCTTTGGAATACTGTTGGTATATCTTCAAATGGAAGTAGTCTAACTACATTAACATAGAAGTAATCATCATCTGGAAATTCAAATGTATGGTCTACCCTATCATACATCTTCCAAATACCATCACTATCTTTTCGTCTAACAAAGTCACGGGTACGATCCCATGAATCTTCCATATCTATACGAATAACATCAGATGAAATAATAATTTTATTATCAGAAGTGTTAACGTTTTCTTTTATATGATATTCTAAATTAAATGTCCAGCCTTCATTTTGTATATCTTGATTAGATTCTTTAAGCAGATTATATATGAATGATATCTCAGGGTTTGCAAAGTCTAAAGCAGATATTGGAGACTGACCTATACTACCAAGAATCGCATTGACTGCGGATAGTTCGGTATCGATATCAACGGTTGTGGTAGTCATAGTTAAAATTTATAAATAAAAAAAAGGGGAGCCGAAGCCCCCCGAATGAGTTAGTTATACTGAGCTGTAACAACTGCACAAGTATCTAGGACACCTGAGCCGCCTACAGTGTTGTATGCTAAACGTAAGTTTTTAGTTGTGGAGGCAACCGCTGAAGGGGTGCCTGATCCACTTGTATCTGAAGGAGAGATACGAGTCTCTGTACCTTGACAAGATCCGTATTCTCCAACTGCTGTTGGAACTGCCATAATATTTTATTGTTAAGAAACTGTTCCTAGAAGTGTACTGTCAGAGTGCTGCCTTCCATACTCTAAAGGAGTTGAAGGGTTCTTAGTGATTGATTTATCAACCTGTCCGATCCCGCTAAGACTTGCACCATTACCAGTAGTTCTAGTAACTGTTTGTGAAGTACCAGGTTTTAGAGACATGATTAGCTACGTGCTGAAGTTAGTTCGATTGCACCTGCAGGGTTAAGTGTACCTACACCCATTGCAAGTCTACCAACCATTACATCACCCTGATAAAGAACAGAAACGTCGCCGCCTGTTACTTGTACCTGTGGGCCAATGGCTTCAACAATACCTGCAGCATCTCTTTGATAGATCAAACCACAGTGTGTAGAGAAGTCACCATTGTAACTGTTGTTCTCACCAGACTGAGAGTTAACTGTACCAGCTAAGAATGGGAGGTTGTTAGAACGCTTGATTTGTATACCAGCTATTTCTACAAGACCTTCACCAGAGTTTAGGTTACCTTGTGAGTTACCATAGTCTCTGTTTAGGATGTTAGAAGATACCTGAGACACAAGAGCATAGTACTGACGTGGGTTTAGTACAGCAGTACGTCCTGTCTTAGGAAGATTTTTTTCGTCAAGAACTGCAGCTGCTTCAAAGAAAGCATCTACTAGAGCTTGAGCATTGTACTCCTTAGTTGCACCCAATTCAATCTGAGTACCACCTGGTTCTGGTCCTGGTGATGCAGTGATAGGATGAGCTTCCCTTGCAGCTAGTGCAATTGTACGGAAGACTTTCTTATCATAAGCTTCAGCCAAAGCATGACCAATCTTAGATGAGATTTCAGATCTCAAAGAGTAATGAGCAAGTGTTTCATCTAGGTCATAAACGAACGCAGAGCTGATTAGAAGGTCATCACATTGGATGGTCTTCTCAGCTACTGGAGGATCGCCTGATCCCAATATAGGCTCACCTGGAGTATGGTAGGCCGCTTGCATACGTCCCGTAAAGATGAACTGTAATGATTTACCGTTCTTTAGGGTACGTCTTTGCACGGTATCACGTGCGATAGTTGCTGACTCATAAGCTTTGAAAAGCTCACCTGAGAACAGCTTCAAATAGGTTGCGTACTTGGTATCATATGCCTGTGAACCTGCGGTGTTTGAGACCGCCTTATTCAAGGCACCGAGTACTGACTGTGTGGCGTTAGCCATTGTTATATAGAGAGATTAAGTTTACATTCTCTCCAAGCTTGGAAATTTTTCGTTCAAATATTTGTGGTCTATCCCACCGTCTAGACAGCTTAAGGGTATCCACCGTAGCGGGCCGAAAGCTAAAGCGGGTGAGGAGAATCGAACTCCTGTATACTAGCTTGGAAGGCTGTAGTCATCCATTGGCACCCGCAAGAAAGGAGGGGTGAACCTCCTAACTAACTTAGAATTTAAGGTACTCTAAGTATGTACCGAATTTAATAGTAGTAGCTGTCGCATTACTTGTGTTCTGTGCTGCTTGTAGATCAACATAACCAGCTGTATCACCAGCGGTGATAGTACCTTCAATGAAGGCATAGTAGTCACCATCAGCTGCTACAACTGTTACTTCAGGAGAACCTGCAGTTGTTACATCCCATGTCACAGCCTCTGTAACAGCACCAGAGATAGGTGCTTCAGATACCATGTTTCTAGCTCTGTAAGATACAGTGTTAGTTGGAGTTGTGATCTTATACTTAAGGTCACCATCTGCATCATAAGCTGCATCTAGATAGCAACGGAAAACTGCTCGCTCATACTTACCTAGATCAAACTTAAGGATTGATTGATAAGTCGTTGAACTTGTTATACTAATATCGTTAGGAACGATAAGTTTAGTATTCCATTGAGATTGAGCATGTACTACTGTACCTGCTACAGTGTTTGTATTAAAAGCCATTGTTATTAGTTAATGATCTAATGTACAGTTCCGCTGTACAAGGTTTAGTTTAGTGAGGTCACGCTCATACTTTTAGAAGCTATACTTAACTCCTATTTTGCTGCCATAGTTGTTGTCAGCGTCTTCCACTTGTGCGAAAGATACTTCACCATAGACACCAAGTTTATCTGTAGCAGAGATACTACCACCAAGCTTGCCAGAGAAATTAGACTCTGAATCAACGCCATCAGCAGCATTAATTGTTTTACCGCCTTGGATATAGTATGCAAGATCGCCAAGATTGTTTTCATAACCTATGTGTAGGTCAGTAGCTCTTGATGTGTAGTCTGTGCCAGTGTAACTAGCATTGGATTCTACGTTAACATATGGACCCGCCATTGCAGGTGTAGAAGCTAGAGTGGAGGCTAGGACAAGTGCAAGTTTTTTCATTTAATTAATTGTTAGATAGTTTTAGTGTAAGTGACACCACGATACTTTAGTTTTACAGTCATTGTAAATCTCTAGTACCAAGACCCCGTTCCATGCCTTGGTTTCATGCGTCCATGAATATGGATGAACGGACGTGGTGTTTAGAATATGCCAGGGATGATCTGACCAGTTGTAGCATAAGCTCCTAGAGCTGCCATGATTCCGATCATTGCCCAACGGCCATTCTGTAGTTCAGCGTTGTCATTCATAGTTGTTACTTCGATAGGTGGTTCAGTGGCAAACATGTTTTGCTTACCGTATTCAGTAGTTACTGTCATTTAATTTCAGGAAGTGAACAGCGGCGATGATGAACTGTCAGGTCGCCACGCTTACACTAACCAATTGAAGGTGCTGTTAAAGCTACCTCGCTTGACTCAGCAGCTGCTAGGTCAAGTGGGAAGTTGTGAGCATTACGCTCATGCATTACTTCCATTCCAAGGTTTGCACGGTTTAAGACATCTGCCCAAGTGGGAACGATTCTACCGCTAGAGTCAACGACTGACTGATTGAAGTTAAAGCCGTTAAGATTAAAAGCCATAGTGGAGATTCCCATAGAGGTAAGCCATATGCAAACGACGGGCCAAGTAG
>VTLG01006091.1_pt1 | contig 23910 bp, 20 predicted proteins | sample 4694571 | NCBI WGS metagenome assembly VTLG01 (sample SAMN12604809, study PRJNA352737) | marine metagenome | biome: ENVO:00000447; feature: ENVO:00000209|ENVO:00000569|ENVO:01000036; material: ENVO:00002151; isolation source: viral sequences binned using virsorter ...
ATACGTGTGAGCTTGTGTGTCAAATTCATTTGGGAATGGCTCATTTTTTGTATAATAGTATTTGTATTGTATATCCGTATAAGATTTTAAAGGGTTTGCATGTAAAGCGGCTTTTTTATCTAAAACATAAATTTCCTTTAATGTTTTTAAGTAGTTAAATACTTTATCTTTTGGCAAATTTATACATTCAGGATGATTAATAGGTAAAATATAACCTTTATCTTCATCTAAATTAGAAATGTATATAGCAATAATCTTTGCAAGAGCAGGGTGTATGTTATCATTACCATAGATATAGTCTATATAGCATGATTTTGCTATTTTATTTTGTAGTATTTTAAATTGTGTGTCGGTTTCTATAAGGTAAAACATACCTTAATGTACAAAAAATTTTACTAATATCCACCTCCTCCACCACCAGAAGTTCCTCCTCCACCACTAGAGATATTTGGTCCTGTATTTGTTGGACTTGTATTAGTATTAGTATTATAAGATATAGTGTCAGTAGGACGATTTATAGTATCATCTTCAACTTCAAGTTCTTCAAAATTATCTTCAAAACAACTTTTAGAAGCTAAAATTTCTTCTTCATATGACCCTTCAGGACATCCTATGATTCTAGATACTTGAGTTTTAAATATTACATTATTGCCTTGTAAAGTTTTACATTCATAGCAATCAATTTTATTATATTCTTGTATAAATTCTTCATAAGTTTGATTAGGAAATAAAGGTAAATCATTTGTGTAATATAAAGTATTATGAGGAGAGTCAGTATGAGTAGCTCCTTCCATAGGCCCTTTTGTAGAATGTACATGGTAATCGCCTATATAGGTTGTACCATTACTATAAAATAATTCTCCTCCTGATGTATATAAATTTTCTTCTACAGTAGGAGTTGTTGAAGGTATGTAGTGAAATTCATTTAATATGGGAAATAAGGTTGCAATTCTAGGAAAATCTTGACCTACTTTTTTTAATGCTATAGCATTCAATTTATGTACATTTCCTCTAATGTACCACATAATAGTTCCACAAACATATAAATTATGGTCATATTTACCTTCTCTGCTAGTAATAGAAGAATAAGTAGTAGAATTAATTTCTAAATACTTAGAACCATTAACTCTTTTTACAAAATATCTTTTGTAAAATCCTTTAGCTTTATCTTTATCTGTTGGTCTAGTTTTTTGTGAAGGGATTGGTCTAGTTTTTTCAAAAAAAAGTTTTAAATTTTCATTTATAATGTTAAATTTTCGTGGATCTACATCAAAATCATCATTAAAATAATTTAAATCTACATCGGCTTCAGGTGATGGAGTAGTTTGCAATACTAATTCTTTTCCAAAATTAGTATTACTTCTTCCTTCATAATATTTACCATCACTAGATTCTATGTAGTAACCTACATAATTACCTTGATTATGTAAATACATTAATTCTCCTCCTATAGTTCGTTTTATTTGTACTTTTGATTTAGGTAAATATCTTCTCATATTAATCCCTTTTTACTGGTTTTCCACTTGTACAATCGTATATTTTGTCTATCGCATCAATATCCTTATAATTAAGGTGAGCAGAACCCACTGTCCATCCTTTTTCATAAACTGTTCTGTCTGTTCCTTTACTACCTTCACAATAATATTTTTGAACTGTTTCTCTTGCTATTGGATCTGCTTCATCTGGATTTCCTAATGCTACCCAAGCATCGTATTCATCTAATGCTTGGTTTGCAATTGCAGCTGACATTCCAAGGTACATATCAGCTAATGGTCCTTCGTCTGTTGTATTATCTCCTTTAAGTCTTAAGATAGAACCATAATAATAACTTTTTCTACTACTTTTTTCCCATGGTGTAAATTTACCTTCACTGTCTAGTTCTATTTCTTCTTTTTTTACTTTATTAGATAAATTACCACCAACTACAGTACATTTTCTATTTGCATAATCAACAGCAACAACAATGTCTGAATGACTATGTCCTCCATATCTAGTTCCACCATGTTGTCTTCTATTACCATCTACGTATGCAACTCCACTACTCCATTTTCCCTTTTGTTTTCTTGGCTGTAATACTACATCACCTAATTTAACCATAGTTATTCTAGGGTCCATATGTTTAAAGTAATCTCTTGGACCTAAAAGATCATTTTCTGCTGTAATACTTCTTTCATCTAATTTTAAACCTCTTAAATGAGCAGTACCATATGCATTACTATAATTACTTCTAAAAAATCTTGTATGTGCAATACCTCTAATAAACACATTAGGATGTCCTGCAACATAATTATTTACAGCTTTATGTACACAATAAGATATAAAGACAGCACTCCAAAATTTATCTGCAACGTATTTTTTCCATTTTTTTCCAACTTCATCTAATTCATTTAATGGTGGAGGTGGAGGGGGTTCTGGTGGTGGTTCTACTGGTTTTAATGGTTGAGCAGGATTTAAACATTTAGCCTGATATCTTGATGCTCTTGAAGGTGATAAAATCATTTGACCCCCAATAGATACTGTCCAATCTTGTTCTGCTGTTATTTTGTGAATTTCTTCATTTACTATAAAATTAATATTATCATTTTGATAACCAAAAGGTAATTTATCTGAAACTACTTTAAACATTTGTAGTGGAAGCATACCTGATATACCATCTAATAAAATATTAATTTTTAAAGGTAAAACAGCACTATTTTGATTTACATTATCTTCTCTCATAATACCTTGTAATTCTTTTACACTATACTCAAGAGGATATCTAGCTAAAATATGATTTTTCATATCACCTAATTTTTTAGCCCATGTTATAGCAGTTTCATAAGATATAATTGTTTCAGATCCAGCAGTAGATGTCATATCATTATTATTTATTTTTGACAAATAAAGTCCTATTGATTCTAAGGTATCTACATATTTATTTACATCTTTTTGAAGTGCGTTTCTTGCTAATTCACTTTGTCTTCGAGCATAATCAGGTTCTTGTTTATCAAAATGTGCAAATCTATTTTTAATATTTTTGTGAAAGGCTTTAAAAGACATAGCCTGTAGTGAATTTATTTCGTTAGGAGCTTGTGCTGCTACAGAAATAGTACTGGCCAATTCATTGTCTATTTTTGAATTAAAGAAAAAGTCTCTAACTACTGAATTTAATCCTTGGGGGTCAAATTTAAATAAACCAGCATATGGAAAACCACTAACAGTCTTGTCTACTATTCTGATTTTTTGTGGACTTTCATGTTCAGTCATTATTTGGAAATTATACTGATTAGCACATGCATTATTACAATCTTTCCATATTTTATCTACCCAATCAAATAAAGAAAAATCTTCTTTTTTTCCTATATATTTTCTTGTATTGCCTTGAATATCTTCTTCTTCAATTGTTTTTTGACTTAAACTTTTATATGTAGATATTAAATGATCTAAATTAAAATATATTAATCCTATACCGTTTCTAGGAGCAGTAACTTGTTCAGAATCACCTAAAGTAGCAAAAGTTACTTCTTCTTTCCATTTTTCGTTAGCTGTATTTCTACTTTCCCATATAGTTGAATATTCATCTGCTTGATTGTAGAATTTTGCTTTAGCTCTATTTGCTTTTGTTGGATCAGGATTTGGTGAAAATGCTTCAGAATTATTAATCCAGCCAGTTAAATCATCCATTACTTTCGCATTTGTCCACATAACATCTGTAAATCTTCTTGAATAAACTGGTTTAGCTTGATCAAAAGGATCCATAGCATTAAATATGTTATTTAAACGGGCTCTACCTGTATTATCATAAGCATTTCCGTATTTATGAGCATTAAAAGATTGTACAAAAGCATCTCTTGATAAATTAGGAGCTCCATCTCCCTGTCCTCTTGCCATTGCTTGAAAAGCAAAAGGATCAAATTCAACGGCACCCTCTAAAAACAATGTATCAAGTATAGGTGAATGAGGCATTATACAAATATTAGGATTTAAACTTTGACCTAAAATAGGATGTACATGACTAAGACCTTTAAAATTACTATCTGATTTTGCTCCTGCCATTAAACTCGATAAAGTTCCTGTAGCAGGGTCAAGGTCATCCATTTTTTGAAGAGCATAAGGAATATAATAACCTCTACCTGAATTTGGTTGATCTCTGTTTTCATTTAAAACAGCAGATGGATATTGTGTAGGGTGTAAATAAGTCCATTCACATAAAGGTTGACCCGGTTTATATTGTTGAATAACTAAATGATTCATTATCATGCATAGTAAATCCCATCTAATAAAAACGTGCTTTCTATATCCTGTATCATCAACTGTAGCCTTATGATCACTTACACCAGTATAAAAATGTTTATGACGCCATTTTAAATTATATCCTTCAACGTCTCCTTTAGTTATTTGTCTTAAAATTGTTCCCCCTAACATAGATCTTATACCTTGACCTTCATAATTAGCTTTGTTTCTTAATACTTTACCAGAATTAAGCTGTGAATTAGCTCCCCATTTATTTAAAGGTTCATAAGTATAAGTTAAGTCTGTATCATAGTTGTCTATTTGAAAATCAAATTCAGGATCAATGTCACTTTCGTCAACTCCTTGATCATAACCTACAGCAGTTGGTACTACTATTTGGTCTTTATGTATGTCTGGTTTTCTCTTAGTAATTATTTCATATAATTCTTTAATTTTTGTAAATCCATCTACATAATGTTTACTTACTTGATTTAATTCCCATAAAGTATATTCATTACCATCATCTAACACATATCTATATCCTTTATAATATCTTCCATCATACCACCCTGTGTCTTCAAGAGATCCTGTATCTCTAGTATTTGCTGCAGTAGTGCCTTCTAAAGATAAATCTCCTTTTGCAGGAACTTTTTCTACATCTTCATTTTGATGATATTGAAGCATCATAGCGTCTCCTGCTTTATCTAAATTAGCTTTTATACTTTTTAAATAAAATAACATAGCATCATCTGCTTCAGTATGATAAGCAGCTCTATATTCACTTGAATCAGCCCCTGCGTCAACTACTTCTTCTCCCTCTCCTATTGTACTTTCAGCTAAAGTAACATCTGTACTTCGAAACCATCTTTCTTTACTAGATAAAGCGGTTAAATCGGAATCATAAGCATCTAATGATGCAGCACCAGCAGAATTTAATTCAACATTGTTATTGTAATCATCAGGATATTGTATAAGAATAGTTTGGGCTTTTAAAGATTCCATTATTTCACCTTGAGCTATAATTTCAGTAACACAATCATATCCTCCATCTTCTCTAACCTTAAATTCAAAGTTTTTACAATATCCTATAAAACCATCATAATTACCACAAGTTTCTCGTTTTAATTCTCTTATTTTTCGATTTAATACTTCTATAGTATTTTCAGCATGAAAAAAATCTTCCATAATAGAAACACCTGCTAAAGATTCTATTGTTCCATAGTTATCAGGATCTGAAGATATATAAGGATCCCACCCCCATTCTAACATAATAGGGTATCCTGGTCTCATATATAATAATTCTAATATTTCTAATTGTCTTCTATTATGACAAACAAAATTTACTTTAGCTTCTCTAAGTGAACCATCATCTGATTTAGTTCTTATTTCAGCATCTATAATACCAGGCATAGGAACTATACCAAAACCATCTTTAGCATCTGCTCTAGCAGAAGGAGCTCCATAAGAACCGTTTTCTCCAAATCCTCCTCTATCACTACTATTAATAAACATTTCGTCATCAAATTCATCAACTTGAGCAGAACTTAATCCAGATTGTAATATCCAATTTTTAGCTAAGTAACTATGATCATCTTTATTGTCAATTTCATCTCCTTCTTCTAATAATTCTTCATTACTAAGTTGTCCATTTAAATCAACCCCTGAAACCATTCTAATTGTAGCTTGTTTTTGAGTAGTTAAGGCAAAAAATTGGTTATTTCTTTGTTTATTAAATTCAGTAGGTTCTTCGTTACCACCATCTATAGCTTCATTAATGTTAACTGTCTGGAGTTCTCGGGCTTTAACATAATCTACAAAATCAGGATTTGTCTTCCATTGTTCAAAAGAATATAATCCTTCTCTTCCTGTTTGTTCACCAACTGTTCTTTGTAAATCTTTATTAGTGGTTACTGAATATAATCTATCACCCTCATTCATTACAAACCCATCTGACGTGTATTCGGGACGAAATTGTGCAGAATATTGTAAATAATTTTCACCTAGATTTTCTAATTCCCAATCTTCATAGTATCTTCCATAAATAGTTACAGCATCCAATATATCAACTTGATCTCCAGTAGGATTAGTAACTATTAGTCTTCTTAAATTTAATTGATCTTGAACATATTTATCAAAAGGTTCAAATATACCATCTATGGTTTGACTCATAACTAAAATTAATTAATATTCGTTTTTATTATTTAAACTTTTAAACATTTTTACTGCTCCCATAGGATTAGCAGGAATTCTAATTTCTAATCCTGGTTTTAAAGCATAACTGTCTCTTCTAATTACATCAGGGTTAGCAGATAATATTACCCACCATAAATTAACATCACTGTAAAATTGATGTGCTAATAAATCTAATCTGTCTCCTATTGTAGTAGTAACATAAATGTCACTTTTAGATAAAGGAATTCTTGGATAAATAGCTCCAGCAAAATATTCTATTCCACTTCCAGGAAATTTTGCTCTAGCTAAATGTCTATTTCTAATTTTTGTTGCCATAATTTATTTTTTAACTAAAAATATCACCACCATTACCATTACCATTACCATCACTAGTTCCATTTTCTACAGTATTTGGAGAATTTGCAGGAGGAACTATACCAGCTTCAGATGGATTTTGTGGTATTAAATTATTATCATAAATCCCACTATATCCAAAACTTGTTAACCATGGATCTATTCCTATAAATGGACTATCTATTCTATTATTTGGAGTAAAATCGTGAATTGGTTGGAAATTTGCACTTACGTCTAATATATGTGGTAATACTAACATGTCTGAATCTTCTGTTGGGTGCGATTTAATTTCCCATGGGTAGTCTTTATTCCAAGCAATATTTACTGATGTTATTACTCCTGGTACTCTACGAAAATAATCTCCTACTGTTAATCTCATATAAGGGGTTCTTATCCTTCCTGATTGATTATTGTAGTTAGGTGCTGTTTGAGCAGCTAAATAGTTTAATTTTCTATAAAGAGGTTGCATTTCATGTCTTGTTTGAGCTGCTATTTTAAATTTTAAATTAATTTTTCTATCAAAATCTTTATAAATATAAAATTTTTCTCCTCTACCATTATATTTAAATTCATTGTGACCTGCAGAATAACTATCATCAAAATTTTCTAAAAGAGCTCTAAAAACAATACGATTATAAAGTTCTTGATTTTGGTTTTCACTATATTGATATACTTCAAATTTAAATTCAACATAATCTTTAATTAATTCTTCAATTTTCCCAATTTCTCCTTGACCTCCACTAAAAACATCTACTTTATTTACTAAATCTACTTTACTATAACTATCTCCAAAAGATACATTATAACTACTTCCTTTTTTAAATGGATTAGTTCCTATTAAAGTTTCTAATATATCTTTAGAATCAGGTTTACCTGGATCTCCAGTATTATAAGTAAGTTCTCTACGTTTAACCCCTTTTATATTTGCTGAATCTTGAAATATTCCTTTTTCTTCTTCTGTTACAAAGTATTGTAAGTACCCAGGAGCTATTCCTGTAGAAGTGTCAACAGAATCATTAAAATTAAGGTCTAATCCTGCAGGGAGAGGTAATAAACCTGATCTTTTAAAATTAGCTAATCCTCCTCCTGCTATTTGAGCGTAAAGAGATAAAGGGTTATATATACGTTGGTTTTGTTGAGGGTTTAATGCTTGTAATGTTCCTTGTCTTAAAAGAAATTGAAGTCCTTTTTCAGGATCTAATAATAATTTTTCAAATCTTTCAACATCAATACTTCTTCTATCTTCCCATACTTTAAGGCCTCCTCTTATAAATCCATCTACCACACTATTTTTATGATCTCTATCACCAATTAAAAAAGTAGGATTAGCATTTTCATCTTCAATATTCCATTCTACTCTATTTAATAAATGAAAGCCAGGTATAGGAGTACTTCCTCTAAAAGTTATATTTTTAGAAGTTCCCCCATAACTAATGTTATAGGAATCGGGATTTGTAAGTAAATCTATTAATGCCATATTATGTTGTATATTGAGATATGTCTCCTTTCATTATATCTTCATACTTTTCAGGAGTAGATTTAGTTAAATCTAAATCTAATCTTCCTCCTACTATTTTAGATCCTTTAGTTCCATGTGTTATACCAACAAATCCTGTTTCGTCTCCATGAGTGTATGTATATCCTTTATCTAATAAATGTATATGTAAATCTTCTCCTGCAATTTGTTTTCCTTGAAGATGTCCTGGACTAGCTATTCCATGAAAATAACCTTGACCTCCTTCTGTTCCATCTAAATCTAAAGATGAAGGTTGATATCCAACTTTACTATTATTACTTGCTATTGCTTGAGTAAGTAAATCTTTTAAATGATCTCCTGTACTTGCTCCTCTAGAAATAAAAGGAGAATTAGAATTAGATTTTACATTATAGTTAAGACTTGGACTTCCATTTAAATCTAAAGTACTAGGTCCTACTTCTGCTGTACTTAACCATGGAGGTTCACCATATTGGTAAGTATATTTTTCTAATAAAGAATCAGGGTCATGTAAAGTTGAATTTTTTCCCTTATCAAAAAAAGAATAATTCATTTCAAACCCATTTTCAGATAAGTCTAAAAGTGAATTTTCTGAAGGTATAGATGGACCACTAGGTGAATTATTTTCAAATGTGTGTATATTAGAATTAGTTCCTAAATCAAATTGGGGTCCTTCTTCACCATTTAAGTCATATGAAAGTGGAAAAAAATTACCTTTATATGAAAAGGGTATATTAGTTATTGAATCTTCATGTAAAGTAGAACTAAACATTCCTAAATCAAACTGTGGTCCTTTTTCTCCATTTAAATCTAAATCTGAATCAACTAATGAATCAGGTATACTGCCTAATTCATATTGTTGTATAACAGGATCTACAAATTGACTTACATTAAAAAGTGGACCTGGTTCTCCATTTAAATCAGTGTCTAAAACAGCTAAAGAATCTTGTTGTATAGTAGATTCTACTCCTAAATCAAATTGGGGTCCTTTTCCTCCTTGTAAAGCTGGATCTGTTGAGTTATTTATATCTAATTTAGATTCTACTAAAGAATCTTGTTGTATAGTAGAATTTTTCCCTAAATCAAATTTTGGGGCTGTAGTACTAAATTGAGATTGTTTTTCTAATAATGTTTCCATATCAAATATTATTTATATTTTGTTTCATAGTTTTTCTTTTGCTTTACAGCACCAAAACCATCATATACTAGAGTTGCTACTGTTGAACCTGCTGACGCAAATATTGTAGCTTGTCTTATATCACTTAATAATTCTACACTATCTCTATAGTACATTTTTGTAATAGGATCTAATGTTGTCATTCCAGGAGATCCTTTAACTATTTCTGCAGGGACTATTTCTTCACCCTCATGAACTACAGCTAATCCTGATCCTTCAACAGTACCTCCTTCAGCTGCTTGAGGAATTTTCTTTTGAGTATCTTCCATTGCAGATGATGCTGCACTTGAAATTAATGCAATCCCTCCAGCAATAGCAACAGCGGCTAAACCAAAGGTTAAAGCAGAAGATAAAGCACCTGCTAATGTTGCTGAAGCTCCTAAACTAGTTGCAAGTGTAATTACACCTGATATAAGACCTGCTAGTTTAAAAGCACCTATTAATCCCATTATACCATAAAGTAAATACGCATTATCTAAAATAGATACTAACATATTAGCAAAATCTCCTAAGGGACCTGCTGCTAAATCGATGAAAGTCATTTGTAGTTTTTCTACTAAATCATTAAATTGTTGTTGTATATTTCGTTTTTCAAGCATATCTGCTGTTTCATCATCTCCTAAATCTCTTGCTTCTTGAGCTAATTCAGCTAAATTTGCTTGGCTATAAAGCATATCTGCCATTTGGTCTGCACTCATCCCTAAAGCGTTTGCTAATTTTTCTTTAGCTAAAACGTTCATTTGAGCAAATTCAAGTTCTGAACCTGCAGCAAATTTAATTTCTTCTGCTAATGTCTTATAATCACCTGTTAATGCTGCTAATCTTGCTCTTTCTAAATTAAGTTGTTTACCAGTAAATAATTCTGCTTGTAATTCTGCACTAATAGAAGATTGAAAATCTAATAATTTATTACTAATATTTGCTAAACCTTCAAGAGTCATACCAAATTGTTTAGCTGTTGCAACGGCACCTGCTATAGCTTCAATGTTATATCCTAAATTAGCTGCTATTACTCCCGTTATTTTACCTGCTTCATCTAATACTTTGTTTATGTCTAATCTTACTCCAAATTCAGCTTCAGCATTCATTACTTGCCTTCGAGACTCTTTTGTTATTTCAGTAGCATTTTTTCCTGATCTCATAGCAAAAGAAGCAAATCTACCTTGTGATTCAGCTGACATATTAGTCAGTTTACCCAATTTAGCCATTTCTCCTACTATGTCTTTTCTTATAACAGTAGAAGCAGTTCCAAATTGCTGATTTAAATTCATAAAAGCTTTTTGGGTATCAAGAGAATTTATGCTTACATTGTTCATTTCAAAAGCAATAGAAGACATTCTGTCTTTTAAATTTGCTGCTTGACTATCTGATACACCTAATGACTTATTAAATTCTGTAGTTAGCTTAGACATTTTAGCTACCCCATCTATTAAAAACCCAACAAATAAACCTAACCCTACACTAGACATGTTTGAAAAAGTTGCAACTTCTTTAAAATTACCTTTCAATAGATTTGATAAAGTACCTGTTTTATCTAGTTTATCAATATTATTTCCTAATTGATTACCTAATTCTCCAAATAAACCTACTTTTTCTCTAGTAGCTTTATTTTGATTTAACATTTCTTCAAGTTGATCTTTTTCTATACCTAAAGAATTTGCTAGTTCTTCTTTTTGTTCTTCTAATTTCTTTTTAACATCTCCTTTTGCAGCTGCAATTCTTCTATCTAATACTAATTCAGCAGCTTTAATGTTATTTAATTTGCCTTGAATTTCTTTTCTAACATCTTCTCCAGCAAGTATTTTTGATTGTAAAGCAACATGAGATTGAAAACCTTGAGTCATTTTAGCTATACCTCCTGCTATATCTTTAGAATAAGTGTCTCCTAAATCATCAACATGTTCTTTAAGGGATTTTGATGCATTAAGGGCATCTTCAATAGCTTTAGTGACAGTTCTACCAACTTCTCTAAAGGTCTCCTTTAAAGCTTGAGCTTCTATGTTGGTATCTTGTACCTGTTTCCTACCTTTTTCGTAATCGGCCATGTTTTATAGTTAGATTGTTGGTTATAAATATATAAAAAAGAAAGGTATCATGTGATACCTTTACTTTTTGAAATTATAAGTTGAAGAGGGTTTTATATTTGGACCACTTACTCTGTTAGATGTAGGGGTCTGTCTTCTTTTTGCTTTTTCCATCCGTTCATTCTGTTCTTTATTATATTCACTTATCTTTTGGATGTGAAATCGTCTTAACCAAATAGGCATGTTATATACGCTTGAATGTTCAAACCCACCACCACCATGGAACACCAGGTCATGTATTTGGCTAAATAGATGATTTCTATATTGTGGCGTCAGGCCAAAAAAAGTTAATACCAACAGGAACATTTATTTTTTCAATGTTCCCTTTCCGGTCTTCATAATCATATGTTAAGTCGACACTTGGTTGGATTTTTTCAATATATTTTCTAAATTCTCTTGCATCCCTAGCTAAAAATCTATTATCAACAAAGTCTCTAATAGTTTTTCTTTCTCTATCTCCATCTATAGCTAAAATCATGTGTTTTAATCTTGTAGATCCTGTAAATGAAGCATCTTCATTTACTTTTTTTAAACCTTTTACTTCTTTATCAATGGCATTTTCATCACCATGAGTTAAAAATTTAAAAGTAATTTCTATTTTAGATTGAGGTAAAGTATAATTAAATTCATTTTTACCATCTTGTACTAAAGATTCATCAAGTTCTTTATCTTCAAGTTTAGATAAATCAACAGTATGTTGTTTTCCTCTAAAATTAAAAGTGTATTCAGAACCATATCCTAAAATACGAGCTGCTATTAATAAAGCATTTTTGTCTCCTGTTAGTAAATCATTATAATTTATACCAGGAGTTACTAAAAGAGATTCTAATAATTTGTCAATTACTGTTCCATTTTGGATGTAGTTAGCATTTGATAAAATATCTTCTTCTCTAGCAGTCATGTATTTCATTTCAATAGTTCCTTTACTTAAAGGAGAATCTTTAGGGTAAAGTAAACCTTTTGAAGGTAATTTAACATCTTCCGTAGGGAATTGATTTGTATTTTTTGTCATAACAATATTTTTTAATAACTGTTTCAGATATACATATATAAAAAAATAAAAAAAGCGCCAAAAAGGCGCTTTATTTTATAAAAAATATTAATTATTTTTTCTTTTTAAGACCAGCTAATTTTTTCATTCTTTCTACTTGTTCATTTATTGGTCTGTTAACAAGTTTTGTAGGAAGTGGTGGTTTAGCAGGTCCTTTTTTTCTAGAAGCTTTATCTTTACCTATTGGTGCATCTACTGGTCCTTGGTCTGGTGGACTAGGCATACCCATAGTAAAACCTGGATTATCTGTATTAACCCCAACACCACCATCAGTATCATCACCACCATAATCAGGACAACAATCACATAGTTGAGCTAATTGTGGAGGAATATTTCCTTGAGAACATGCATTACAAATTACTGCTTGACCTGCTGGTGTTTGTAGTTCAAAATCTTCACAAGTAGCAGATTCTGGATCTGGTTCACATCCTGAGTTTTCACATTGAGTTAAAGATGTAAAAGGACCATCAGGATCTTCTACACATTGTCCTGATGGAGAACATTTATGTCTTGTACAACATTCACAGAAAAGAGGTGGATTTGGTTGACCACAAATATCCATTGGTTCTCCTAGATAGTTAACCCCATCACACAACATATTTAATAATTCTTGTCCATCACCTGTTTGAAGAAGTGGATCATCACATGAAGCACAAGCATAATTACCTCCAAACCCCGCTCCAGTATTTAATCCATATGTTGCTTCAGGATTATAATTTAATGCACTTGGATCTGTACAACCAGGAACACCGCCCAGTGCACACCAACAAGTGATTGGACCTGTAGTTTGGGACATAGATAGTGTAATTCCTGTATAATTACCATTAAAATTAATTCCTTGAGATTCAAAACTACTTATTACTTCTTGAAATGTTGTATAACCAGTTACTTGAACTTCTAATCCTTGATATATCGCAAAAAGAGGTCCATAATTATCTGAAAACATTGTAAGAGGAGAAAGTCTCTGATATTTTCTTAATGGATTACTTGGATCTGCACAAAATCCACTAGGGGTACTTTCATCTAATCCTGGATTTGTAAATGGACCTGTAGTTGAGACTGGATATGCTACAAGACCTATACCAACATCAGGTGTTTGTTCCATTCCAATCTGAAAATAATTAGGATTTGTTATATATGTTCCTCCAACAGTTACAGAAGTATCTCCTAAACCTAAGAATGGAGTTAATCCGTTACAAGTATTTCCACCCTCCACGACAGTACCAACTCCGGTTTGATAAGGAGCGTTTACTCCGTTTTGTATTGGACTACCAATCATATTAACAAAAACACCACCTGCACTATTTATATTAACTCCTTCAGGAGGAGTTCCAACAATAGTGGGAGAATATTGTTCGTTTAAAACACTTAAATTTTCTAATACTCGACGTCTTTTATTACTATTTAATTGAGTAATATTTTCCTTTATAATTTGTTTAAATTTTTTTATATTCATTTTTAGTAATTTAATATAGCATAATCCATTGATATGGTCATTGAAATGTTTGCTGGAGCATCTGATGTCCAGTCCATGTCTCCAAAAGTAGCATTAGTACAAAAAGCTCCTTTTAAAATCCATTCTTCAACAACATCACCTACAGGACCTAAAGTTCTAATGTAAACATCTTTTTTATAAAAATCACTGTAACCATCTCTACCTGTAACTGATTCATGTCCTAATCTTACCCATTCCATTACTGCTTGAGCACCTGATGGTGTAACAGGATCATATAAATCACATGTAATAGGAGTCCAATTAGCTTTACCTTTAACTTTTCTTTTTACATTGATATGATCAAGGACTATTTCATTCATTTCTATTTGAGGTCGTGAAGTTTTTTTAATGAGATATGCTGGAATACCTTCAATTTCCATTAAAAACCTATTTTGTAGTTTAGGCTCAAAGGCTGTAAACATCATCTCATTTGTATTTAATATTGCCATCTTGTATTTTTTTTATTTAATTATTTTATTATAAATATAATGTTTTTCTTTTTTTTAATAGCTTCCGCCACCACCTCCAGCACCTCCTCCAGTATCAAAAGTAGCACCTGTTGGTAATATATTAAAGTCAAGTATTATAAACTCAGCTGTTTTAGTTGGTTGTAAGTAAATTCCTCCTACTAATTGATTTCTATCTATTACATCTGGTGTATTATTACTTTCATCCATTTGTACTCTAAAAGCAAATAAACCTTGTCTTTGTTGTACTGATTCTAAATAAGGGTTAACAATATTTAAGAATCTAGTTCTTGTTTGTAATGTATTTTGTTCAAATACTAAATATCTTGAAGAACTTGCAATAAATTTCTTAAGTGTAATTAATAATCTTCTTACATTAATTCTATCTAATGCTGTTGATCTTTCTTGTAATGTTTTCTGACCCCAAATACAAACTCCTGTTTGTGGGAAGGTAGCAATTGGGTTAATTTTAGAATCATATAAAATATCTCTTTCAGCTTGATTTAATCTTATTTTAGCTTCTAACACATTACCTAAAATACCTCTATTTAAACCTGCTGGTGCAAACCATTCAGCACCTATTCTATCTGAAGCTGCTATTGCTCCTGGAACTATTACTGATGGTGGGACTAATATTGGTTTATTAATTGAAGTATCTAATACTTTAACCCATGGATAATATACAGCAGCATAATTAGTATCTAATCCTGCTACATCACTTACAGCTTGATTTACTGAAGCTTCTTGTGCATTTAAATCCATTACATAAAAAGCATCTCCTCTTGCTTCTACCATGTCAATACCTGCATTTACAGTTGCTGAGTGTAAGTTTTTAATAACACCTGGCATTACTAACATATTAATATCATATTCATCTTGATTTGAAAGTATATCTAATGCTTTTTTATATCCTTTATATCCTGCTTTATTTGTTCCATCTAAATTAAATCCATATAAATTAGTAGCAGTAATAAATTTACCTGTTTGTTTTACAGTATATGGAGCAATACCATCATCACCACCTTGGAAAGGTACTGAAAATTTAAGTTGTGAATTTGTAGGGCCGTTTACACCTGTTACATCTATTGAAGCACTTAATGAACCTGACCATAAACTTGAACTTGGATGTCCTGAATAATCTTCAACACTAAATTGTCCTGTTATGTTAGATTCTTCAACTGTTGGTAATGGAAGTATAAAGTTTTCATTATCTGCTGATTTATCTTTAAATTTAAATCCTAAATATCCTTTACTGTTATAAGTCCCATCAGTTCCTACTTGTTGTATTCCTTCATACGAAGCTGAAGGGAAATTTAAACCAGCAGTAAATGAAGCTGTTGGTAATGGGTTTATTATAGCAGCAAATCCTTTAGGAGATATTTTAGGTGAAAGAGATCTTTCAGCTACTTCAGGAGCTACTTCTACTCTAATGTAGTTTGAAATGTTAGAATAATTTCCAAGTAATTCAACTTTACCTAAAAGATCATTATATTGTGGATATCTATCTCCAATTACTCTTGAAATATAACGTGGAGAATCTGGATCTAATGTACAGTTGTTAAATTGTTCAAGAACAACTGGATTTTTATCTTTATCATCATATTTTCTAAGAATTACAGAGAATTGAGAGTATTGTTCTACATTATCAATGTCACCTGGTTCTTTTAAATTTGCAATAGAAATTTTATAATCACGAGCACAAGGTTTTCCATGGTCTAAAGTATGAAATTTAAATAAATTCTGTTGAGAAAACGATTTTTGTGCTTGAATAAATGGTGTAGAAGCATATCCATATCCTTCTGCTTGACCTATATTTCCATTAAATACTATGTCTGCAGATTGTGAGACAAGAATTATGTTACTATCATCATTAAGATTATATCCTGCTATGTTTGCTCCTTCTGTTATGTTTGATATAGAAGCTGTAGCACTAGCAAATGTTGTTGATGCATTTAATATAGCTCCTTTTTCTATGTGTGTTACAGTTACTACTCTATCTGAAACTGAAGCTGAAATGTAAAGTGGGAATGATGCATTTATTAGATTTGTTGTTTTTGTAGCTAAATCTGCAAAAGAAGCTGTAGTAACTCCTGCTACTGTATGTGTATTAACATAAAATAAAGAACCTGATAGACCTGCAGAATTTGGTGCAGCACTACCTAATATTGAACCTGATTGACCTATTAAACCACTACCAGTAAAGACTAATGTAATGTCAGCTGAATCTGGATTACCCCCATCAAGAGAAATATATATAGATCCTGAACCTCCTAAAGCTTCATCTTGTAAACTAGCTGTTAATATAGATCCAGCACCGGCTCCAAAAGTTATACTAAATGATTCTGCAGCGTCTACAGTACTACCAATAAGGCTACTTTGAAAATCTTTAAAGTTTACATAAGTGTAACCTGGAGTACCACCATATTCATTTTCTGCGCTTTTACTATTACCAGGAGCATCTCCTAATTGTTTAAATAAGTAATTTGAGTTAGCAGGGTTAAGTGAAGCAGAAAAGTTTTTCGTAGTAACATTAGTACCTTGTAGTGTAATTTTAAAGTTTTGATCTACATCGGGTCCTATTTTATTTGGAATTGCAGCAGCAGCTGCAAATACTGAATTTCCTTGGCCTTCAATTGTTGAATCTTTTAAGTCAGGAGTACTTAAATTTTTAGAAGGAAAAAGTGCTCCTAATATCACATCATCTTTTTTATTACCTGTTTTTTTCGAGCCTGAAAGTGCTACTAATATACATTGGTTAGTTGCACTTGCAAGTGTATAGCCACTTCCTGCTAATACTCTACATACTGTTACTGAACCTGCATTTTTTAAGTATTCTCTAACTGTTTGTGGAACATATGTTGTTGAACTTAAAGGTCCAAATCTTCTTTCATATTCTGAAAAGTTTCTTATTACGGTTGGTACAAATGCTGGTCCTTTTTCAGTTGGTCCAATAATTGCGGCTCCTATTGCGCCAATCCCTTGGGGTAAAAATGATAGGTCGTTTTCTCTAGTAAATACACCGGGTGATATTATTTGTTCTGCCATCTTAATATATTAATTTAATATTGTTATTTTATATTGTTTGGTTCCCATATAAATATGAAAAAAGAATGCAAACCAAACTAAAGTAAATAATTACTTTAACAAGTAACCATTAATAAATATAATAAGATTTTTAAAAAAATTATTTTATAGGAGTAAAAGTTCCTGTTTCTAAATTAATGGTTCCCTTTCCATACTTATTAGATAAAGATTTAGCTAAATTAATTTCTTGTTGTTCTAAACTAGCTAATTCATTTTTTAATTTATCTTGACTTTCTTCTAATTTAATTTTATTTATACTAAGTTGACCAAATTGTATAGTTATTTGATTCATTTTTGATCTTAGTTCTTTAAGTTGATTAAGTTCCTTTTCATCAAATGTATGAGGAGATGATTTAATTGTTTCTGGAGTTGGAATGTTTTGTTTTTGTTGTATAGCCATAACTTATGTTTTTATATACATATATAAAAATTAAAAAGACCCACCATTTACACTTAGTTCTCCTGAACCAGTTGCATGTCTTCTTATTTCATCTATATCTTCTTCTATTAATTGTAGTTGATATAATACAGCTTTATTTGCTTCATCTTCAAACCAATGAGATGAACTAAGATGTAAAACATCTGCATATGAAGCAGATAATTTTGTTTGTTCATTAGCGGGTAAAAAAAATTTACTATTAGTATTAGTTTTTTCAAATATTTTTTCTGGTCTTTTTTTATCTGCTATAGGCATATTAATATTTTTTTAAGTTGATGTATCTAATTTAAAAACTACAGTACCTCCAAAATATGTATTCCCACTGAAACCAACTGCTTTTTGTTTTAAAAAAATAACTTGGTTTTTAATAAAAGTAGTTGATTCAAAATTAATAGTATGTGTTGTATTTTCTGCTACAGTAGCTATTGTTTGGGTTTCTATTAAAGTAGGTTCTCCACCAGTTCCTGTAGATATGTTAGGAGATTCTGCAACGTATGAATTTAATGTAAATGAAGTTGATATATTATTATTGCAATAAAAGTGGATTTTTTCAAGCTTTCCATCAAAAGGAGCTATAATAGCATGATAAGGATATTCATGTACTGCTTCTGTTGTTGTTTTATTAAGAGGTATATATCTAAGAACATCATCATCACTATTAGTGAGCTGATAAGCAAAATGAGTAATGTGTAGGTGATTATATTTAGTTGCTTGTCCTAAAAGTTGTTCATTTGGGTCTACAGTATCAAGATTATCTCCTTGTATTTTAAATAACTCATTATTTATGGTTTTATAAAAAACAGAACCTTCTTTAACATTTATAATAATGTCATTAGGACTAAAGTCTGTTGATTTAGGGTCTTTATGTTTAATTTTTATTGCCATATATTATAGTCCATTTATTTCACCTATATTTGCTGTTGCTACTGCATTTACTTCTCCTATGTTTGCTGATGCTAATCCTATTACATCATTACTATAACCTGTAGATGCTAAAGTAACGTTTAAAGTAAAATTTGTACTCATATTAACAGGTATTCCTCTAGCTGCATCACTACCTTCTGTATTATTTAAATCAGCATCTTCTTCAATAAGAGCTAAAATTAATGCATTAGAGTCTCTTATTTGGGTTAGTCCATCTGCATTTACAGTATAATCATTTGTTCCATCAGCATCATAACTTGCTGCATTAATTACAGCCGTACGAGATTTAGTGTAATCTATATCATTAAATTCTGCAGTTGTTAAATTAGAACTACCATCACCACCAAAAGCTGTACTTATAACAAATAAGGTGTCTGCAGTTGCAGAACCTGCTCCTGAATAACCTGTTACTCTAATAGTAGCTGATGCAACATCACTTGATATTCCACTAGTGTCAAAATATACAAATACTCTTTTAAAACGTATTGTTCCTCCTCCTCTACCTGAACTTTTAAAATATTGAACAATATTTGCTGAATTTCCTGAAGGTGTAGTATCAACACTAGCAGCATTAGCAGTTCTAGCTATAAAAAAGTCTGCTACTGCTTGACCTGTTCCTGCTTGTAATTTACCTGCTGATATTATTGGCATTTAAAATTCTTTTTTAGGTAAATAATAAACTGATGAATTAAAATAGCTATTTGTTGGGGGGTTAACATTTATAGCTTGATAACTTACGTTAGGTATATTATAATAATTTGATTCATCTGTGTTATTATTCCACCAGGTTACTTTTGTTCCTGATTTAGTTAAATTACTTAATGAAGAACTAAAATTATTCATATTAGTGTCTCCATAAGTATCATAAAATATACCATCATAAGTTGATAAATTGTCTTTTACATTATACCAATTATCACTTATAATAGTTACATTAGATTTTCCACTAGCCCACTCTTGAGCTTTAGTTATTATTTGAGGGTGGTTTTCTATAATTGTATGAGAAGAAATTGAATGTGACTGAATATATCCTGCTGATATACCCATACCAAATCCTATTTCTAATATATCCCCTCCATTTTCACACACATATGCTGCTGAAGCTGACATTAAAGAGTCTTCCCAATCCATCATTACTTCAAAATCTCCACCAAAATCATTATCAGTATAATAAATTTTATTAGATTCAAATGTTAATGTTTTATCTGTGTAACTCATTTATGCTTTTTTAATAAATGTTTTATCTGGATCAAAATATACTGTTCCACTACCACTTATACAGTATCCTATTATTCTTATAAAATCATCTGATGCATGTCCTGCTATACTTCCTGTTGCTAAACCACTATCTCCTATATATGCAGGATTGCCTAAAGCAGCTTCTGCGGGAAAAGGATTTGTATGTAATTTAACCATTCCTCTTAAAAGGAAACCATTTGTTCCTGAATTTGTTCCTATAGCAACTCCTAATAAACTATTAGAATGAATTTCAGTATCTTTATCTGCTACTACTTGATTACCATTACCTAATAATGCATATATTTTTCCTGCAACTGTTGTAACTCCATTTTCAGCATAATATATATCTCCTTGAGCAAGAGAACCTGTTCTAATTTGAACACTTTGATCTAAAGGTCTTATTCCTCCTCTATATATGGATGATGATACAACAGAAGAAATTAAAGCACCACTTGAACTTATATTACCTGATGCTGTTATATGGGACTGAACATTTAAATCTCCTCCTACATCTAATTTAGAAGAAGGACTTGTATCACTTATACCTACTCTTGATAATCCAGCATCACCATGAATTAATGCATCTTCGTCACTATCAAAATATATAAAATTTTTATCTTTTTCACCAAGATTAAATGAATAACCGGCACTATCTAATTGAATTGTTACGTCATTATCCCCATCTCCTCTAATTTTATCTACATCTATAATTCCTACATTTGTAATGTTTCCATCATTAAATGTTGTTGTACCATTTATATCCAATCCTCCTCCTACTAATGTACCACTTGCACTTATATTACCAGATGCTGTTATATGACCATTTGAACCACTTGCAAATATGTCTCCTGATACAGTAACTTTAGAAGTTTTATTATATACTTGGGTTCCAAAACCAGAATTTCCGTTTCCACTATCTAATACTAAATGGTTATTATCTGCATTTGAATCAAAATGTAAATCATTTGAAGCTGCATCATCAAATCTAATATGACTTCTAGTATTATCTTGTTCTAATACTAAAGTATTATTATTTGTAGTATCTTTAATTGTAATTTGTGGAGATGAAACATTTGTTAGTTCAATGTCTGTTCCTGTTGATACTATTTTATTTGCTGTTATTGTACCACTTGAACTTATGTCACCTGAAGCGGTAATATTAGTAACAGTATAACTGTTTACACTATTAGAACCAGAACCATAATATAATTTACCACTATCTAAATTAATAGCTAATTCTCCATCTAATAGTCCTGATGGTACTGCTGAACCTGTTCCTCTTTTTATTTGTATTGTACTTGCCATAGTTTTTTATTCTATTATAAATATTTAAAAATTTCCTCCATTTATTATTCCATTTATATTGTTTACTATTAAATTACCACTTGCACTTATATCACCTGAAGCTGTTACTGGTGCAGATAATGTTATATTTGTTCCTGAGATTGTTGTTTTATCACTTGAATTTCCAAAAGTAACTACACCAGAACCATGTCTATTTATTACTTCAGAACTTGCATCTATAAAATATTTATTTGCAGATATCTCTCCACTTGCACTTATATCACCTGAGGATGTTATATGGCCTTGGATAATAAAATTATTAGAAGCCATTGATGCTGTTTGAGCATAAGATGAGGATACTTCATGTGTTATTTCAACAGAGGCAGATATAGCATACGAAGCAGTAGCAACTGTCATACTACTTGTAACAGCATCAGTAACTATTTGTACTAGAGAACCAGTACCGTCGTAAAATTTAGTACCATCTGTTTGGACTACTCTTTGATAAGTATCCTGTATGTTTTGTCCTGTTAGATCGGGTAGTGCCATTTATAACCATTTTATTTTTCTTTTTGTAACTTTTTTAAAACACCATTTATAACTTTTTCAGTATTTTTTACAGTATTTTCTTTTAAATATGTTGCTACTACATTATTAAGTTTATTTCTCTTATAAGAAATATTTTTAATATTAATATTTTCTTTTACAAGTAATTTAAGTAAATTAATTACATGTTGTTGTTCAGAATTAGTAATTGTAACTTTTGCTTCTACAATTGGTTTTTTAGTAGTTTGTGTTTTAACTTCTACTGTTACTTTTTTGCTTGTTTCTACTTCAAAATCTGTTTCCCAAGGAGTAAAAAACGTATCTTCTGCTATTACTTCTAAACGTATATTACCTGTAGTGTCTTCATCAATTAAACCTTTTAATTTTCTAATTGGAATTTCACATTTACCTCCTTTAGATATAGAACCATTAAACATTAAAGAATAGTCTTGTGTTTCGACTACTAAACGTGCTTTTGATTTTTTTAAACTTGCTCCTTGAAGTTTAATGTCACATTCAAAAAGTTCTGATTTATCGGTAAATAATTTGTACATGGTTATAAATATAAAATTATAATTAAAACTTAATATTTTCAGTCATTATTTCAATGTTTGATATATTTTCAATAGCTAATTTAATGTCGCTAACTTTTATTTTATATTGTTTAATTTGTTTACGTTTAGATTCTGTAATAGTTTTACCATTTAATTTTAAAATTAATTTAACTAATTTATCTTTGTCTTTTTGTTCCCAAGTATTAAAATCTTCACCTGCTGCTGCTCTATTAAGTAATTGAACATTATCCCATGTATGGGGATTATCATCCCAAGTAAAATCTGCATTATCCCAAGTAATTAATGTCATTTATTAAGCAAAATTAATTTTACCTCCATGAAAGGTATCAGTATCTGATGAATATGTTAATTGTATTGTTATATATTTTAACCCATCTCCATCAAAAGCAGTAAAAGATGTTGTTACACCTGCTGCTGATCCATTTGAAAAAAGTAAAGTTGTAGAATTTGTTGTAATATCACTTCTATAAGCAGCAATTTTTATACTTGATCCAAATCCTGTAAATGAAGTTGCTCTTTTTCCTGAAGGAATTACATAAGAAGCAAAATAAAGTGTTGAAGAATTTTGAGGAAGAGCTTCACCTCCTCGTAGTACATTATTAGTTATTACTGATGATAATCCTGTACTTGAAACCGCAAAATCAGTAGGTAAAACAGGGATAAAGTCATTACTAATAGTTCCCATATTAGTACCAAAAATAGCACCAGATGACGTGATACCTGTTGATATTATATCTTGTGAAAAAGTAACTTTACCTGTTGCTGCTATTTGAATTGCATCTATATCACTTGTTGAACCAATATAACGGCCATCACCAATTTTTAAATCATTAGTTGAAACTACTCCTCCTGCTGTAATATCATCACTAGCTACTATATCATCTGTAGATGATAAATGTTCTGCTTGAACGGTTCCTGTAGCTGTTATATCATCTGTTGATGTAATTTGTTCTGCTGTTATAGTACCTCCTACTATAATGTTTGATGTGGCACTACCACTTATATCACCTGAGGCTGTTATAGGTTTAGTTATTTGGATTGATTTATTGCTTTGTAATAAAACATTCTCACCTCCTACAGTATAATTTAAAGAATTACTACCAAGAGCTAAAAATGTTGTAGCATCTGCATCTGCCTTTAAAAAATCACATTCTACTGAATCTAAATTAGTGATGCTTGTACCATCATCTCCAACTATATTTCCATTTGCATTTATATCTCCGGATACTGTTAGTGAAGAAAGAGTACCTAATGATGTTATATTTGTTTGTCCTGGTGTATCTAATACTCCAACTATTCCTCCAGTAAATGT
>VTLG01010361.1_pt1 | contig 23908 bp, 37 predicted proteins | sample 4694571 | NCBI WGS metagenome assembly VTLG01 (sample SAMN12604809, study PRJNA352737) | marine metagenome | biome: ENVO:00000447; feature: ENVO:00000209|ENVO:00000569|ENVO:01000036; material: ENVO:00002151; isolation source: viral sequences binned using virsorter ...
ACGAGGTATAATATCTATAAACAGTTTGTCGATCATCTTGGAGCTTTCGGTAGCTGGAAAACCGGCTAACTGCAATTCGTATTGCTTTTTCTTAAGCTCCTTTACCTCTACTTCATTCATCATGCTATAACATCAACCTGCCTGTAAAGTATAGGTATCCGATTGTGCCTAACGCCAATGCCGTTAGCAGATATGGGATCATTGTTTTCCTGTCGCCTAATGTATTGCCGGCTTTGCTTTTCCAATCGTTGTTCTCTATCATCGGGGTTTCGTAGAAAGCAGGGGATAGCTTTTTAGCGAGTAGCCTTTTGTCGTTCTCTATGATGTCGTACAACATTCCTATCTCGCTTTCATAGTCCGAAGCATCGGAAGCCTGAACGCCTCTTGCGTTTTTCTCGATCCATTCCATTTCAAGATGCGGAACTTTTTGGATTAGGTTTGCGTAGTTAGCTGTCGCAGTGCAACCATGAACAAAGTAAACAGGTACACTGTCTATGGTTCTTGTGTCGTAGTCCTTTATTCCAAATTTCTCAAACAACGATTCCATTCTTGACAAAGGGCGTTCAGTTATCCGATCCCTTGTTCCTCTGAACTCGCCATAAGTAATGCTAAGTTTAGGTCGTAAGCGTGGGAAATTTTCACAGATCCAAGAACCGTTCCAGCTAAAGTGTTGGATACTTTGAGTGAACGGCAACAAAGTTATGTAGTCTGTTTCTGCCCAACCTCCGTTTGGTCTGTCGCCTTTATGTCTAAGTCTTGTGTAATAAAAATGGGGGCTATTCATGATCGGAAGTAACAGTTCCTCGCCCGGTTTTATGTACCTTGCTAAGTCCTCTCGTTCATGCGGATTTGAAACCTCCTGTATTTCCTCGTAGTAGATCGTTTCCTGAATCGGCTTAGTACCCCCTCCGTACATGATGTTGTAAAGCAGAAAGCCTCCGTTGAACTCTATCGCAAATTTCCAAAAGCTCCAACCGAGCAAAGACATTACGCCAAAAAACATGATCAAAAGTCCCGACCAAAAATATATTGCGTTATCATAATACTGCCCTCGTGCAACCAAAACCATTCCGGCTATAGCAAAGAATACAACGAAGAACGTAGCTACCATCATTCGTTCATAGCCCATCAATAAACTTTCTTGACTCATTTATTATATACCAACCATAGAAACAGACTTGACAAAGCTACTAAGTGAAACAAAGTTATTTGATAAAACAAATCCATTGTTCCTTGCAATAGAAAACGATCAATAGCGTTAATCCTTACGCCAATATATTCCTCGCCTTTAATCGTTAGATAAACGATTGATGCGGTAAGGGCTACATGGAAAGGTATCAATAACCATAGTCCGATTACTTTCATTTCTTTTCCTCCATAGCCGTAAGCATCTCGATAATTTCTTTTGCCGTTAATCCGTCATTCTCTAAAGCTTCCATGTAAGCCTTGATCTGCTTGTCCGACATCTCGGAAAAGAACAACATCAACCCGAATATCTTTCTGTTAAGTGTAGCCTCTGTCGTACTTCCCTTAGTCTTTTTGAAAACGTTTCGGTCAAACTCAATTCCGTATTCCTCTATCTCCTCGGCTTTTTCGTAGAAGAACTTTTCATACCTTTGCCAGAGCCGGACAGTAAACCTAAGAAGATCGGTGTTTGTTTTAGTACCCAATGACTCTTGTAAACTGTCTATATCCTTTGATAGTCCCGGTGTAATATCAGCTCTGAAAGTCTTAGATTTTTTGGTTTTCTTCACACTCTCGCACTCGTTATGTGATAGATACATAAATTACTTTATATACTTTTAAGCGTAGATTAGCAATTAGTATGAACAATCATAGCTTATACAAATCTGTATTAGCAGAGGGCGATATACATGGCTAAGGGATCTGTACTTCCTTTCCTCACTATGGTGGCATTAGTATCCATCATTGTAGGGGTTGGGGCAGTAGTGCTTCCTATGGCAGGTATTGATCTCATTCCCGGCGCACAAGTAACCACAGAGGGAACTTATGCCGGACCGATCACGCCTCGAATGGCACATCAAGATGTGCTGTCTGCAAGTACAACGTTTAATGAAGGATCTAATGTTCAAACTAAATGGCTAAGATGTACAGGTTGCGTAGGTGTACCTAGTTCCGGTTATCAATTAATGACTACCGGTAATTCTACATTTTCTTCTCTCGCACAGGATAACAATGTAGTCTTTATCACAACAGAGGGACGCACAGGCGACACATTATATCTTGGCGTTAAGGAAACGTTAGATGCCAATCCGGGTATTGTTCAGCAATACTCATACACCGACTATGACAACGATGGCGTAGAAGATCACTTGTTCCGAGTATCTTTCGCTGGAATTGCTATAGCAGGTGGACAAACCACACTAGACTTACCGGTTAACGGTAAGTGGTATCAATATGAACAACCTACGGGTAGTGTACAGGAACCGGGAGCTTTCTTGGTTAATGTAGGAAATAGTCAGAACAATACGCAAGTATTTAGATTCAGATACACATCTGCATCATTCGACACTTCCGCACTCGTTAGAGAATTTCATTTGATCTTTAATGGATCTGATACTTCCCAATGGACTATTGACAAGGTTGTAATTCCATTTTGGAACTCTGCAACACAGGACTTTGTAGAACTCGAACTCACTGATTCTGACGTAGATGAAACAGTGCTTTCAAGCAACTCTACTTACAAGTTCTTCTTTGCAGACGATCTTTCGGACATACAAAATTCCAATACTGTAATGGCTACCAAGACAGGTGGCACTAAGTACAACGACATATTAGTTTATGTTACTTGGACTATAGCAGAAAACGAATCGATAATAATTGATTCAAGGTTAAAGTATTGGACAGATGATCAGATCGAAAGACAAGCAATCGCAAACATTGTCGTCCATGACGAGGGACCACTAGCGTAGGGGATACTTAGTTGTCGTCTATGCTTAGAGGTAACTTGGGGAACGCAGTTCTAGGAGCTGTAATAACTACCGCAGTAGTGGTATTTGTTGCAGGTATAACTTCTATGCTGTATCCTCTTCTAGGATCGGGATTGGAAAACTCGCTAAAGGTTCTAGGTGGAGCTCTAGTAGCTTCATTCGTGCCATCAAGATTTAAGGGCGGACTCTTTCTTGGTGGTGTAGTATTTGCACTAACTACATGGATAGTTGGAATACTCGCTTTCGGAGATGCGTTCTTCGTAGATGTTCCATTTGTCATTGGAACAACTGTAGTATTCATAATCAGCAGATACTTGTGGAACATTGGTCGGGGTAATACCGGATTTAATTAAAACAAATAATGTGTTCCCTTAAGGGGAACGCATCTTTTTTTTGTTAGGTGTATTGAATGAATGTATATGTAATGGTAGTCGGTTTGACTTTATTGATCTTGGGAAGCAGTGGCATAGCAGGGCTACTTCCTTTAGCACAGACATTTCCCGGTTCGAGATCGGACTTGGCGGAATTGGACGGAGATAGCTTTGAGTATCAAACTTCCTTTGACGGTGAAACAAGCGGACAGTTTAAACTATGCAACAAGAACAACAATGACGTAAGTTGGCATTACAGTTATTCAGTATTCGATCAATCGGGTGTGCCTGTAAAAAGTTGGAACAGTATCAGTTACCAATTAACCCCGAGGGCATGTGATACACAATTTTTTGATCTAGGGATTTTACCTAGTGGAACTTACGATATAACATTAATTACTTTTGGAACTGAAATAGCGAGGGACGAATATGGAAACGTCATTCATTCAGGAGAGAACAAGAGAAAATCACTTAGTACCGCAAAGGATACCTTTGTGGTTCAGAAACCAGCTTACATATCATTCACGAAACAAGTCGTTGATAAATGGGACATAAACATTCAGGACACTTATTGCAGTGGAGATGTGAGAAACCTGCCGTTAGAACGTGGCACTTACAAATGTCGGATCGTACCGGGACAGGAACTTACATTGACCGCAACGAGCAGGGAGGGTACTTACCGACCTCTTTGGTGGTTGAGTTTGGATTGTAACGCTTCATTGGAATTTGAAAGCAATACTTACATTTGTTCGGGCATTGGTACAGGAGGTACGCCACTTAACGACAACATAGATCGAAACCCTTTGGTCATAAAGCCATACGGACATTTGTATGTTGACATAGAGGGAGGGGCTAAACTGCCAAGCCAATGTACACTAAGGTACTTTGTTGTTCCATACGAAGCAAGTGAAGCGACTTCGCCTAGCGGTAACTTCGAGGGATCTAAAGACGTAGTTTTGAATCGTGGCGAAACAACAATCATAAACGCACAGGAAATCCATTCAACCGATTCGGGTACTTACCGATTTGAAAACTTTAGACCTAACCTAAACGGAATGTCCCAAGCACAGATCGAATATTCAAATGACGATAGAACAATAAGCTATTACTGTCCGTTGGAAAGCGAGATAACATCAAGCAACAAATACAGGAACGCCAAGTCAGTAGCCGAGATAACCGCAGTTTATTCATTGACGTTTGGAGATAGGATAATCGCAAACGTTAGGGGACCGGGTTCTATATCCCCAAGCATAGAGGAATTAGACAATATGGTATTTTATAATGAAGATCAAGTAACATTGACGGCAAACGTAAACAAGGGAGGAGAGTGGAACGAATGGAAGATAAAGAAGATATTGTTCGGAGAAACGGATACAGAGAAAGACCAAAAGATAGAAGTTAATGTCGGTGGCAAATACGGAAGCATTGGGGCAACCGCATACATAACCGATCTTACAAGGGAGGACAAGGGGGCTTTGACGATAAGAGTTCAATTAGGCTTAGATGAATGGGGACAGGCTACAGTGGGCAAAGGCACAAAGATAACCTGCACTTACGAAGATCCTGAAACAATGATGTTTGAAACATTGGGCGAGGGCGTTGGAACGTCAGTACCCATAACACAGAAGTTCACTATGGCTAGTGGGGAAGATGTTGTATGCGAAGTCAATAAAGGAATAGGCACAGGCAAATGGATCTTGGACGATGAGGAAATATTCAGGGTATCCGGCGTTAAGGTAAGCACAGAGGGAGAACACTCATTGACTTGGTTAGTGTATGGCGAGGAACAAATACCATGCGAGGAAAACTGTAACGGATCGGGATTAGGGGCAAGACCTACATTCACTATAACAAACGTGGCACTCTCATTAGTGGGCGGTACACTGTTCACGATAGGCTTAATAGAACCTCCGTTCATTAGGAGATTAAGGGGAAGATGATTAGATGGGAAAAGATTGTTGCAACTGCGAAAGCCGACTTCAAGAACTAGAACGCCTAGTCGATCTTAACAACGAATTAATGCGTGATTTATATCTATTCATTGAAAGGGAACTAGGAGCTCCGGGCTTGTTTGTACCCGAAGAGGCAATAGAGGCGTAAGTGAAATGGTAAGAAGAAAGAAAGATTGGTGGAAATCAGGAAAATTAAAACCCGAAGAAAGATACAGAAAAGGCAAATCTTACACATACAATCCTATTTCTGAATATACTGAAACCAAGAAACCAAAAGATTTTAAACCTAAATATGAATTAGAGTATCCTTATGAGTACAGAGATAAGAGGCATGAAACAGACTATCACGAAACAGGTAAGGCATATTTTGAAACTTTTGCTCAAGCTAAGGAAGCTAAAGAAGTTGGCGAACAAGAAGATTACTTTGACTATGATGATGCCCCCTATGTAATTAGAAAAATCAAATCGAAAGCCAAACCAAAAAAGAAATCAAAGTCAATGATCAAGAAACCAAAATCAATATCAAAATCAATAGTTAAGAAATCAAAGTCAATAACCAAAAAACCAAAATCAGTAGTATATATCTTTGGGGGGCATGGAAGAGCAGGTATCTATGATCAAAAAGGCAAACTGCTTCAATCAGAACAACTAAAGAAGTTGGGCATTGTAAGGATTAATGGTCGCCCGGCATCAATGGTTAAGAAATCAAAGTCAATGATCAAGAAACCAAAATCAATGGTTAAAAAGGCTACAAGGAAAATGAGGCGTAAGTGAAATGGTAAAAGCTAAAAGGAAAACTAAATCCTTTACAAGACTACCTCCAAAACCAAAAGGCAGACCTGTTAAGATAGACGGCAAAGTTATTTCTAAAGCACAATGGGCAGAGGTTTTTTCCCCATTAAATAAAATGTTGCCTAAACGAAAGGGACGTAAGTGAAATGGTAAAAGATTGTAAAAGAGAAAACGGATTTAAAGATTGTAAAGATCCTGATTGTCCTAATACTTGGAGGCGTAAGTGAAATGGTAAAAGCTAAAAGAAAAATAACTAAAAAGCCTTATGTTGTTCAGGAAAAAATAGGAAAGTTAGATTCATGGAGAACTTTAAAAAAATTCTCAAGTAGAAATACTGCACAACGATTTATGGCTTCTAAGCAACCGGCAAGTGCTTACGGTTTTCCTGATTGGGTTATGAGAGTTAAAAAATTACCAAGTAAAAAATCAAAGGGGCGTTAAAATAAATGAGTGGAAAAGCCGGGGGTATCCCTATCATGATCATCTACGCCACAGTGCTTTTGCTCATAGGCTATTTTGCATTTAGTAGCATAGCAATACCCGAACAATTCAGAAGCGAACCGACAGAGCAGATCGATTGTTCAAGAGTTCCTATGCAATATCTTTTTGAAACAAAGGAGGAAGCCGAGGAATTTGGAAAGGCGTTGGGAATCAATGGCGTACACATGCACACATCGGAGGACAATGGACGACCTCTTTACATTTGGCAGGAATATAATGAAGATGAGGGAGATGTTTACAGGCAGGTATCCTTTGCCTATATGCCGGGCAAAGACCATTCAGCGTTTGAGGATTTTTGGTATCAGAGGTGTAAATGATAAATGTCATTCGCAAGACTAGACATAAGAAATAACAGTTATGTTTTCGGAAGATTAGCCGTTGCACTCTATCTCATATCGCTGATCGGCTTGGGTTGGATAGGCTTTCAGTATTCCCTGTTCCCTGCATATACCATTCCGATAATACTTACGGTTGTGTTTGGCGTTGCCGGTTTGGTGTTTGCGTTTGCTAGTGGGGCTTTAACGTTTACTTCAAGACCTGTTACGCTTCAATTATTCGTGCTGGGCATCACTTCGGTTTTTATAATAATAGCACTTCAATTCCTTAGCAGATTGATAACACCGCAGTTTCAGAGCTCGTTGCTTCTTGATCTTCCGACACTGATAGCTTTGGCGTTCTTCGGTTTCGTGGGAATACAGGAGGAGGCGTTTTGGCGTGGGATCTATGTTTTCCTTAGACGCTTCGCCGGCGGTACTAGAAACTTTGTGGTTATTGCAGGGATTCAAGCTCTAGGAGGAATGGCGTATCATCAGGCAGTTGGTCGTCAGTTGTTCGGGGGTACTCTTTTCTCAACGCCTGAATTTTTTATATGGATCGGATTGAGCTGGATATTCTACGTTCTTCTTTTGGAGCTAACGAAGAATTTTGGCGTAAGTATGTTGGGGCATTTCCTTTGGAACATAGGGGTTACCGGCTTGAACTTGGGTGTGGTGTAAGTGAGTGTTCGTGAAAGGCTTACATTACCAACGACAATATCTTTTCCGCTTATACTGCTGATTGAAATAACCGATCTCGGATTCTCTTGGATACCGGTCTTTGGAACTGTAATCAATACCGCACTTGACCTTGTAGCACTGTCGATCAATTTCTTTTCCGTTGGGGCTTTTGCGTTGATAGGTTTGTTCGAGTTTCTTGATGTGATGCCGTTGGGAACTGTTACAGAGTTGGTGTTCGGTTGGATATTTGATGTGGTCGAGATTGTACCCTTTCATCTAGTAGGTTTCATAATAGGAAAATGGGTTAGGCGTTCATGACTTGATTAATCCGCATATAGTTTTTTTCCTTGTATATCTTCTAGGATTCTTTTTTGTAACAGACGTTATTTCCGGGCTTGTGTGGAATCTTTTTGATCTTGCATATCCGTCCCCGGAATCCGGCTTCTGTGTCGAGGGCTTTGAACACTGCGATCCCGACCAACCCCCAAACCCAAATTGGTACACTTGGTTCTTGCAGAAGATTGTCATCATGGTAGGGGCGGTTGCTATATGGGCAACGTTGAAAGGTAAGGGAAAAGGAAAATGATCAGAAACCACAACAAGTTCTGCTATCACGAATGTATCCAATACATAAAGAGAATAAACAAGCGTGAGTTTGAACTGCATCAAATCATTAATAACGAAATCAACGATAAAAAGATTAAGGATAAAGCATTGAAAGAACTTAGGGTTATTGAAAGGGATTTGTTTCACATAAGAATAGGACACGATAGAATATGAAAACACGACAGACACAGGCAACCGCATTGACTATGATATTCCTTTTGGCAATCGGAGGATTCTTGTTTGTTACTTATGAAGATCCAGCGATAACAACAAGAACGCCTAGCGAATGGAATACTGATCGTATAGAATGGACTATGGTAAAGTATGACGAAACCACGAACTACATTCTGCTTGACTTCAATTACAAATATGAAAACGACATAAAGCAGATCAAGCCTGTCGCTTTCTACAAGAACCCGAACCAGCAAATCGTGTTTGGAACGTTTGACTCTCAAAGGATACTTACCGCTTTCCAGCGAACCGACACGATAGGTCAGTTCGAGGGAATTATTATATACGGAATTGACGAACATAACAACGAAGTGATTTTGGAGAGCTACACAAAAAACGATATAGTGGTGTATGTTAATGATGTCTAATAGTTTTCCAATGATCCTGTTCGTTTCGATAACAGCTATAGTGTTGCTTATAGGGGCGGTGTTTGTTTCGCCAATAACAAACGCCGGAGCTATAGCCAATGATGTGGTTGTACCCGACACGGACATAACGCAGGACGAGGAACAAAACAGACAGCACTACGCAAACGAGGTCATAGGATCGGCTAACAGTTTCGTCAAGGTAAACTTTGATGACGGACCGCCTGAACTGTTTGCACAGGAAGAACCATTCGCAGTAACTATAACAGAACCTCTATCGTCTAGTGTACTGTCAAGGGACAGAACTGATCGTGTTACGTCAATGAAATACTTTGTCAATTACGAGATAGATGATTTTGATATTGTTGAAGTAACTGCGGATATTATTATTTTAGCCTGTCCGTTGAGTGAGTATTGTGATGAGCAAGGATCGCCAAGCACTGTAATAGTTTGTGGCGACACTACGCCATGCGAAATAGGATTCGATCAGGCAGTACCCTTTGTGGTCTTGGACCTGTGGGACTTTGACAGGCAAAATCCCGACAGGCTATTTCAGGATTCGGAGGACGTAAGAATAATATTCAAAGCAGATTGGATCAATCTGAAAGTGCAGAGCAAGTTGGATAACACTCTTTACAGTGCAACAAACCAAAACCTAATTGCCGTTGTTGATTTGCCTTTGGACAGTTCGGAAATAGAAACAAGCTTTTCACAGGACAATGGAATGGCGATAGACGAGGTTGTTGAGGTCAAGGACTTTATGGATACAGAGGACATAGAAACAGGGGATATTGTAACTTTGCCTAATGGCGTTGACGGTGTTGTTGACAGCGTTGAAGTATGCACAGGAATAACAGATCCTCCACAACCGGGACAATGCAGTGAGGGAATGTGCAACTATACATATTCAAACGATAGAAGTGCAACGGTGAGGGAATGTTCTTGATTAGATACATATCAATAATCACTATCCTGATCCTGTTAAGCCCAAGCTTCATAGTAAATTATTCAATTCCGATAATGCCAAAAGAAGCCGAGGCGTTAGAGCCGGTAACCACGAGGTATGCTTGTCATCAGGAAAAAGACTATCAGAACGGAACGCATCAATTAACTTCGGGTTTGCCTTGTTGGGTTAAGGGAAGCCCATATACCAAATGGGTACTTACTTCATATACAGACAGGATAGAAATGAAGAACGGATTGTACGGAAGTATGCTTAACACTTCCGATTCAACAAACAGGTTCTATGATTTGTATTACCACGATTTGAAAAGCACTGAAAATTGGATCGTGCAGTATTGGAACGGAAACGCTTGGGTTGATTCGGGCATAAGTTCAGTAGCCCCTACAATATCAACGCTACAGAACGACACAGGAATATTCGTAAGATCGACAAGGGAAAACAGCGAAATTGAATTGGTTATTGATTATATTACCCTCGAGGGTTTGCCGTTGAAGCACAGCATTGAATTAAAGAACTTGGGAAGCGAAAAAGAGTTCAGGATTATACAGAGTCATCAGGTAATAGAGGGATACTATTTTGATTCGGGTTTGGGTAGAACACTGCTTGAAAGTTCGGTAACAGTTACAGGAAACGTCATTGAGTTTCAATATACAAACACGACACACATCATAACGGAAATGCAACATTCTTATTATTACAGAAATGCAACTTTGACAAAAACCGATTACGGAATCAAAGCCGATTTTCTGTTTGGTAATGCAGTTAATCAAACTTCTTTATTGCTTGGGCAAAACGGATCGTATAGATTAGAGAGTGGCGAAACCTGTTCCAACACAGATCAAAAATGCAATAAGAAAGGATACGGAGCTAGGTGGTTGGCTTCGTGCAGTTCTGCTGGTGATGGTTGCACTATAGACCAAGCAAGTTCACAGAGAGCTTCGCAGGTATCGGGTACAGGGGCAGGTCAGACTTGGGATCTTGATGATGTAGGAAAGGAGGACGGCAATAGGGCATACCTTTGGTTAACTGTGTTTGACGTTGCTAATGTAACCGCCGGTGCAGAAATCACAGATGTAACTATCGGTATGGGATCTGATTTTAAAGTTAATGGAGCTGGAGCTTCTGCGATTAATTTAGATATGCACGTTGTTGATAATGATTCGTGTAGTGGTATTGCCTCTTTAAGTGCTAATGCCGGATTTTCTGATGACGCATTAGGCGTGAGTATCCTAACTGCCCCGGTCGTTGCCTCGAACTTTAATGCTGGTGTTCAATCAACTCACGTTAATTTGAACGACCATGCGAATCGATACATATCACAAAGAACCGCATCATCAGCAAATTCCACAGACGATCATATTGCTTGTATAGCTTTTAGCCAAGCTGGAACAGATGTTGGGGGTACTTCCTCACAGAGGTATCACTACAACATGGACGGACCGCACATGAACATTACGGTTACATACAGTTCCACTATAGACATGGCGATAGATGTCAAGGACATAAACGGACATTTGATTACTCATGGAAATCTCAAGGTCAGATCTGAACAAGGAGGCACTACCACTTATACAACGTGCAGTAACGAATGTACCCTAGAGGTAGAACCGGACTCTGATGTTACGTTTGCGGTTCAGTGGAATCCGAACACAAACGCAAACAACTACGTCAAGATTGACGTAGGGGCTAACAGCTCAATGGTAAACACGCATACGAAACAATGCAGTTCAAACTGTGATGTAAATATTTTCACTACTATCTACAGAAACATACAGATAGAATATAGGGACGAGTCGGATCAATTACACTCTCCGTCAGGCGTAACCTATCTCTTTACCGAGAACTCTACCGAGGTTACGGATACTTCCTTTGACTCAAAGGGCGTAAACATATTCCCTATGCTCTCGAAAGGAAATTCGAGTGCGTTCAGGATCAAGGACGTAAGCATGTACGGAAACAACGTTGTTACGAATGGTTCAGTTACAGTAACCCCTACCGTAAGCGATGATGTGTTTGAACACAACAACCGGGTATATCTGATCGATATAGTCGTTGCCGACAAATCAAGCACGAGGACAATAACCCCAAGCAGATTGGACTTTAAGTTTTCATGCAGTACGGTATGTAGCAACACAACGGAGGTAGCCTTAACGGACTTTACGAATGTAATGATTACCAACATGACGGTTGATCTAATGTCAATGCGTTATCAGGGTTGGTCGTTGAACCAAAACTCTACGGACTTTAGCATAGGAAAAATGCCGGCTTCAAACAAGACAATTCTTTTGAGGGCTAATTATTTCAAGTCGTTCTTTCAGGCACAAGCCGATAGTTCAAACGTTCCTGTCAGCGTAACGCTTCACAGTGCATTGAACAACGGAACTACCATTGACGTTGTTTCGGGTACTACAGGAATAAACGCAGAGGCGATCTATGTAGGAAACGGAACTAACACATACAACATAATTTGGCAATCACTTAACGTTAGTCAGACCGACATAGCATTAACGGACAGCGTAACGACAAACATAGCAACGCAACTAAAGGTTCAGGAGGATACAATAGTGATCGGCAAGAACAACTCGATGCTAAGCGAATTTGCATGGCACGAATCAAACTCAACGCTTCGTGCAAACGTCAGCATAAGCCCGAACAATTTAGCAGACGATCAGACATTGAAGATCGAGATTGTCGATAGGCAATACGCAAATTCCCCTACGAAGCGGATACTCAATGCAACTGAATCTGAAAGCGGTTGGACTTTTGCAGATCCGATAATAACAGATGCGTCATTCACAATCGGAGGAACTAAAGACACTTTATTGAAATATGTATTCAATCCCGAATCGGACTTCCAAAACCCCGGCTTAGGAGGCGGAGGCGGAGGATCATCAAGGCGAAGAGTAACAACCGAAAGTGCGGTTGATCTTGTATTGCCCCCAAGTACCCCCGAAGAACCTGCCTTTGAGGAATCCCTTTTGATAGGCTTGGTGTTGGTCGGTGTTGTAGGCGTGGCGTTCTTTACCGGCGGTGGTACGCCAAACGGAACTAAAAGAAAATCCAGCGTGGGCAAAAGATCGTCAAGAAGTAAAAGAGGTTTTAGCTGATGGAGATCAGACGGACCATAGTTCAGGGATTGATCACGAGTTCATTGATAGGCTTTCTAGCAACGGTTGTTTGGGGCTTGAGTGGTGTACCCGACAATCCGTTCACGATCATCTTTCAGGTCCTAGCGATTAATTTCTTTGCTATGTTGGCGAGTGTGTTTATCGTACCGGGCAAGAAGTAAATTCTCACACATTCGGATAAATCTGTAACAATTTTCAAAGTCGATTTATATACAATAGGTGTACACTTAGTTTCATGCCGTCAAGACAGTATTATTTCAGTTCACAGACCTACACTGATGGAAAAAAGAAAAGACGAGCAATACCCGATTCTCAATGGAAAGGGGTAGGATACTATTACCTGCGTGGAGGATATGATAGCAAAGGAAATCCTGAAAGATATTGGGCAAAGAGATCATTTTCTAAAGACGTAAACAGAAAAGGACCGCAAGGAAAACGTAATGCCTACGGCACAGGGGCATATTCTCAATACCATGATGTTGGTAAAGGCAATAATAAAAGTAAAGGAATTACAAAGGCAAGAAAAGATAAAAAAGTTGCAAGTTCGATAAAAAGAAAAGGTTATTCAGCTACAGCAATTCAAGACGTAAGCAAGGGCAGAAAATTAAGAGCTATTACAGGAAAAACAAAGAAGCAACGAAAAGCATTAGCAAAACGTCAAGCAACTAAAAAGAAAGCAACAACAAAACGTAAAGCAACAACAAAACGAAAACCAGCAAAACGTAAAGCAACAGTAAAACGATCTACAGCAAAACGAAAACCAACAAAACGTAAAACGGTAAAACGATCTGCAACAAAACGAAAAACAACAAAACGAAAAACCAAAAGATCAAGACGTTAAGATTAGATCATAAAAATTAATTTATTGATTGTTTAATTATTAATTTATTGATTGTTTAATTATTAATTTATTGATTGTTTAATTATTAAAGTCAAAGCATGAATAATTTTGAATGAATATTATTCATATATTGCCTTAATAATTTTCAATGCTTATTATTCATATATTACCAATCCATATTAAAAAGTTCGTCAATTAGTTAAGGCATAACTTTTAACATAAAACCCCCACCTAAAAACGATAAAAGATGGTTATGTTACACATAACTAATGATTTTTCTTAAATATGAATTAGGCTTAAATTATTTCATGGAAAATCGAGGAATTAAAAAACTCAATGTCAAAATCGAATCGGATAAGATTAAAACATCTAATCTTGATTCTACAAAACAAGAAATTATAACACATCTTAAAAACCTTGTAGATGTATGTTATCATTCAAAAAAATTATCTCATAATGATCTCTACGAGGTTAAAGAGTTAATTAAGAAACTTGAAGCAGAAAGATTTAGGTCAGATGTAAATCAGTTTAAACTAGATTTGAATCAATTTCTAGCAGAAAACAAGGAACAACTTTAAAATGAATAATCAAAAATGTGCAGATCGAATAAATGAATCATGGGATTTTAGACGATCTGAAATAAAAGAGCTATTCGATAATAACGACTATGACGGACTTTATGAATATGCCTTATGTTATGATTATGTAGAGGCTAACACCTTTACGGATCAAGAAGAGGGTTATTTCCGTTATCAAATATCATGGGGCGGACCACAAGAGGAATTAAGAATTTTCGAGAATGGAACTATAGAATTTTGGTTCTTGGATTGGTTTGATGGGGCATGTATTGACGTTTCAAACGATGAGATAGCAAAAGAAATTAAATTCCATTTCGAGGACTTTAATCAAGGATTAATCGAGGCTTTATAAAATGACACAAAACGAATTATACGAAACAATAAACGATCTAAAAAATAGGTCGGCTTATTCCCCTGACTCTCTTTTTTTCAGTGCTGATGTATTGAAAAACCTAGACGAAAAAACAAGAAAGGACTTAGAAGAATTATTCATAAAGGCTTATGATAATTCAAAACCCAACCATCATAACTGTAACTGTTTTGATATTGCAACCGGCAAACATGACGGACCGGAATATCAGGACGGACAACCGGGCGTTGAACCCTTCAATTCTGAAAAATTCAAGCATCTTAAGGATTGTCAACCACAAGGATTTTATTTTAATGGCAGTTCTTTAAGTCTTGAATGGAATCCTCCTCATTCTTGTTCATTATGTTCTAATGATATTGATTGTGGATATGGCGAGGACTTCGAGGACGGCACAATATTAGACGAATTGGACCATAAAACAAAATTAAACCATCTTGTTTTTTATTGGAATGAACCCGAAGACGAATATGAAAGAGAATGGCGAAATAAAAAATATGGATATGATAATAATATCTATGTTGAGGGTGGGGAATTTGTTGATAAAATACATGATATAGATTCAGTTCATAAAACAGACATAGAGAAAAACACAAGACTAGAGATTTTATTAAGAATGATTCAAAACAAACAATCTATTAAACGCGGTAAAATTGCCTTAGTTGTAATTGATCCGCATTTATTCACGAGTCAAGAAAGAAAAACATATCAATATGAAATTAATTTCTTTGATCATGAATTTGAACTTGATGAATATCTGCAAAACCGTTATAGACAATTCTTTATTGACTTGGAAATTAACGAGCAAGAAAAGGAAATTTCTTTTAATGGTTCATTTCCAATAGATAACCCGACAGATGAATTAATCGAGTTGGGTTATCTAAAAAGGGTTTGATGAAAATGAAAAAGATCTATAGAAAACTAACAAAGGATCAAATCGAAAGAGGTGTTATATTTTCATCTTGTTTCCAAGTCTATAAAGAAACTGGTAAAGGTTCTTCGTTGTATGACGGTTCAATACACGAATTAGACTTAAAATTATATCAAGATGATTATAAGGAATATCTAACAATAAAAGAAAGATTGTTAGACGATTCTTTTTTTAATGATTCTCATTGGAATTATAACATAATTAGGACTTGATAAAAATGAGAACTAAATGTAAAGTATGTCATGTTTGTGATTGTCTTAACGTCCATGATAGTGATAATTGTTGTGGTTCTAAAAGACTTGAGTTAGAAAAGGAATTAACGAAAATCAGAAAAAGACAAAATAAAATTATGGTTATGTTAAACCATAATAAAAGGACTTGATGAAAAATGAATAATTCAGATTGTATAAAATATAATTGCTCAAGCCGTCCATTGATCCATATTTGCAAATTATGCGAATTGGAATTTAATTATCTAATAAAGTACAAGGATAATTTTTATTGTGTCGATTGTGCAGAAGTCAAAAGAATTTTAGAGGCTTGGTCTTAATGAAAATCAAAGACAAATCTAACAAACATTATCCTAAACATGAAGAGTATTCCGAACTGTTAATGCAGTTTGATAAATATGGTAAATATCCCGACTATGTAGCCTCTAGGGTTTTCGATCTTACTATAACAGTAATGAAGCTAAGTAAAAGACTTGACGAGATAGAACCATGTAAAAAAATATGCTGTGAGAACTTGAGCAAGAGGAATAAAAAGAAATGAATGAACAAGAAAAAGACTTAGATAAATGCGAAGAGAGATTATTTGAAGAGCTATTAGGCGTTATACTATATCTAAATAAAAACGGTATCCCTCTTGATAGTGTTAGAGAAATGATTTTAATGAAAGTGGATGAGGCTTTTATCGCATACGAGGAACATAATTTAAGAGATGAAAAGAAATGAATGAACAAAAAATTAAGCAGTGGATAGAAGAACTTGAAAAAGAAAACACGGTAATTCTTTCGTATAGCTGGAAATATATTTTCAATCAGGGAAAAATAGAAGCTCTTAAAGTTCTATTGGAGGACTTTGAAAAATGACAAAAAAGAAAGCAAACTTTGAACATACTAAAGTAAAAGATATTTGCTATCTCTATGAGAGAAAATATCATGGACGATGCCCGATTCATAACAAGAAAAAACCCAAGTCTAAGATCAATCAAGGTAAAAGGAATGACTTGAAATAAATGGTGTACAAAAAAACTAAGGAATATCTTGAAAGAAAGAGATCTAAAAATAAAGATCTATGTAAATTTTGTCAATCTGTAAAGACAAAAAACGCAGATTCATGTATGTCATGCAAGGGAAATTTGCCTGAACTTCATAGGAGAGTGGAGGAGGATATAGAGAAGTGGCGATCTCTAGTATCCGAATCTAAACTCTTTAAGGGCAAGGTGTAATTAATTTGACTAGGGATCTAGTAAATCTAAGTCAAATATCTTATATACTTTACAAGGATAATTAATAGTCTTGAAACTAATTTTAGATTCTGAACAACTAGACAATACTCAACTGATGGATAATATTTTTCAGCATTATCTTGATGATCGAGTAATAGACGATAAGATATTATGCAAAGTAATAATCCTTACTATCGTAAGTTCAATTACAGATAACCCGATTAATCTATTCATAAAAGGCGAAACTTCAACCGGTAAAACATTTACCGTTAAGAATGTGGTTAACCTTTTCAAGAATGAACATAGCTCTATCAGGGACAACATAATAACAATAGGCAAAATTTCCCCTACTGCTATCTACTATCAGGAGGGTACTTTGTACGATCTGAAACAGAACAGGGAGGTCGAAAAGGTCAAAGTCGGAAAAGACACTTATTTTTTCTACAAGGACGAAGCTCATGGTTCTGATCCCGATAATTCTATAAATACTGATGAAGTGGAAATATCAAAACTCATAGACATGAGGGGCAAGACTTTGGTGTTCTATGAATCTCCGTCTTACGAAACAATGATGATGATAAGGTCTTTACTTTCGCATGACAATGATACGCAGGATCTTGAATATAAAATAACAAAGGACCAAGAGGTAATGACCATATACATTAGGGGATCTCCGGCTTCTATATTCTGTCAAGCCCAAGTATCCGCATCTAAGGACAATCCGATGGACGAGATAGCCTCTAGGTGTGTAACTGTTTCGCCTTATGAAAGTAAATCAAAGTACAAAAAGGTAATCAATAAACTAGGAATGAAATATTCATACGATAAAATAAAAAGTGAGCAAGACAGGATAAACGAACAATACTTAATGCGAGATCTTGCAGACGAAATTAACGAAAAAGTAATTAATGTTCTACAAGCCGGTAATGAAAACCTATGGGATAAGCTGAAATTACCGGTATATGATGATGAGGGCAACAAAATCGGGGAAAAGTCGTTAGCCGGTTCATCTGTAAAATCCAACGTGCCTTTAGGGTACAAACTATCAGATCGTCTGCCGTACAATCAAGGTTCAGATATGCGACACGCAGACCAATATCTGCAACTGCTAAAGCTTCATACTGTATTTAATTCAACTCATAGACCGGTAATAGCTAAGGATTCGCTTAAAGTCGTGCTTTCAAATCAGGACGATTATATGTTTCTGCTTAAGATCATTGAACTGTTCGGCAATTCCATAAGAGGAGGTATCCCTAAAAGTGCTGTCGATCTGTACGAAATAATATTTCAGGAAACGTATAACGGAGGGATCACAACGGATAATCTAGCTAAAAGGGTAGGGGAATCGCCCAAAAAACTGCTTAACAACGAACTTAGGCATCTAAGGACAGAGAATTGGATTGAAAGTATCCGAGATGAGGACGATAAAAGGCGTAAGTTGTGGAAATCCCTTACAACTGACCGACAGATAAAAGAGGAAATGATGTTCATCAACAACAATTCACTTATTGAATTTAATCATGATGATGTTGCAGAATTTTGGAATAATTTTAAAGAAGCTAATCAAGGCGTTTTGTTTGACGGAGATCAGAAATATCAAATCGGACTTAACTCTAAAATCATAGATGAAGATACATTATTGAAATCTCTTGAATGTAAGCCCGAAATCGAGGAACAAACGCAGAATTACGATAAATCCCAATCCCAAATAGTTTCGGATACTACAGGCGAAAATAAGGTTGGATCAAGACTTGATGATTATTCGCAAAAGGATAATGAAAAGGAGGTGTAAGAAAACATGAGTAAAACAGAAACAACAAGGAAATTCACAATTCCGCAGGAAATAGCAGACAGGTTCGGAATACCAGCGACCATCGAGGTCAAGATTGAGGAGGAACATCTTAATTCTATGGCTTTAAACAGAAAAGAAAAAGAAGAGGAAGCCGGTTATACAAAAAACTGCAACGGTTGCAACGGACAGATCGTAATGCGACAGTTCAGGGGCAAATGGTCGGCTATGGAAAACTATGATACAGACGATTATCATAAGTGCGAAAGTCGTGAACCAAAACTAACTGATTAGGCTAAGGGTACTTGCCCTTAGCTATTTTTTTTAATATTAAAAATTGCAATACATGACGGAAACGGTGCCGGTCCTTTTTCAGAAAAATGCAATCTGCCTTTAATAAATCTGATCTCATCTGCTTTCATAATATAATCATGCCAATATCGTGTATCGGTTCTTGATGGAATTAGGAATACAACCAATTTATCTTTAAGGGATTCTTCATAGCCTTTTTTTATCCAATATTTAATTTGGTTTCCGTAAGGAGGATTAACAAAATTTCTATTTTTCCATTCAATTTCAAGTCCGTTAAATTTCGGATTTGTCGGACATGGATCAAAATCAAAATTAAATTCCTTGTCAAGTTTCTTATACAATGCTTTAGGCGTTTTCCATTTTAAATCTAAACTGCTAAAATGAACCTTTAAAAATTTCATTTGAAATCTCCAAGTTTATGATTTTGGTAAGGCGATAATCTTTTTTCCGCTATGCCTATGTATTCCTTGTTCATTTCGATCCCTACATATTTCCTGTCGTTTTTCAAGGCGACCAAACCGGTTGTGCCTGATCCCATGAACATATCCAACACTATTCCTTTTGGAGGGCAACCAGCTAATATTGGCGTTTCAATCAGTGCTTCGGGGAATACTGCGAAATGTGCCTCCTTGAATGGCTTTGTGTTTACGTTCCAAACAGTTCTTTTGTTCCTACCATTTTCCTCTTTTATTTGGTTAAAGTAATATTTTTGCTGTTTGCTAAAGAAAAATATATACTCAAAGTCCACAGTGAACCGATCCTTTACCGAACTAGGCATTACGTTGTTCTTGTACCATACACAAACATTCCGTAAAATGAAACCTCGATTAATCATTTCAATAGCAAAGCGAAAGGGGATACCTATCAGCGATTTGTCTTTCACGTTCATGTTGTCTTTTGGTACATCATGCGAAACTTGGATTGAATCTTTCGTGTCGCTGTTCCATTTGCTAAACCGGTTATTGATCGATTGTTCAGGTCTTGCATGTTCACGTTTGTCAATTCCGTTAGGACCGCAAGTATATTTTGACGAATTTCCGCCTCCTCCTGCGTAAGTGTCGGCTAAATTAACCCACAATGTAGCCTCGTCTTTCAGAACCCTTTTTGTTTCCTCGAATATGTCGCATAGATGCTTTATGTATAGATCAAAATTCGGTTCTAATCCCAACTGACCTTTCCATGCAGAACACTTTGAGCAGAAATTCGATTCGCTTTCAAACGCCTGAAAGTTATCCTTGCTCTTGATCTGAACTTTTTTGGATTTAGTACCCCCTGTCATCTTCTTTTCTATGGGTTCATTCCATTCATGCTCACATTCGTTGTTTGAATCCCAAACAGTTTCCTCGCCTTGATAGTTTCTCAAAGCCCAATAGGGAGGCGAGGTTATCGCCATGTCTATCGATTGATCGGGAAAAGTTTTCAGTACGTCTAAAGAATTGCCTTGATAGATTTTATTCGCTTTCATTTTTTCGTTTTCCTTTCTTAAAATCATCTACGAGTTTTCTTAGCTTTGACTTTAGTTCCTCGTCATATCTTGGGTGTATGCCCGGAGATCTGTGGTATCCCTTACCGCTTAGATAGCAGACTTTGCACGTTTTAGCGTAGGGGCTTTTTTCCCCTTTGCATACAGGACAATCTAGTTTACTTTTTGTCATCTTCCACATCATCGTATAGAGGTATATCCATGTTTTCAACATCGTCTATTGATTGGCTTGGATCTTGCTGTTCATCTTCGGTATCCTCGATCTCCTCGTCCAAATCTTCAATGTTTTCGGGTTCAGGTTCGGGATCTTCGGGTTCAGCGTAATCTGCTGTTTTTACTTCTTGGTTTTGTTCAGAATGTAGCTTTGTCTTATGCCATCTTAGTTCCACAGGGAATTTAAATTTCATGTCGCACACATTACACTTGTACGGAAATTCGTTTTTCTTTTCCACAAAGTCTGTAGCCTTTTCGAGAATCTTCTGCTCTTCCGCTTCTACGTCTGTTTGCCTGTGGCTTCCAGCTAATTCCCATTCGTCTGTAAGGATCATCTTTTTGTGTTTCCATTCAAAAGCCTCTTCAATCATTGTATTCTGACATCTTACACATTTTCTTGAAATAGTGGGGGGTTCTTTAGCAAGATTCACTACTTTAAGGAATGTGTCGTTTGATGTTTCACAAGCCTCACAATAAAAATGCACGTTGCTTTTTTTCTTTTCCTTTTTCAGTTCTTTTCTATATCCTACGATCTCTATCTCGTTTTTCCACAAGAAATAGATGGAGGCTACTACGGCAAATCCTAAGACTAATATACCGGTAATTTCAATTAATTCCATATCGTAAGAAACTATAAGAGCATATATAAGAATTTATCAGCCGGGTTGGATCTTATCTTCATATAAGGCAGGACTCATATCAACATACACTTGAAGCATATTTGTTGAAGCGTGTCCCGAAACGGATACTAATTGCCGATCATTCAATCCTTGCTGTGCTAAATCCGATAATCTAGCGTGTCTGAACCAATGACACCATATATCCTTGTCGTATCTCTGTATCCTATTCAACGCTGTTTTCCTGTTCATAGGCTTGTTGATGTACTTGTTTTCGGCAAATCCAAACGTTACCTTACGCTGTGGAAACAGAAACATTCCTTTTTTAAGATTCTCTACATACTCTTTGATCTCGTTGCTGAATCGATCATCAGGAGGAAAGCCTATCGTTTTTGTGTTCCTGTTTTTGTTCTTTAGGTTTTTCATTCCATTGATTATATAAAGCGGACTTGTTTTAAGGCTAAAATCAAAGTTCTCTTTTTTCAGGTTCGTACATTCGCTTATTCTCGAAGCGGAAACAAACAGTGTCATAACAAGTACCCTATCACGCTTGATCTCATACTCTAATTGTTTCTGTAGGACCAACGGATAATCATCATAGTCTTTGGGAAGTTTGATCTTACGCACAATTTTGTTTACTGTCTTTCGATTGATAGCAACGGACTTATCTATTCGTTTTAAAGACTTTCTCAATGTAAATTAGTACACAATCCAACTATATAATACTACACGATGCCCCATAAGTGTAGTTATGGGGTATGGTATTTGTTTTTTGAGATCTACGGACATATCATACAATACTAAATATATATATAGAAACGTGCAAGGCGTATGTGTATTTCTTAGTTCAGTTTGGACGCATAGCTTATAAGCAAATAATTCTAACGTAAAGCTATACGAACTAGGTTTCAAGACACAGATAAGTTGTTCGTATGGGGGGTACAATCTCAATAATAGTCTGTCTGACTTATATCACGTTGAGTTCCTCCTAATTTCCTGTACCCCCCTATCTATTATTATTCCCATTCCTTAACTTTAATACCTCGATTCCTAGATCCGTTAGTGTTATTGTTCCTCTTCTCTGCATCTCTCGCCTGAATATTATTACTTCCTTTGCGTCTAATTCAGTGAGATACCTATTCATGTCGTAGGGTTTTATCTTCATGCCGAATTGCTTTTCATACTCTTTGTTTATGGTTTGTATGTTTACCTCCTTGACAGGTCTAGGATCGATAGCTTTCTTTATAGTGCCTAGCATCTCTAGTTGATATTCCAACAACGATTGATCGGGGCTACCTGTCAAACCGCATAGGACTCTTGCCTTTGTCCTTGCCGAATCCCTTACGTTTATGAGTAGCCTATCGGCTAAGTGAGTTCTTTCGTCTATTTCGATTTGCAGTGCTTTCTTCGGTAGGTTTGCCCACTTGATCGGAATTGATTGTTCCTTTCCCTCAAGGTTGACATAACGTTTCTTGTAGTCGGGCAGGTTACGAAACCATAGCATTTCCCCTTTACGCCTCTTAACCACAGTACCCGAAGCTAATCGTCTTGTCTGCCAAGTGAGAGCTATCTCGCCTGTAAAGGATACTTTCATACGCCTACGGAAGTCTGACCAATCGGGAAACGTTCCAAGCAAAACCGCAACATGAGATCTTATGGTTTGAAAATACTTATGCCACATTATAAAGTCCTTTTGGTTTCCCTCGGTACTCGGCATATCAACGGCTATGTCGTCCCAATTAATAGCAGGAACTCTCTTGAGATAGCCATCTCCATAAGGCAACCAATACCTAGAATCATTCCTTACCTTGTCAACGAGTACAGGCAATTCATCACGCCTTGTTATACGGAACTCTCTAGCCAACTCATGCGATCCGTATAACTGCTTCATCACTTGAGAAGCTAACGTTGATTTGCCTAACCCTTTTGCCCCGAAGATGCCCACCGCCTCGAAGCCGTTGTTCAATACTGCGTCCTGTAGCCTGACGAAAAACCTGTTTTTATTCCAAATGGGTTTTTGGTTATAGAAGTACTCTTTCCATGAGTAAGCGTATTTATTAGCTGTGGTCATTGAAGATCAAGAACTTCGTCTGATTGTCTATTGCCCTTTTTGTCAACTGCCATATTGACTTGGAAGTTCTGCGAAAATCCTTTCATTATATCGTCAAGTCTTACAGGACCAGCTTGGGAAGCTCCCATTGAATTGATTGTTGTTGTTATCACTTTCTTGCTAAGTTTTTTGTATTCCGTCCACTTCTCAACGTCTATCTGCTCAAGCATCTTTTGCCCCTTGTTGATCTTGTCTATGTCATCATTGACATAGCCCTCTGCGATTAATTTGTTGGCAGTTGTTGAGATTTGATCCCATAGATCTATACCGCCTGACGCATTGATTTCCGCTTGGAAGTCGGATACTATCTGAAACGCAAGGGACATATCGGGATTGGGTTTTAGCCGACCTGTTGCCAATGC
>VTLG01012336.1_pt1 | contig 23906 bp, 42 predicted proteins | sample 4694571 | NCBI WGS metagenome assembly VTLG01 (sample SAMN12604809, study PRJNA352737) | marine metagenome | biome: ENVO:00000447; feature: ENVO:00000209|ENVO:00000569|ENVO:01000036; material: ENVO:00002151; isolation source: viral sequences binned using virsorter ...
AAATTGCAGCTGTTCTTCATAGAGGTCGTGCTTTCAGTTCTCGTGACTTAGCTGCTCTTGCAGTTGGTGGCGGTGTTGATCCAATGGCTGCTATTGCTCAGAAGATGGCGGCATACGTCAACAACCAGAAACAGAAAGACTTATATTCTTGTTTAACTGGTGCATTTGGTTCTATTAATGCTAACGATAGTAACTCAGCTTTATTTGCTCTAACTATTGATTCAGAGTCTGGTGATACACCAACAACTCTAAGTCCTAGACACGTTGCTAAAGCACAGTCTTTACTAGGTGATCAAGGTGGTAAGTTAACAGCCGTTGCAATGCATTCAAAAGTCTTTTATGACTTGGTAGAGAGAAATGCTATTGATCGTATCTATGATAATACAGGCGCTCCTGATACAGCAGCAGCTTCAGGTAGCACAACAAGAGCATTTGATGGACCCACAGCTGTAAATACATTTATGGGTCTAAATGTAATCGTTTCTGACGATATACCAACAACAGGCTCTGGATCTTCAACTGAGTACTCTACTTTCTTCTTCACACAGGGAGCAGTAGTTACTGGAGAGCAGGCACCAATCAGAACTCAAACTGATAGAGATATCCTTGCTCTAGAGGAAGCAATGGCAGTGGATCTCCACTACATTTATCATCCAGTAGGTCTTAAGTACGCTGTTTCAACTGTCAATCCTAATAGAACTGTATTAGAGACTGTTGCATCATGGTCGAAAGTGTATGAGACAAAGAACATCGGTATTGTTCGTGCTACAAACGTATCTAATCAGGATTAATTATGTCTTCATTATTTGACGTAACAGCTGGATCACTTATTGGTCCAACTACAGGCGGCACTGTAACTCAGGCTACTAATAAAGGAACTGGTGTAACTCTGAATACTCAGAGTGGACAAATCACAATGAATAACGCTGCATTAGCAGATGCTGCTGAAGTATCTTTTACAGTTACTAATAGCAAAATTGCTGCTACAGATGTTGTCGTTGCTTGTCATGGTTCCGCGGGGACTGCTGGCGCTTACATTGTAAGTGCTAATGGCATTGCAGCTGGATCATTTAAGATCACAGTTTCTAATGTTTCTGGTGGTTCACTCAGTGAGGCTATTGTTATTAACTTTGTTGCTCTTAAGGGTGCATCAAGCTAATGGCTATGTACGCATTTAGGCGTATGAGAGAGAGAAATGAAGCTGCTGCGAAGGCAGCTTCTCTCACTCGAACAATAGAAAAGCCTAAAACCAAACCTAAGCCCAAAAAGGTAAAACTAAATGGCGATAACACTTGATGCAACTGTTGGTGGTGCAAACGCAAACACTTATATAACTCTTTCTGATGCGAATACATTTATTGAGGGTCTAATCCTTAGTGATGATACCGCAGCTTGGGACGGTTCAAGCACTGATAATAAAAATCGTGCATTATTTACAGCTGCCCAAAGAATTGATAGAGAGAAATTTTTAGGAGCAAGGGTAGCTGACACTCAAGCTTTAGAATGGCCAAGGTCTGGAGTAAGGAAACCTGATACATATACAAACTTGTATGGCTTATCATTTCCTAATAGATTAGTGGCAGATTATTATACAGACACAGAAATACCTGACAGAGTAAAACACGCACAAGTGATTCTAGCTGTTTATCTCAACAATAATAGGAATGGGTTAGAGCTAAGTGGTTTAGAAGATTTTGCTTCTGTAAATATTGGTAATATAAATGTGACTCCTAGATTTTATGGGGCTGTGGGCATTGATCGTATTCCACCAATCGTTGACCACTATCTAATGGGTATTAGAATAGGTGGAAGAGCAAACTTATCAATTAAGAGGTCATGAAAATGGGTTACGGCTACGAATATCCAGCAGCAATTATTATTACCGATACAAACGCCCATACAGGCAGATTCGGTAAAGTTCATTGCTTAACAGATGCAGAAGCAACCTTTGTTGCAGAGAACATCACAGAAAACGGGTCAGCTACTATAAATGGCATCACAATGAAGGCTTCCTCTGAAGTCTGTGGTGTTATTACAAGTATTACTCTTGCAAGTGGTCAGGTTATTGCTTACTTCTTATGAGTCTTGCTAAAGCACTAAAAAAAGCTGCCAGCGCTTCACTAAAAAAACTTGGCGGTGATGTAACTATAAGACAAGTTACAGCAGGGTCTTACAATACCACTACTGGCGCTATTACAGAATCTACAAGCGATACGACTATTAAAGGTGCTTTGAGTAATGTTTCAAGAAATCAGGTCAATGATTTGATTGAGTCACAAGATAAATTACTTACAATATCTGCTGGTGATCTTACATTTGTACCAACTACAAAAGATAGAGTTGTTATAAGTAGTGTTGAATTTAAGATAATCCAAGTAATAACAAATGAGCAAAATAATACTGCTGTAAGTTTTGATCTTGTATTAAGGTAATTATGACTAGACAAATTAGATTAGACCAAATAGATGATCTGATGGCAGAGGCTGTACAAGAGTTAGTACAAAAAACAACATTACGTTGGACAGAACTAACTGTAAAAGCTACTCCAAGAGATAGTGGTGATTTGGCAAACTCATGGAAAACAAACATAGGAAAGTATAAAGGTACAATTACAACAATTCTTGAATATGCAGAGCCAGTAATTTATGGAACTTCATTACCACCTAGTTGGGGAGGTAAATTTAGAACTAGTCCAAAAAATAATACGATAAAAGGATTTCCAGAATTGCAGGCAAAACAACTAACTACACAATACATACCTGCTGAGTTGAGAAGAATTATCAGGAGTAAATAATGGCTGCAATTGATTTAAACACTGTACGATCTACTATTGAAGGCAGACTTGCAACAGAATTAGCTTCAAGCCCTGCCATACCTGTTGTTTTTAACAATATGGCTTTTGATTCCACAACAGAGGACACTTTTGTCCAATGCCAAACAAGTTTTGGGTCTGGTGCTTATTTAACTATGGGTGGCTCTGCAAATTCTACTAATAGTGTTGTTGGTTTGATTCTATTGAATATATTTACAGAAGAAGGTATAGGCCAAGGGTCAAACTTTACGATTGGCAAAAGGTTGCGTGACCTTTACAATAATATTACAGTTTCTAATGTAATTTTTGATTCTCCTGTTGGTCCAGAAGTTTTAGCTTCTAGTCCAGAGGGCAAATTTTTAACTCAAATAAGAATTACATTCGAAATATATGAGGATCTTTAATCATGCCAAAACTTGAAATTACTGAAGAAATGCTTGACGCTATTGAAGCTGTAAAAGGCAGAAGGAATCCAAATTATTGGGATCCAGAATGTAGAAAATATTATGAGGCACAACAAAATCCTAAAAAAGATGTGAAAAAGTCAGAAAAAGGTTAATATAAAATAAATACTTTTTTAATTTGTCATGGCAACAGCTGTTAAAGGTGATGTAGGTAAAGTTATGTTCCATAACGCTGCTGGAACAGAAGCTGACGTAGCGTCTACAAGGTCTTGGTCTTTATCTATTACAAAAGACACAATGGAAACAACTAATCAAGGTGATACATCAAAAACTTTTATTGGTGGCCTAATATCTGGCGAAGGTTCTTGTGAGCTTTTATATGATACAGCTGGCAACTCTGATTATCAAGCTTTCATTGATGATGTCTTAGTAACTGGCGATGCTGCAGATGCATTGTTTGAATTATTTCCAGATGCAGATACTTCAGCGAAAAAAATTAGTTTTTCTGGAATTATTACTGGTGCAGAATATGGTGCAACTTTGGGTGAGATACAGATTATTACAATTAACTTTATTACATCAGGTGCCATTACTTCAGCTATATAGTACATTTAAAATATCTCGCACTTAATTTATGCCAAACAAAAGAACCGTCGACATTATTACTGATGCCTTCAGCGATGTAATGTCTAACAGACGCAAATACGAATTAGAAACACCCTCTGGAGATAAAATAGATATTTACTTTCCACCAGTTACTAGATATGACAGACAAAAAGCACAAACATCTGCTGGAACTGATGATGCGCTCATGGTTTCAACACAGTTACTTTGTCAGCTAGCACAAAAAGAAGATGGCTCAAAAATGTTTGCTTTAGCTGATGCACCAAACCTTCAAAGAATGTTGCCAGAAAAAGTATTGAATGATATTGAGTTGTTTTTATTTGAAATTACATTAAACGTAGAAACAGCAAAAAAAGATTAAAGAGAAATGACTGGCTAAATTTTGAGTTGTTTCTCGCAGTTGAATTAGGAAAAACTTTAACAGAGTTGAGAAAAAATATGACCGAAGAAGAGTTGATATATTGGGCAGCTTATTATGAAATTAAACACGAAAAAGAAGAGAAAATTCGTCAAAGGGCAAAAAACAGGTAATATATAAGAAACATGTTTAAATAGAAATTAAGTGGCTGAAAGTATAGTTACCTTAAGAGTTGAAGCAAGAAATGCGATATCTTCTTTAAATAAAACTTCTTTAGCTACAAAAAAATTATCAAATAATGCAAAAGGTGCAACAGCTTCTTTAACTGCAGCATCAGCGGCAGCAAAAGGTTTAGGTGCTTCATTAGCTGCTTCACTTGGTCCATTGCTTTCTATAGGTGCTGCTTTTGCCACTGTTGGTAGTGCAATAGGAACTTTTACAGCAAGAGAAAGAGATATAGAGATTTTAAGACAAGGTTTAGTTAATTTAGGTGAGGGAACTGTTGCACTTAATCAACTGCAAGAGGCAGCTAATAGATTAGGCAATCAAACTTTATTTAACCAAGAAGAGTTTACAAGAGGTTTCAACTTACTAACAAGTTTTAGAAAGATTGGCGTTAATTCTTATGAGCGTGTAGCACAAGCTGCAGCAGATATTGCACAGGTAAACCAAGTCGATGTAAATACATCATTTATGCAATTAGCAAAAGCTTTACAGGATCCAGAGAGAAACTTATCAAATTTAAATAGATCAGGTATTGCGTTTACAAAAACCCAACAAGATTTAATTAAAGAATTAATGAAAACAAATCAAACTGCAGATGCCCATGACATGATTCTGCAGATTGTTGAAGAAAGTTATAATGGCCTAGCTCAAGCTGCTGGAGAAGGATTAGCTGGTGATTTGGACCTTTTAGGAGAGACTTTCCGTGACATGAGTGAAACGCTAGGTCGACAACTTGAACCAGCTCTAATTGGGTCAGTAAAGGGTCTTACACAACTCATTAAAGCTTCGAACGATTTTATGAACTCACCAATAGTAGAAGCTTCTGCTGTTATTGCTGGTATTGCTTTAGCTGCAAAAGGCTTGCCAGTTTTATTAGCTGCTGTCAGTCTTGGTTTAATGAAAGTTGCTGCTGCTGGTGGTTTAGTGACTATTGCACTTAATGCCATACCATTTGTTGCGATAGCTACAGCTATTGGTGCAGTCGTCACACAGCTATCAAAACAAAAAAAAGAACAAGATGCAGTTACTGAAGCTATAAAAAGAGGTGAACTAGCACAGCTTAGAGCTTTAGAAGCGGATCTCGGCATTAAAATGGCTAAAGAAATAGCTGCAATTAATGAGTCAACAGATAAAAGATCAATAGCTGCGGCAGAAAGAAGATTAGCTTTATTAAAAGAACAAATGAGACCTATTAAAGAGAGATTAGATACAGCAATACAACAAAATGCAACAACTGAAGAAGGTAATAAAAATTTAGAAAAAGCAAACGAATTATTAGAAAAAAAACAAGAAGCTGCAAAAAAACTGAAAGAGAAATTCGATCAGATCGGTGACTCAGTAGAACAAAATTTAGTACAAAATTTAGCTGATGCTGTTGAGGGTGCGCAATCTCTTGGAGATGCATTATCTAATGTCCTTAAAAATTTACGAAGACAACTTATAGAACTTGCTATAACACAAGCTGTAGGTGGTATTGGTGGAATAGTAGGTGATTTTTTAGGTAACATATTTAATCCTAAACCGAAAGCAATGGGCGGCTCTGTTTCTGCTGGTGGTTCTTTTTTAGTAGGTGAAAAAGGTCCAGAGCTGTTTGTACCACAAAAAAGCGGTAATATAGTACCGAACCATGCTCTTGGCGGTTCAACAAATGTTGTGGTAAATGTAGACGCTTCTGGTTCTGCTGTACAGGGTGATGATGACAATGCTACAAAATTAGGTGAACTTATTGCAGCAGCAGTGCAGGCTGAAATTGTTACTCAACAAATGAGTGGAGGTTTATTAAGTTAATGGCAAATTTTCCAACAACAGTAAATCCTACTTATGGATCAAGAAAAAATTCAGCACCAAATATTCGCATCGCACAATTTGGATCTGGATATCAACAAAGGTCTACTTTTGGCATAAACCAAAATTTGAAAGTTTATCAATTTAGGTGGCAAAACATAAGTGAAACAGATGCAGATGAGATAGAAACTTTTCTTGATGCAAGGGCTGGTGTAGAAAATTTCGACTACACCCCAGCTGGAGAAAGTGCTAGTAAAAAAATGATTTGCAGGCAGTGGAACAAAACAATACCGTATTTAAATAGAGCTACAATATCAGCAACATTTGAGGAGGTGGCAGAAGCATGACAAGTACACAAATTTCACCATCATCTTCAAAAATTAGCGAAGAAATACAGAAACTTGAACCATCTGCACTAATAACTTTATTTGAACTCAAACTAACTTTTGATATTAATGGTGTAGATCAAACTTTTTACTATCATGCTGGAACTAATGAATTAAAAAGTAATATTATATTTGGTGGACAAACATATGAAGCAGCACCTGTACAAGTAAAAGGTTTCGACAAAACTACAAAAGGAACTTTGCCACGACCAACTTTTACAGTTGCTAATGCTAATAATGCCATTACAAATTTAATGCTTTTGTATAATCCTTTAAATGCAGAAGTTAAAAGAATACAAACACATAAAAAATTTCTAGATGCTGCAAATTTTTCTAGTGGTACAAACGCTACTGCTGATTCTACTGCGATAGCACAGACAGATGATATTTGGTATATAGATAGAGTCGCTGGAGAAACTCCTGAGTCAGTTACTTTTGAACTTACAGGTAAAATTAATATGCAAAATCTCAGGTTACCTAAAAGGCAAATTGTTGAACATTGTCCATGGCTTTATAGAGGTACTCAATGCGGTTATAAAGGTTCTAAATGTTTTGATGTAAATGATAATGAAATATTTGGATCTAATAAACTAAGTTTAGATAAATGTGGTCATAAATATTCCAGTTGTTTGGTACGTTTTTCTGGGAAAAAAACTAAAGTACCATTTGGTGGATTTTTAAATGCCAGATTACAGATGTGATAATGTTTAAAGAAAAAGCAAAACAACACGCAATAAAAGAAGCACCAAAAGAATCTTGTGGGATTGTTGTTGAAAATGTTTATTATGCTTGCAATAATATTTCAGATACCCCAGAAGATAATTTTGCAATACATCCAAAAGACTTTTTAAAAGCCAGATCAAAAGGTGAGCTTCAATATATTGTTCATTCCCATCCAGAAGGCGGTGATGCAAGCGAGCTAGACAAAAAAGCTTGTACAGCAACAAAGATACCTTGGTACGTTTATCTTCTACCAGAGGACTCATGGCAAATTATAAATCCTTAATTGGAAGGCAATGGCAGTATGGGGTTTTTGACTGTTATTCTATAGTGCGTGATTATTACAAATTACTTGGGATTGATTTACCTGACTATGAAAGACCCGAAGATGTAGAAAGTTGTGAAAGTATCTTTTTAAAAGAATCTAATAAACTTAATTTCAAAGAAGTTGATATAAATTTAAGAAAACCTAATGACGTTTTAATAATGAAGATATGGACTAAAGAACCAATGCACGGTGCTGTTCTTTTAAAAGATGATATGATACTACATCAAAAGTTTGAGTCTCTAAGTTGTTCTGAATACTTCAATAGTTATTATAGAAAGAGAACAGTGGGGTGTTTTAGATATGCAGCATAAAATTCTGCTGCTTGATGAATTAGGTGATAGATGGGGTAAAACCCATATTTATCATGATCTAAAATCACCTTGTGAAGCTGTGAAACTTCTTTTTATAAATTATCCTGATTTAAAAAGTTATTTTGCTACTGCACATGAAGGTGGTATTAGTTTTACAGTTGTACAAGCTGGTGAGTTTTTAAGCTATGAGGATTTAAGTTTACCATTAGGCCAAAATGATTTAGTCATAACACCTGTTGTCACTGGAAGTCGTGGCGCTCTAAAAGCTATTATTGGTGTTGGATTTATACTTGCAACTGGAGGTTTTGGAGCTGGTGCTGGAACGGCATTGTTTGGGATGACAGGTAAAACTGCTGTTGCTATTGCTGGTGTGGCATCAAAAGTAGGTTTCGCATTACTTTTAAGTGGTGTTTCTGACATGATTTCGCCACAACCACAAATACCAAGTTTTGAGTTTGATGCGCCCTTATCAGGTTTCACTGGTGGTGCTGGTGGTATTACAAGAGGTTCTGACGGTTCACAAAGTTACGCTTATACAGGGGCAGCAAATACTGTAGGTCTTGGTAAAACTATACCTGTAGTTTACGGTAAAGCATTAATTGGAGGTCATATTTTAAGTACAAATATAGAGGTTGCAAACGAATCTGATCCACTAATGAAGTATATCAGACCACCTAGCTTAGATTCTGTACGTCTTAATGGTGAAGAATTAAAAGGTAAATATACAGACGCTGGCGGTTTAAAAGCAAGAATATTAAATGGCAATAAAAATGCTTTTAAAGGTACTTCTTTTGTGACAGAAATATCGGCTAATGATTTTGTCGTAGATTTACAGCAGGGAGGAGAACAAAAAGTTGTAGATGATTTAGGTGGAACTGCTGAAGGAGAAAATAATAGCGTTAATAACACACAAGATTTTCAAATTCTTTTTCGAGCAGCTGGTCTTATTGATTTTGTTGGTAATAATAAAACAACAAGGATTGATGGTTTTATTACATATAGAGTAATTGTTAAAGAGAAAGATACACAGAATTTAGTGTTAAATAATCAAGCTACTATACAAGGATTAACATTAACGACACAAAAGTACAATTACATATGCAAACTTCCATATCAACATATAAGTGGTAAGAATACATATCAGCTTTTTATTCAAATTATTGACACTGGTGTAGATTTTAGTAGGGCTAGATTTAAAATAAGACAAGTAGGATATAACTTAAAGAAAAAGTAATTATGGCTTTAAACTCTACATCTACAATAAAAATTATTGATCTACTCTGTGAAGGTGAAATTGAAGCAATTGTTGGTGGCAAAAAAGGTATATTTTTAGATGAAACACCTGTGCAAACAGGAAATGTAAATAATTATTCTGATGAACATTTTTCATTTGACTTTAGAACAGGAACAAAAAATCAATCACAATTATCAGATTACCAAAAAGGTGGAGCATCAAATTTAACAAATTTTTCTGAAGAAATAGGTTCTAATTATAGTGAAACAAAAAACGCTAAAAATCTTGTTACTTCTAGAAATTATGGAAGTGGAAAAACAGTAAAACAAATTACAGATGAACAAACAACATCTGTGGAATTTTTATTTACAATACCAGCTTTATTTTGCACAGCTATGGAAGGTATTGCTAGAGGTCAATTATTTAACGCAAAAACTAGAATAAAAATTTTTCTAAAAGAAGCAGGTACTGCATTTAATGAAGTTTATGATAGATCTTTCACTGGTATTAGTACATCTGACTACCAATTTAAAACACCTCGTATTCAATTAGATGGTCAACCTCCTTATTTATTTAAAATTGTTAAAGTCACAGATAAAGAAAAAGATTATGAAGTAAAAAAAAGCGATTTTGAAGATTTAGATCCAAATACACCATTAGAAAATACGAGAGCAAATCGTGTAATTTTAACATCAATGATAGAAAGGCAAGATTTCAAAAGTCGTTACCCTTTTACAGCTTGTGTAGGTTTATCACTTTCAACAGAAGCATTCGGTTCATTGCCGACAAGATCATATTTAGTAAAAGGGACTAAAGTAAAAATTCCACATAATGCAGTTGTAAGAAATGACGGCAGTTTAAGGTTTGTTGGTTCTTTTAATGGGAGTTTAAAAGACGGTGTACATTGGACCACCTGCCCTGTATGTATTTTCTTTGATATGCTTACAAATGATAAACATGGGGCAGGGGATTTTGTAACGGCATCAAATATAAGTTGGGTTGATTTATATCCTTTAGCTCAATATGCAAATCAACGAGTTAATACACCTGATGGATTAGAACCAAGGTTTGCAATAAATACTGTGATTGCTGCACAGAATGACGCATATAAGGTCTTACAAAACCTTGCTAGTACTTTTAGGGGTATGACATATTGGGCAGCTAATACGGTCAATGTAGGCGCAGATCACGGAAATCTAGACGGTTCTGATGTAGATCCTGTACATCTATATAACAATTCAAATGTAATTGATGGAATTTTTAATTATTCTGGAACATCATTAAAAACAAGATCAACTTCAATCAGAGTTAGATATAACGACCCAGATAATTTGTATAAACCTAATGTGGTTGTTGTTGAGGATTATGACTTAATAACAAAATATGGTTATCAGGTGAAAGATTTAGTGGCATTTGGTTGTTCTTCTAAATATCAAGCACAAAGATTAGGTACTTGGATGTTGAAATCAGAAGAGCTAGATGCAGATATTGTAGTTTTTCAAACAGGTTTGGATGGTTTGGCTGTATTACCTAGTCAAGTTTTTGCAGTGGCAGATGAGATGAGACAAGGAGTTCAAAGGGCTGGAAGGATTGCTTCTGGTGCTACAACTACATCGATTGTTCTTGATAAAGATTTATCTTCTGTACTAAGCAGTGATCCAACTTCTTTTACTTTGAATTGTACATTACCAGATGGTTCTGTTGAGTCAAAAACAATAAAAACGGTTTCTACAACAACTGTGACTGTGAAAAATGCTTTTTCTTCTGCCCCACAATCGCAATCTGTATATACGGTTACTTCAAGCTCATTACAACATCAAAAATTTAGATGTATTGATGTGATAGATAATAATGACGGTACTTACACAATAGAGGGTGTACAGTTTAATGATTCTATTTACGATGCTGCTGATAAAAATACAGATCTAGTTTTGACTGATATAACTGCATTTGATTCAACGCCTCAACCACCAACAAATTTACAACACGCAGTTATAGTTATTAATCAACCTTAATTATGTCAAGTAGAGCAATTTTTAGCTGGTCAAGGGGTTTAAATGGACCTTCAGTTTCATTTCATGTTAAATATAAAATTGGTAATGGATCTTTTAAACACGCTACAACAGAAGATACAACATTTGAAATAGATAATTTAAAACCACAATCACAAGTTACTTTTAAAGTAAGATCAGTTGGTGTTGCCCCTAATAACAAAAAGTCTACATTTGTAACAACAGTAATAACTATTCCGAAAGAATCAATTACTGAAACAGCTTCACCAGTTATACCAGAAATTATATTACCACCAAGTCCTGTAAATGTTACTGTTGAAGCTACTACTAATAATGAAGCGATTGTTAAATGGACTATACCCGCATCATATACAGGTAACAGAGAAGAATTAGTTGCAATTATTAGACATTCACCTTTAACAGACGGTACAGGTGTATGGCCTGACAGTACTTTACTTAGAAAGGTTGCTGCTGTTACGGATTATGTAATTTTGCCTTTAATGAACGGAGAATATCTTATAAAATTTGAAGATTTACAACATAATAAATCAGAAAATGCTACAAGTGCTGTTATAAATTTACCAGAAGAACTGCCTAAACTTTTAGTACAAACAGTTCGCGAAGATCAAGGTATTGCACCTTTTGCTGGTCAGCGTAATGATTGTTTTTACTCTGATGAATACGATGCGCTTGTTTTAGACACTGATGATGAGATAGATGATAAGGTGGATTTTGAAGAGGGTTATCTTCAAAATATTGATTTTGGTGGCACGTTAAAAACATCAGGTGAATATTTTTTTCAAAATACAGTTGATTTAGGTGGTATTTTTACAGTTCAATTTAATAGGATTTTAAAAATTAGAGGTTTATATCCAAATGATACTATTGATCTTCACTTTACAAATATTGACCAATGGAGTGACTTTGATGGTGCATTACCTGATGAAACAAATGGTATTTTAAATTTTAGAAAAAGTAATGACCCTTTTTCAGATGACCAAATACAAGATGAAAATACTGAATTTATATTATTAGAAGATGGGAGTAAATTTAATCAAGAAGATTCAAATACATACGGTGATTTTGTCCCTTTGGAAAATGGTAGATATACTGGTAGAGTTTTTCAATTTAAATTAGATTTGATTTCTGAATATAACGACCAAACACCTTTAATAGATGAACTAGGTTATCAACTTTTATTTGAAAATAGAACAGAAAGTGATGGATCTATAAGTAGCGGTGCTGGTGCAAAGGCGGTAACTTTTAGTAAAGCCTTTTATCAAACACCAAAATTAGGCATAACAGCTAGTAATATGGCTTCAGGTGACTATTATGTAATTAGTAGTGAAAGTCGCACAGGCTTTTCTATCACTTTCTTCAATAGTTCAAATTCAGCTATTGACCGCATTTTTGCATATCAAGCTAACGGCTTTGGTGCGGAAGGTGCTTAAACTCTTAAACCATTGGTATGACTGACTTATGAGTACACATGATTACAATTTAGCGAATCAATCTGGCGCCAGTTTTAGATCAGACCTTAATAATGCGTTAGCTGCAATACTTTCTAATAACAGTAATGCTTCTGATCCCACAACTACTGTGGCGTTTATGATATTTGCTGACACTAATGCTAATAAATTAAAAATACGCAACTCTGCGAATGATGCGTTTATAGATTTGATAAATTTAGACGGAACTATTGCAAGAGATTTAACACTTACTGGAGCATCTGCAAATATAGTTTTCGATCAATCAGATAATGCTCTTGAATTTGCTGATAATGCTAAAGCTACTTTTGGGACTGGTGCAGATTTAACTATCTCGCATAATGCTAGTAATTCAATAATAAATGATTCTGGAGTTGGTGAGCTACAACTTCAAAGGGCTGGTGATACAATTCTTACTTTAAATTCGAGTGGTATTGAAGTCACTGATCCAAATGGTACTTGTACTGTATCAATTAAAGGTTTTGAAGGTGGAAATGCAAATCTTAGTTTAAAAGCTGATGAAGCAGATGACGATGGTGACACTTGGTTATTATCATCTACAGCTAGTGACAATTCTTTTCATATTTATAATGATGTAAGTGGCGGTAATGTAAGTAAATTTCAAATATTAACTGGTGGACATATTGGTGTTGGTTTGACACCTCAAACAAGTGATGTTGCAACAAATGTTTCGGCTGGATTAATACAAACTGATGCCAATATTGATATAAGATACGCTGGTACAAACTCAGATCCTGCTGGTGCTAGATATTTAAACTTTATTAATACTGATACTACTCTTGTAGCAAATCAACCGATGGGCGGAATACATTGGATTGGAAACGATTCAGACGCTGCAAATAATATTAACTGTTCAATAACTGCATTAAATAGTGGAAGTGGTGGTGCTTCTGCACATATTATTTTTAAAACTTCTAATGGCACTGAAAGAATGAGGATTTCACACGATGGCTCAGTGCGCATAGGAAATACAGGTTCAATTGGTGAAGGAACCGATGGAACATTGATTCCTCAGGCTGGAATCCTTAAACACTCAAGAAATGTTAGTAGTGCAGCAACAGCTATGTTTTTGGGTTCAGCTGGTAAGCTTCAAATATTAGGTGATGGGGATTGCGAAAATAGTAATAATCGATATGCTGGAATTTCAGATCAGAATCTAAAAGAAAATATAGTCGATGCTAATTCTCAATGGGATGATATTAAAGCACTAAAGATTAGAAATTTTAATTTTAAAGAATCTACTGGATTTAGCACACATAAACAAATAGGTGTTATTGCACAAGAATTAGAAGCATCAGGAATGAATGGTCTTGTAAAAGATATTCCAGATGAACTTTATGTTGAAGGTGATGAACTGCCAGAAGGTAAAAATGTTGGGGATGTAAAAGAAGTAGGCCACAAATCAGTAGCTTATTCTGTTTTATACATAAAATCTATAAAAGCCTTACAAGAAGCAATGGCAAAAATAGAAACATTAGAGACTAAAGTTGCTGCATTAGAAGCTGGTTAGTATTATAAAAAAAACATTAAAAAACATGACCAATCCTGAAGATCTTATTAAAGAAGAAATTGCAACTTTAGAAGAGCAATTAAAAATTGATGTAAAGAAGGTTTCTTTATTGCAGCAAGAAATTAAAGAAATACAAGAAAAAGCACAAAAAGCTATAAATGAAAAGCAAGTGCAAATTAATAATGCAACACAGCCTATTTTAGAAAATCAAGGATCTTTAAAAAAACTTACTGAGTTATTAAACAAATTAGAAGGTAAGATAGAAACAGTAACTGATAAATAAATGGCTGATAGGAAAATCACTGCTTTGACTGAGCTGACTGCGCCTGTTGCTGCTGATGTTTTTCCTATTATTGACGTTAGTGAATCGGCTAATGCTAATAAAAATAAAAAAATACAACTAACAACAATATTAAAAGGCATACCCAATGGAACTGTATCGGCTCCTAGTGTAGGTTTTATTGATGATGGTGGTTCTACTGGTTTTTTTAGAGTTGCAAGTAATGAAATAGGAATATCTGCAAACCAAACGTTAATCGGATCGTTTACGACAACAGGTTTTCAATTAGGTTCTGGAACTCCTGCTGCACAATTCCATCTGTTTAGTACAGATACAACAGACCAAGTTATTATTGAGAATACTGATACTGGTACTGACACAGCACCCGATCTTGTTTTATTTAGAAACTCAGCTTCACCAGCAGCAGATGATAACCTAGGAAACCTTGTTTATAGAGGCGAGGATGCAGCTGGTAATGCTCATGACTATGCAAGTGTAGTTGCATCTATAGAAACGACCACAAACGGCTCTGAGGATGGCATTTTAGATATCATGTCTAGTGCTAGTGGTACATTAGCTTCAAGAATAAGACTCAAAAATAATAAAGTTGGCATCGGTGAAGCTGATCCAATATATCCAATGCACTTAACAACAACTCTTACAGGTCAAGCTTTACAACTTCAATGTGATGCTGATGACGCTGCTAGTGGTGCAAACCTTATGTTGTATCACAGAAGGGGAGCAAGTGGTGCTGGTCAGGATAATGATGTTATATCAACCATTTTTTATAGAGGAAAAAATGATGCTGGCACACCAGAAGAAGTTGATTATGCAGCAATAGAATCCGTAATTATTGATGCTAGTGATGGAACAGAAGATGGGCAGTTGAATTTACAGGTGATGGATGCTGGAACTTTAACGACCCAAATATCTGTTGATGCTAATGCTATTACTTTTGGAGATGCTGTTAATGTTGTTTTAAATACTTCTACAGGAACAAAGATAGGAACTGCAACAAGTCAAAAATTAGCATTTTTCAATGCAACACCTGTTGTTCAACAAAGTGCGATTGCAAATATTACAACAACTGCAAGTTCTGGTACGTTACCGACTGCAAATGGCTCTATTACAATTTCTAATGCTGCAAGTGCAACTACAACTGAATTATTAGAATTTTGTGTGGAGTTAGAATCTAAGCTTGAAAGTGCTTTAGCTGTATTGAGAACTTTTGGATTGATTGCTACCTAGATTTTTCTGTAATTTGCCTAGTCATTAACCCTGATATTAAATATAGAGGGGCTATGGTTGGTATTATCAGCAGCATTGATATAATAAGGCTATGACTTATTGCTCGGAGAATAGCTTCTTTCACCATGCTTAATAAAATCTCGTCTGTTCTATCTATTCTATCTTTTATTCTTTCAGCATCTACTGTTGGTGCTGGATACTTTGCGTATAGTTACATGACAAGTCCACAATTTGAAGCAAAAATGATGGAAAAAGTTATGAAAAATGTAAATAAAATACTACCTAATCAAATAGAAAAGAAATTACCGAAAGTAACTGGACCAATGGTTGAGATGAGTAATAATTATAGTGATGATACAAAATGGTTTTGGGACTACATTGAAAAAAGAAATCAAGAACATATAGAGTGGGAAACAAAGGGTAAGTGGGAGTAATAAATGATATTTAATTTTTTTAACAAACTAATTAAACATTACATAGAAAAATTAGTTGATTGGATGCGTATGGTTAAGTTTGATCTAGAACTAGAAAGCCAAATAAAAAAGTATCACGATACTTTCGAGAAGAAAAAAGAACCTAAAATAAGAGAAGTTGGAAAGTTTGGTGATGATGGCTGGTCTATTTCTATTGGAGATATAGATGACCAAGATACCAAAGATTGATATAAAAGAAGTTTATATCCCAAGAATCAGGCCATGGGAAATTCCGCGACCAGTATTAGATATTATCTATAAACCAGTTGTTGATATACCAGCTTGTGTTGATGCTCATAGAAATAATTTAACAGGACTTATCAATGAAGATGAATTAGGCACGTATAAAGCTTGTGGTACGTTTGATATTCCTAGTTATGAACCACTTGAATACAACCCTGCAAATTTTATATATACTGCCCCAGCACAGCAACAACAACAACAACATGAACAACCTCCAGAGCAAAAACCTGATATAGCAACTAAAAAGAAAGAGGAAGAAATAGAAATACCACCTTGTCCTAGTAAGAAAGACCAGAAAATCGGTGATTTTCGTAACGATAAAAAGTTGGAACGTGTTATTGGCTACGAACGTGGTAAAAATGGAATAGATTGCATTACCTTGTATGAAGACGTACCGTTCATCTCCCAATACATACCAAGTTTTAAGCAGTTTACTGGGGTTTTTAGTCTTGCTCTGGTTGGGTGTTCTGCTCCTATTATCCTCAACTTAATCAAGCCCATTTTAAAAAATATTATAAAAAAGGTAAGTAATAAGAAAAAAAATGATGTAAAATAATTAAACCCTATTCGACAAGGCAATGGATAGGGCGTCTAGGTAGGCAAGTCTAACCGTGCTTGTCTACTGCTTTAATTTATGAGTGTGCGGTAATACTTGGTTTTTCTGTTCTGTAACTATCACATCTTCACATAATTTATGGTAAATACTGTCTGGAGAAAATGATATTCCCTTGATTGCTAGTTCTCCACAATTTTTAAGCCTTGCAAGTTCGTAGTTGAGGCGTTCTTTAGATAATATTTGGGCTTGTATCTTCTCTTGAGTCGTTGCACTTTTCAAACAAGCATTTTGAAATCGTTGATCTAGTGGGAAAGTAAAAGTAAGTGCTGCTCCTACATTCAATCCTAGAGAATCCTTATTACCACTATAGTTTTCTTGATAATACAAAATATCACCAGCATTGACTAAATTTCCATCATCATCAGTTGTGTTGTCGTACACTGGTGTTAAATAGGTGTAATCAAATGGTCGCTTTTGATTAAACGAAGTGGTGACAAAGGGGCTGAATGACATTTGTGGACCTTGGCATCTTATCCCATTACCAAAATGGTTTTCTATAGTATTACCTTGCAATACTTGTGTAGCGAAATTCGATACACTGCCTGACGCTGAAGCTGATGGAGCCGCAGTATTTGAGGTATTAGCAAAGGCTGGACTCCCAAATAATAATCCTATTATTGTGAGAAAATTGTAGTTGTATCTGTTACGCTTTCTGATTGGATTGTGCGAGTCACATCTGTAACTGATTGTAGACCAGCAGGTGTATAAACTTCTGTAAATTGAAAAGCGTCTCCCTGATTTGTTAGTGTCCAGTTTGGTTTTTCTCCTAAATCTAAACCTGTCCATGTATATGTAGTGCCGTTTATGGTTTCGGTAACTGTTGCATTGGGAGCTGAAATAGTTGATCCATCATGACTAACACCTGATCCTGTAACTGAATACGTGTACCCAGAATTATAGTTTGATGTTCGTATAGTCTCTGTAATATTTGTGGTAGTCTCTGTGCGTGATGTACTGGATCCCTGAGTGAAGTTAGGGACAACAGGCACAGCGTAGATAGGGCTAGATATAAATAAAACAAAAGGTATTGTCCTCCACATCTAGTCTATTTGGAGGTCGGTAACAAATTGTCCAGTCAATGTTATACCTGTGCCAGTTCCTCCATCTAAACCTATTGTATGGTTATCCAAAGTTATGCTTGCTGTACCTACACTAGCTGCTGCTGAAGATGTAATATCTGAAAAATTTGGAACTTCACCTACTGTTGCCGCAGTTGTAGGTGTGGCATCTCCTTCCAAGTAACTTTGAGAAAACGAGAAGGAATCGCCCGATGTACTTTGTGAAGCTGTGACTGTAGTTAAAGCTGGTACGCCATTAGTGACTGTGCCTAGTCCACCTATAGTTGAGTTACCATCGCTATCGACTGTAGCCACCCCAGATCCTGACACAGAATAACTTGAGCCTACTTTATCTGCTGAAGTGGCTGCCGATAATGCCTCTAGTTTTACAGTAGACATTATTGAATGATTTAAGTCTGCGTATGCTGCTGGAATACCTGTAAGTAAAAGGAGTGGTAATAGTTTTTTCATTTTGCACCTGCTTTGTTGTTTTTATTATCTACTATAGTATCTTTTTTCTTTTTTATCTGAAAACCTAGTGATGCTGTAGATGCTGAAAAAATACTTGCAATAAATGTCGGGTCAAAATCAACAAGTTTTTTACCGTCAGGCGGCTCATAGTATGAAAGGGATAAAAGTGTTGCCGACCAGAGAAGTACACAGACTTTAACAATGGTTTCAACTTTACTTGGTTCTTGATCTTCCATAAAAGTAAAGAATCTTGTTTTATTCTAGCAAATTAGCTATGTTTGGAAAGTAACACAAAAATTATGATACGCATACTCAAACCTATTATTATGACATTCGTAAAAACGAATGCAATAAAAAAATTAATTCTTGATCTTTTAAAGGCTTTAGCAAAAACCACAGACAATACGATAGACGATCAGATTGTTGATTATGTAGCAGTGCATCTATGGCCAGACAAGAAGTGAAAAGTATTATAAATATTCTTACAAAAAGACCAAGTTTAGAGTCTGAGTTTGCTGTAGAAACTTCTATTGCAAATCTTTATAAATTTGAAGACATTGATGAACTAAGGGAAATAGCAATCCAATTAGCCCGAGCAAATCATAAACAATCACATTTCATTGCTAATGCACTTGAAATAATGTGTACGCAACAAGAAATGCTAAATTTTCAAGAAACAAGAAGAAAAGTAAAAAAAAAAGCGCCTCTAATGAAGCGCCTTAAATACATTTTGTTTGGAAAAGATTAGGGACTTACACAGGGGGAAATTCGTCCAAGAAACACCCTGACGCCCTAATTTATATTTCTTTACTAATGTCGAACCAATAATAAACCTCCTTTGAACAGTTAATCATTTGTTCTAAGATGTCTCTACGTTGATATTCAAAAGTTCTATCCGTATCGGCATCGTAAAATATTTGACCCTCGTAAGGGTCGCTAGGGAATCTAGAAGGGTAGGTCATCAACGCTAATTGTTTCTTCTGGCTCTGGCTTGCTCTGTGATGAGTCTTTTGGTGGTAATGGGGCTAGTTTACCACTATTGCCCCACATACCGCCCCAAAGGGTAAATCCAGCTTCTTCATGGTACTCTTTTTTGTCTGTATAGACTCTGATTGTTGTACCTTCTTTTTCTGCTTTGTCATGCATTTGCATAAAAAACTTTGCAGCTTTTAATGCATTTTCGCTAGTAAAATCAAAGATTACATTTTTTTCTGGGGCATAATCGTTGACAGGGTTGGGGTTGTCAAGGATTCTGAATTTAGCAGTAAATGCTGGTTGTACTTTGGCCATAATTAAAAAGGGTTTTTAGGTGTAATGTTGTTTTGTTTTTCCCATTCAAGGATCACTTTTATGTCGTAGCGAACCTTAGCGGAACCCGATGATACCGCATATTTGGGAAGTGTATAGTAGTCGGGTCCACGATCTTTACGTCTCCAATCAGCAATAGTTGCTGGACTTAGTCCATATCTCTCAGCTAACTGGTCAGATGTTAAAAATTGCTGTTCGATTTGATTCATGGTGTTAATGCTTTCCTCCTAGCTTTAATTAGGTCAATAAGTTTATTATATTGGTCTTGGCTGATTTTCCCTTCATCTAGCCTTGATACTAGAGTATTGAAGTGTTGGTCTAATTGTTCATCAGTAGTTGATTTCACAATAGCATCACGCGCCAAAACTGCTATGTTCTGTTTGGGTTGAACATTAGCTTGTCTTTTTGATGGGGTAACAGGCTCTGAAGCTTTTACAATTTCATTACCTGTCCATAATTCGCTACCTAGATTAAATTCTTTAGCTGCACAAAAACAAAAGCCGCGTCTATGGGAGTCGGTAATGTCTCTAGCAGAAATCCTATCTAGTTTCATTGGGTCGTTTCTGTTGTCCATAATTGAGTATGGATAAACAGCACCTTTCTTACCCTCTGGATCTGTGAAATAGCCCATAAGATAACCTGTGCCATCGGGTGCAGCCCAAACTACACCAGTTGTTTCATAAGTTGGTGGCATTTCTAGATGAAACTCCCAACCAGCGGCTAGTTCATTTAGATATTCAGATGTTCTAGCCCAAGACACATAACTGTATTTACCTTTTTTGTAAATATCTTGTGGTTGTATAGTGCCTTTTAAATTAGGTTTTTGCATTAAATTGTTTCCTCCATTTGGTCTAGTGTTGGATCTTGGATTGTTAAGACATCTCTTAAATCAGTAGGAGGTGCCATAAACTTAGTTTTTTTGACGTCATTAATCCAAAGATTAAATAATCTAATGAAAGCGTTTAACTGGTATCTTTGGTAAACAGATCCTCTATGTCTAAATCCTTTTTGCATCATTTGATTTCTAAAAGACAATATAGGATTATCTATATTTAGATTTGTCCCTTCAGAGAACTGTGTCCAAAATTCTGACAAAATTTCTTGAGAGTAATTTTTTTCTTGAATCAATTTGTACATAGGAATACCAACGCTCAAATTAAAAAAATGAAATTTATTATGGTAAATCCTCATATTTTGTGTAATTTCTTCATAACTTTCTTGATTGTCTTTGTATTCTTGTAAAATTTCTGAATGAGTTGGAATTGTGGCATAAGTCCAACTTCCTCTAGGAAATTTTTTATACAATAAATACACTTTTATACCCGCTGCTAAGTGTTTTGATGATGACGAACAACCTTCTATGTATAAACCATCTGCAGCGTTTCTAGCAGCACCAGTATCAACACAGTTGAATATTCTAGGATCCATATTTCTAGCAACCATAATTGGCAATGTTTTACCAGTTTTTACAATCGCTAAAAGTCTGTGTTGACCATCTAATAAATTACCATCTTTATCAAAGGCCAAACCTTGATTAGTAATTATCCATTCGCCATTGTCAATAGCAGTAACCAATCTTCTTAGATTGGCGGGTTTCATGGATCTGTTTTTAGAGTTTTTTGTTTCTAAAACATATTCAGCAAAGTCAGGTGTAATTTGCTCAATACCAAATGTGGGGTTAATAGTTTCAGTCATTGTTGCTGAGCCAGTAAGGTTTGTCGAGGGTCTGGATTCCGTTTGGTTCGGTATCGGTGTATCCGAGCCATTTTCCGGATTGAGTAGCTTCAGATATTTTAAGAAGCGCTTGTTCTTGAACTTCATAGCCTAAATCAAGGAATTCATTGTCTAATTGGTAAACTCCTATATTGAAAGGGAATACTTTTTCTATTACTACAAAGACAAATCTTTTACAATTTGTACCTTGTAAATAATGTGCTGCTTGAAGGTGGTAGTTAAAGTTAGTAATTGATTTAGTAAAACTTTCTGGGGACGCTCCACCTTCTCCTGTAGTTTTTAAATCTACAATGGTGTCTCCATTAATTTTGTCGCAGCGACATTTAAGGTCTAAACCAGTTGCACTATGTGACCACCAGAAACTTTGTTCTGATTCGCCTTTGTCTAGCAAGTCATAAGCTACCTCGTTAGCCATTATTGATGACAACATATTGTCAGCTAATGCAGCGTCTTGAGGTGTAATCACTGTTATGCCTTTTTTCTCATATTCGAGAGCTTGTTCTTTACCTTTCTTAGTACGCTTATCTTCTACAACTTTGAATTTGCCGTAAAAAGAATCGTTTTCTAAAATCATGGCATGGAACATGGTGCCAAACTTCATAGCGGGTGTTGGAAGTTTTGGCGGTGCCAGTTCATTAAACTTTGAATGCCATAAGGCTCTAGCATTTTGCTTAGTAATAATTTTGAGGTCACTAGCGCTGAATGCAGGGTCAGCCTGATAGCTTGCAAAGTCAACTGATAATGGTTCGATTTCCTGAATAATCATTTAATTACCCTCAAAGTAGACTTACATTGATAAGGACTCATAGGACCAAAATGTAGTTCTAGAGTTGGAAATGTTTTAAATATTAATGCCCTGTTTATAGGGTCTGCTGCAAGCGCAGCATGAGCAAGTTTGCTATAGAAACTACCACCATTTAAGATGGCTATTTCTAAAGTTTTAAGTTGTTCGCTTGAGTTCATGGCTATAATAAATTTGTCCGCTTAGTGCGGTTCTTGGGGTTTAAACTGGTATGGGAGTTAAAAGGGTCTCCTCTGCCAGTTTTTTTTATGGTCAACAACAAATTTGTGTATGCTGCTATGACCAATAATGTTAAACATATAGAGTTATACATCTTCTATCTTTGTAGCCTCCTCTTGATCTTTCCAAAATTGTTCTCTGAACTGTTTTTGTAGTTCATCTTCTAAAGTTCCTAGACAGCCATTAATTAGCTGTATATCTTCAGAAAGTTTGTAAATTTGTTTGCCTAAATTAGCAATAGCTATGGAGCAACTAAGCTGTCCATCAAAAATTACTTCTACTGAATTGTGCCAATCACTATCCCAACACTCTGAGCATTGGCCTGTGATTTCTTCTAGCACTGCATCTGCTGACTCTTCAGCTGGCTCATATCGAATTTTCTGCATAACAGCACTTTTAGCTAAATACAAGCCGTGCATTTTTTCTATGTTTTTACGCGCTGTTTCTTTCAAGCCATCTATTTTTTTATAGCTCAAAGTTCTTTTTTCTCTGAGCTTAGTTACCTCAGGGTCAGCGCTGACATAGTCACGCATTTTTTTGTAATCAAAATCAGCCATTAAAAGTTGCCTCCAATTGTTTTTCTGTTAAGTGAGCAGCGATAGCTCTATTACACGCATTACACGCGTCTTCTCTAGTAATCTCTGAATCCATTAGCATGACGCATAGCATCTGGCCAACTTCTTCTTGATGCTTGACTGTTGGTGCAGCAAACAAAATATAGAAACCCTGAAAAAGAGTTTCTTTTTTGTCCTTAGTAGCTTCAAATTTCATCTGGCTATCTCCTCACAAGCAGCGACAATACCAGCATTACAATCTGCTACTGTCATGTCGTAAAGAGTGCCAGAAAGGGTCGTATAGAACAATCCTGACATTGCGATCATTAGAAAGAAATTTCTCATTTGTGTGCCTCGATAAATTTACCCATTGCATCTAGCAAAGCCTGTGAAACTTTTTCAGCTGTGTCAGTAACTTCATAACCGCCAAAAAAATCATTGATGTGACGGCTAGTGGTCTTGCTATGGTGTTTTTTTGTGACTAAGTGCATACAGTCTTTAGCCTTAAAAGCAACAAATGTGTCGTAGGACTTTAGTAGCGTGCCAGCTTCACATTCGTAGGTGGTAACATTCTTAGACATCACTAAACCTCACAGCCCATGTACTCAGAGATCTCACAACCTCTGTTTGTCTGTTGAGCCATCGCTTTAATAATGTCTCTATATGTACCAGCAGGGCTATCT
>VTLG01000946.1_pt1 | contig 23895 bp, 21 predicted proteins | sample 4694571 | NCBI WGS metagenome assembly VTLG01 (sample SAMN12604809, study PRJNA352737) | marine metagenome | biome: ENVO:00000447; feature: ENVO:00000209|ENVO:00000569|ENVO:01000036; material: ENVO:00002151; isolation source: viral sequences binned using virsorter ...
TTAATGCATCTAGCTGTAGAATAGTCACAGAAGCCTATGGACACGTCATGAGTGCTGCAACCCTACTACTGGCAGCAGGTCGTAAACGCCGCATGTCTAAATATTGTGTGTTTATGGCGCACCAAATGAGCTATTATATTGGGGGGTCTCATGCGGAAACAAAAGAGGAAGTTGATCAAGTCGAAAAGCAAGAGAGACAATGGTGTTCTTGGATGGCAGAATTAAGTGACAAGGATGCAGAATTTTGGTACGATAAAACATATAAGAAAAACTTTTACCTCACTCCTCAAGAGTGTTTAGACTTTGGAGTTATAGATGAAATCTTTTAAAAATAAAAATCATGAGGTAGCTTATAATATGATGGAGATTAGTGTAGAGTTAATTGATGAAGTTTTCAATAAAGTTGATCGGTTAGCTAAAAAAAACTCCCATCGGGAACGAAATGGATTAAAACTTATTGACTCTGGACATTTTAGATGGGATATAAGACAACTGAAGATTAATACAAAGGACAAGTTAGAGTCAATAATGGCTCTTTTGGAAGCATACGGAGATGAGACAAAACTCATCGTTGAACGAGAGGAAGAAGAATGAAGAAATTTTTATCATTAGCGTTTATTGGAACTCTCCTATTGGGAGTGGGGTTATCAATCACAAAAGAAGAAAAGCTTAAGAGTGCCTTCGATGTAGAAATTGGAGCCGTTAGTTATTTTAACGCAGGTCCTATTTTAAAGGAATTTAAAAGAGCTGAGATTAGTAACCGACACGATAAAGTTATAGATGTGGCTATTAACTCAGGTGGGGGCGGTGTCCATCTAGGTTTAGAGTTTATAGAGGAAATGAAATCCCTTAAGGCTAAAGGTTATAAGCTCAATTGTTGGGTTAGAAACGCATACTCTATGGGGTTTATAATTTTACAATATTGTGACCATAGAATAGGAAGTGAGAACTCAACCTATATGCACCATTTGGTACAGGTAGGTTATGGTAGACCAGAGAGAACTGAAAATAACAAAAAACTATTTAAGTCTCTTGACTTTTTTGATAATCTAGTGTTAGATGAAATATCAAAAAGAATGAAAGTAGACCCCAAGAAGTTTTTTGAAATCTATAAAGATGATAAGTGGTGGGATGCTAAAGATGCTTTAAAGGCAAACATCATAGATGAAATTAAATCATTCTCATTATTTAAAAGAGAAGTAAAATATAAAATCATACCCTTTTGGAGGAAATATTAATGAAAAAATATGATATAGATGCAGTTAGAATCTATCAAGCAGTTATGTTTAATAGAAGTAATGAAACTTTTTTTTCTACGAGAGACATAAACAATGTTACTAGAAAAGAAATTGAAATTTTAGAGGAGTTACAGGCTATTTCTATTAAATCAGATAAAGACCATATTATAGTCCCATTGACAAACGTATCGGCAATCTATTTAAAGTCTCCTGTTAAAAAAGAACAAGCAGAGAGTGATAAAGCTGAGAAGGCTAAACCCATCTCTAAGACAGAGTCTAAAAAAATAAGAGTAGCACTTAACAATAGATAGGAGCCATAATGAGCGCAAAGAACAAAAAGAAAGAGCGAAAAGAGAAAAAACTCAATGAATCTGAATCTGATAGAATGGAACGATGGACGAAAGATACAAACTTTAATCTTTTAAAACCTTTTGGTCCAAGTATGGGGCTTATACAATCTCCATCTGAAGTCTTAGATAAAATGATTAAGATTACCGATAAAATACTTGAAGATGAAAACAGGATTGACTGGGGTAACAACTTAGTCGGCAACGTTAAAGAAGAACCTTGGGTATCAAATGAGGATTTAAAAGAGGCTGGTGTTTACCATTTTTTTCAGGCTATGCTCTATAACTATGTGTGGAACTCTTTAACTAGAGAAGGACATGAGCTAGAAAAGCTTGAAGTTCACTTAGACCATATGTGGGTAGTAAGTCAATATGCTGGGGAATACAACCCTGTTCACTTTCATACCTATTGTGATTTATCGTCTGTAATGTGGTTAAAGATTCCTGAAATGGAAGATAGATTAAAGACTAAAAAGTTACCAGAATATAAAACTCAACGGGATGGGATGATTGAGTTTATCTACAAAACAGCTTGTCCTGGTGGTTTAGAAAAAGGGTCTATGTCCTTTTTACCTGAAGAAGGTCAAATGGCTATTTTTCCATCTAACCTTTTGCACACAGTTTATCCTTTTGAAGGTCTAGGTGAACGTAGATCGGTAGCCTTTAACTCTCATTGGAATGCTATACTCAAAAATGGTAAGATGTTTGATAAAGCTATGCGACCACCATCTAATCAAGACCATGAAGAGTATAAAAAAACACTAAAGAGTAAGGGAGAGGTATCAGGATTTGCAAAACGTAAACAGAGAAGCCTTGATAGCGGAGATTCAGAAGCGAAAAACGAAAGCTGAAAAGCCACAGTTTATTTTTAAGGATTTTTGTTTTGATAAGCAGGTGGAATTTTTTCGTGGTAAAGGTGTCAGATTTAGAACTGCTGTATGTTCTCGTAGAGCAGGTAAGACAGTTGGTGTAGCTGCTGACATGATTGATGCTGCCCTGGAAGAAGAGGAAGTTAATCTGCTTTACATAACTATAACTCAGCAACAAGCTAGAGCCATTATATGGTCAGACTTAATTAAGATAGTTGAAGAGTATGAATTAGATTGTAAGACAGACAATGTTAGGCTAACAATAACGTTTCCAAACAAGTCAAAGATTTATATTGCAGGAGCTAAAGATAGGACAGAGATAGAAAAATTTAGAGGTTGGAAATTAAAGAAATGTTATATTGATGAGTGTCAATCGTTTAGGTCCTATTTGAAGGAACTTATAAACGATATCATCATTCCAGCCTTAAGGGACAAACGTGGACAATTATATCTTACAGGAACACCAGGACCAGTCAAAGCAGGAGTGTTTTTCGAGTACTCACAATCTAAAAATTGGAGGTCTCATCACTGGACAGCTTTTGATAATCCTTATATGCACTCTCCTCCTGGTTTGGACCTGGAAGAAGTTTTAACTGAAGAAAGGATTATACGTGGAATCGACGAGTCAGACCCCTCTTATATTAGGGAAACGTTTGGGAAGTGGGTTGAAGATAAAGATGCGCTTGTATTTAAATTCAGCAAAGCGAAAAATGTCTACACTGAGCTACCTACTCAAGGAGAGTGGAATTATATTATTGGTATTGATATCGGTTATAATGATTCTGATGCTATCGCTGTTATTGGTTATAACACATATTATAAAAAGGTTTATTTGGTAGATGAGCACGTTAAAAATAAACAAAATATTAGCCAATTAGTAGGAGCTATAAATCGGTACAAGGAAGAATACAACCCCATTCGAATGGTCATGGACGCAGGAGCCTTGGGAAAGAAGATTCAAGAAGAGCTTCGAATGAGGCATGGTCTTAACATCGAGGCTGCTGACAAGACCCGAAAGGTGGAGTTTATTGAGTTATTGAATGATGATCTTAGGACTGAGAAATTTAAATCTTTTAAAGACTCTTTATTTGAGGAAGATTGTATGCTAGTACAGTGGGATAAGGATTCTAAGATAAGGAATCCTGAGAGACCAAAGATATCAGACACTTATCATTCTGATATTTGTGATGCGGTCCTGTATGCGTGGCGTGAATGTAGGCATTATTTGTCTGAAAGACCTCCTATGCAGCCTAAGCCACACTCAAACGCTTACATGGACGAGTTAGAAGCTAAGGAGGCTTTTGAGTGTGAGCAAAAAAAGAGAGACCCTTACGCTTTTGAGCTTTCTAAACTATATGAAAGGGATATGGAAGAGTTAGACAATATAATAGATGAACAATAGGAGAAAATATGCTCAATAACTTAGAAGATGTCAAGTTATTTATAGAATGGTGTAAAGCACATAAAGTAAAAGTATTTAAATCAGAAAAAATAGAATTTGAACTGTCAGAGATAAGTTTTGTAGAGAATTTAGAGATTAATGACAGTGATGTGCAAACTCATTTAGATGAATCAGAGCATAAAGCTAAACAGCAAGAACAACAAGAAGATGATGAGCTTCTTTTTTGGTCATCTAATACTTAGGGTAACATATGCACTCAGAAATAAATGGCAATAAATGGTGGTTAGCGAAGAAAAATGATTTGTATCAAGAATTGTTTTCTTATGTTTCTAACTTAGATCAGAAGCAGCAATATAGGTCTATTGATAATTTAAAGTATGCTAGGCTATATGGTAACTTTGACTACGCAGGTTTAAGTGCTTTAAATTATAGTCGTACAGTTACTTCTTATAATGTAGCTAATAGAGTTACTCTTAACGTGATACAGTCTATGATAGACACTGTAGTCTCTAAGATAACTAAGGCTAAGCCTAAGGCTACTTTTCTTACCTCTGGAGGAGATTTTAGTCTACAGTCTAAGGCTAAGAAGTTAACCAAGTTTATTGAAGGTATTTATTCTTATTCAGATTTTTACGAAAAAGCGGCTACCGCCTTTATGGATGCTTGTATATTTGGAACGGGCTGCTTAAAGATTTATATAGAAAATAGTGAAATAAAAGTAGAAAGAGTTTTTATAGAAGAAATTAAAATAGACGATGTTGAAGCTTTTTATTCTAAACCTCGTCAAATGCACCAAGAGAAGTGGATTCAAAAATCTGTTCTAAAAGAAACTTTTAAAGGTTTTGACCTACAGATAGACTCAGCTTCTAGTCCTGACGATTCTTCGTTTCAATCTTCTCAGGCTTCTAATATGAGAGATTTAATTAGAGTGATAGAGTCTTGGCATTTGCCTTCAGGTCCAAATGCTAAAGATGGAAAACACACTATTTGTATTGCTACAGCTACTTTATTTGAAGAATCGTATGAAAAAGATTATTTCCCATTTGTATTTTTTAGGTGGGGAAAGAAACCTGTAGGATTTTTTGGTCAAGGTTTGGCTGAACAACTGCAAGGTATTCAATTAGAGATTAATAAAATACTTAGAACTATACAAGTTTCAATGCACTTAGTTAGTGTTCCAAAACTTTTAGTTGAAGCAAGTTCTAAAATTGTATCCTCTCACCTTAATAATCGGATTGGGGGAGTTATAAAATACGCTGGAACTCCTCCACAATATGCTCCATTAGGTGGTATTCCTGCTGAGCTATTTTCTCACCTAGATCGTTTATATCAGAGAGCCTATGAAATTTCTGGTATCTCTCAATTAGCTGCTCAATCTTTAAAACCTGCTGGATTAGATTCTGGTAAAGCTTTAAGAGAATTTAACGACCTTGAAACTGAGAGGTTTATGTCCGTAGCTAGGTCTTATGAAAAAGTATTTATAGATGCTGCTGAGATTATGATAGACATGGCTAGAGACCTTTATACTTCTGATGGAAAATTTACTGTCAAAGCTAAAGATGGAAAGTTTGTTGAGACTATAAGTTGGAGTGATGTAGACATGGATGCTGACAAATATATGATGGAAGTTTTTCCTACTTCAGCTTTATCTACCACACCAGCAGCTAGGCTGGCAGACGTTCAAGATTTATTAGCTGCAGGGTTCCTATCAAAAGAAGATGCTCTTAAGCTCCTAGACTTCCCTGATCTAGAATCTTCTATGAATCTTTTAAATGCAGACTCTACTAATTTAGAAAAAATAATAGAAACAATGATGGATAAGGGAGAATATTTCCCACCTGAGCCATACCAGAATCTTGAAAACTTAATTCGTAAAGTTCAGCAAGCTTATTTAATGTATAAAGTGCAAGGGGCTCCTCAAGATAGGTTAGAACTTTTGAGGCAGTATATGGAGGATGCTCAGAATTTACTAATGAGGGCTCAAGAAGAAGCTCCAGGTCCTGAGCAAATGACCCAGCAATTAGCTGAAATGGGAGCAGCTACAGCAGCAGCAGAAGTAGCTGAAAATATTCCACAAGACCAGAATTTATTAATTAGAGGAGGGATAGACCTTTCTCAACAACCTGTTATGGAAGAGGAAGTAGTCGAAGAAACTCAGACTAATATAATAGAATAACAATATTTAGATCGTAAGATCGGGCAATGCCCACCAAGCTAAAGGAGACAAAAATGGAAGAAAACAGTCATGGACATTTAAATGATGTCGTAGTTAATCAAGAAGCTGAACAACCAGCTCAAAACGAAGTTGAAGAAACGGCTCAACCTCAGGATACTGAACAGTTTGATAGCAAGTTTGCAGCTTTGAGTAGAAGAGAGAAAGCTTTAAGAGAGAGAGAAGCTCAGTTAGAACAAAAATATGGAAATAAACAAAAGGAAGTTCCTCTAGAGTATAAACTGAAGCAAAACCCTCTCAAAGCATTAGAGGAAATGGGACTTAGTTATGATAAGTTAACTGAATTAGCATTAAATGATGGACAGCTAACTCCTGATATGCAAATGCGGTTAATGCGTGATGAGTTAGAGAGCGATTATAAAAATAAGTTTGAAGCTCTAGAAAATCGCTTAAATGAAAAAGAAAAAGCAGACGAGGAGAGTAGATATAACTCAGTTAAAGAAAATTTTATGGGAGAAATTGATTATTTTGTAAAAAACAATAAAGATTCTTACGAGTTTGTAGCTCACAATGAAGCAAAAGAAGTGGTTTATGATGTAATAGAAGAACATTATAATGAAACTGGTAGGATATTAGATATAAAAGATGCGGTTAACGCAGTTGAAAGTTATTTAGAAGAAGAAGCTGAGAAGCTATTTCAGCTTAACAAGATAAAGAGTAGGTTCGAACCAAATCGAACACCAGAGCCACAAGAACCTCCTAGACAGTCGCAAACAACCCTGTCGAATGCCCATTCTGCTCAGGCACAAGAAAGAGTAGCACGATCGTTATCGGATGAGGAATCAAAAAGAGAAATTGCAAAAATGTTAAGATGGACTTAAAATAATAACTATAAAACTTAAAGGAGTTTTAAAATGGCAAGCTTAGATATGACTTCATTCGCTAGTGCGCTTAAACAGCACTATACGGATGAGAAAATCGAAAACATGGTCTACAAGGATAATCCGCTATTGGCTATGATTTCAAAATACGAAGATTTTGGAGGTATTAACCTCAAACTTCCGATTAAATACGGAATACCCCAAGGGCGGTCTGCTACTTTTTTAGATGCTAAAAATAATGCAACTTCCTCTAAATACGAAGCTTTTTTACTTGAAAGGGTAAAAAACTATTGTATTGCTTACATTGACAATGAAACCTTAGAAGCTTCAAAAGGTAATGCAAACGCATTTATTGAAGCGGCTACAAATGAGATTGATGGAGCAATCGAGTCAATTACTCGATCTCTTGCTATTGGTCTTTTTGGAGATGGTTCAGGTTCTATTGGTGTTGTAGGTTCTACTTATAGTTCAACTGACACTTCTTTTACCTTAGCTACAATTGAAGATGTTACTAACTTTGAAGTTGGTATGTCTCTTGTAACTGCTAATGCTACCACTGGTGCAGAAACCAACGTAGCTGATGTAACTGTTACTTCTGTAAATAGAGACACTGGGGTAATTGGACTTTCTGGCACAGTAGGCTTTAATGCTGCTGTTGCTAACGATTACGTCTTCCCTGAAGGTGATTTATCTGCTTCAGCAGGTACTGATAATTTAAAAATGATTTCTGGTCTTAATGGTTGGGTTCCTGCATCGGCTCCTACTTCTGCTACTTTCTTTGGTGTTAATAGAAGTGTAGACCCTACTCGTCTAGGTGGTATTAGATTTGACGCTTCCTCACTTCCATTGGAAGAAGGTCTAATCGGTGCTGCTTCTAGAGTAGCTAGAGAAGGTGGAAAACCTGATGTTTGTTTCATGAACTACTCAAACTTTGCTGATCTTGAAAAAGCCTTAGGCTCTAAGGTTTCTTATGTTGACGTTAAAGTTAAACCTGAAATTGGTTTTAGAGGTATTTTAATTCATGGTCCTAGAGGTCCTATTAAAGTAATACCTGATCAAAACTGTCCTAATAATGCAGCTTTCATGCTTCAAATGGATGTTTGGAAACTTTACTCTCTTGGTAAAGCTCCTAAGATTCTTGATTCAGATGGTCTTAAGTTCCTAAGGGACTCTACGGCTGATGCTGTTGAAGTAAGAGTTGGTTACTACGCTCAATTAGGGTGTCGTGCTCCTGGCTGGAACGTTAGGGTAAAACTAGCATAATTTAATAATGGGAAGTCTTTCGGGGCTTCTCTTTTTTTGTCAAGCTGCGTGTTGTATTACACTCAGACTAAAGGAGAAATAAAATGGCAAACAGAATGTTTAATAGGCTACAAGCCTTAGATAAAGAAGTTAAGTTTTTGTTTTTAACTGCAACAATTTCAGATGGCTCTGGAACGTCTGACATAGATGAGAGTAAAAGTGTTGGTGTTAAATCTATCTCTCGTTCAGCAGAAGGAGAGTATGATATTACTTTAGGAACTCCAGGTGGAGCTACTGATAAATATGCCTCTTTACTATTTGTTGATGGTATTATCGTAGATGGTACTCAAATAGGTGCTACAGGTGGTTTAGGATTTCAGGTAGAAACTGATGACATAACTAATGGAATTATTAAAATTTTTGTTTTAGATAAAGAAGCTGTTAGGAAAGAAGTTAAAAGTGGAGATATTATCAAATTAATGATTGTTGTTAAAAACTCTAATCAGCCTGGTGTTGGTGTATAAGGAGTAAATCATGATTATGATGGGTCCTAAGAAAGACAAAGGAGGTCTTGTTGTAGCTATTATGGAAAAGCTTAACAACAAATACTCTAAAGGAAAAGATGAAAACGAAGAGTATATAGAAGAAGAGACTAAGTTTGACAAAGATGATCACGGATACAAATCCTCAGTGGATGAAATGTTAGAAGCTGTAAAATCAGACAATAAAGAACAGTTTCAAAAGTCTCTTAAAGATTTTATACTAATGTGTTTAGAAGAAAAAAAAGAGGGGGAGGAGTAATCCTCTCTTTTCTTTTAATTTTTTGGGGGTTGGATGGCTGCTATAAAAGAAATGGACCTCGTTGCACGAGTACGTCAAAGAGCAGATATGGAGGACAATTACTTCGTATCTGATATAGAGGTTCGAGATTATATAAATTCAGGAATTGCCGAGCTGCATGATTTGTTGATTCAAACATATGGGCAGGATTATTATGTAAGTAATACTACTTTTAATACTGTATCAGGTCAAGATTCTTATTCTATTTCTACTACCGTAGGAACAGATTTTTATAAACTTAGAGGAGTTGATGCAAAGCTTGGTGGAAACTGGCTTACTCTAAGACCTTTTAATTTTAATGAAAGAAACATTGATCAAGACTGGAATACTTGGAGTCTTTTGAATAATGTGAGATATAGACTAGTGGGTGGTAATATTGTTTTTACTCCACAACCTGATGCAATTCACTCTGTTAGGGTTTGGTATATTCCCACAGCACAACAGTTTAGTAGTACAACACCAGCTACGTCTACTACTACGTTTGATGATATAAATGGTTATGCGGAGTATGTAGTTTTAGATGCAGCTATGAAGTGTTTACAAAAAGAAGAAAGTGATGTGAGCGTTCTTTATGCTCAGAAAAAAGATATGAAACGAAGAATAGAAGAAGCTGCAGATAATAGGGATGCAGGTTCACCATTAAGTGTGTCTGATATTTATACTGCTAATAATCCTTTTTGGTTTAGTAGGAGTACTTAATGGCTGGCATAAAATCATTTGTTAAACAGATTGACCCTGAAAACCAAAGTATTACACAAACTCAAAGTAATGTAAATACTGCTGTTAGACAAATTGCTAACTCTCCAATTATAGATGGAGTCTTGATTAAAAACATAGATGTTGGAACAACGGATACTGTGATAAACCATAAACTAGGTAGAGAACCTTTAGGTTGGATTATAGTTAGAAAAAATGAAGCTGGAGAAATTTATGAGTCTACAACTGTTAATAATAACAGAGACAAGTTTCTACTCCTAAGGGGTTCGACAGCGACAACAGATACAAATTTTTGGATATTTTAGGAGAATATAATGGCTAGTTCAGGAACATATTTAAATTTAACCCTGCCTAATGTAGGTTCTACTCTAGGACCAACTTGGGCTACTACCTTAAACGATGCCTTTATTGATCTTGACGATCATGATCATAGTACGCAGGGAAAGAGTATTCCTACTGCAGGTATAAGTATAAACGCTGATCTTGAATTTAATAACTATAACTTAACAGAAGTTAAGAGTGTGGTGTTGCAAAGTCAAGCTACTAACTTAACTACTAGTGGAAACTTGTTTAATAGAAATAATGAATTGTTTTTTTATAACGGAACTGCTGTTGCTCAAATTACACAAAATGGAGCTGTGTTAGGGGGAATGTCTCAATTTTCATATGAAATTTCGACCTCAAGTACTACAATAACTTTAACAGCTACAAGTGGAGCGTTCTTTTTTCTTAACGGTACAGCGGCTACTATAAATTTACCTGATGCTTCTGAAGTAGATGGAGGACATTTTTTTCTTATAAAAAATAATGCTTCTGGTACTATTGCCGTAACTCCTTATGGAACTCAAACTATAGATGGAGGAACTGGAGGAACTGCGGTTAGTATTAGTACTGCATGGGGTCACGCATGGTTTGTTAGTGATGGGACTAGTAAATGGCTTAGAGTACAAAACTAAGGGTTTAAAATGGCTTTAACTAAAGAAAAATTAGCTATACCTTTGTCGAAAGGGATTAATCAAAAGGTTGACCCTAAACAAGACCCTCCTGGTTCTTTGAAAGAGTTAGACAATATTCAAGTAGCTAAATTTGGAGAAATTGAAAAACAGGATGGGTTTGAAAAAGTTCAAGATAGTTATGGGTACTTAAGTAGTACAACAGAGTATAATATTGAAAACATTAAAGCTGTAACTTCGTTAAAAGATGATCTTTATATTTTAACAGATAATCATGCTTATTCAAATAATCCAGGGTTAGGTAGGGCTATATTTGAGGGAAAATATTTACCTGCAAGTTTGGAAACTGAGGAATTAACTCAAGACCCTTATGTTCATAATAATGCAAACTCTATAGTAATTAATGATTATTTATACACTTTATATAATAGGGTGATAGGGTCTACTCCTTATATTTATATAGAAGTAAAAAATATTAATGATGGAACTTATGCTTTATTAAGTTCTAACGTAGAAACTTTTAATCCTTCAGGTACAATACAATATTATAAGCCTAGAATGGTTTTATATTACGGTCATTTAAGAATTTTTGCTTACAAGTACGATTCAAGTACTTCAGCTTATTCTATATGTTATATTAGTGCAGACCCTCTTGATTATAATGTTATAACTAGTAGTACTACTACTAAATCTTGTATAGCTACTGGAGGAACTGCAGCTACTTATGATGTAGCGGTTAGTGCTGATGAAAAACATTTACTCCTCTCATTTTCTAATAGTACTAGTACTTTAACAAACTATATGTACAGTGGAGTAGATGCTAATAATTATCTCGATCATTATAAACTTATAACTTCTACCCAAGGAGCTGTAAAATGGATTGACATTGCTACCTCTGGTATGCAAGCCTATAGAAGTGGAGTAGCAGAAGATGACCCTGGTAGTAATTGTTTTTGGGTATCTTGTATTACAACTTCTAGTACAGGAGGTATAGGTTTAGACATTATAGACCCTAGTAGAGCTAAGATAATAGGTACTGTTAATAGTAATCCAACTGGATTTGACGATGCTACAGCAGTAGCTGTTACAGGAACACCAAGGTATAACAACTTTGAGGAATCTACAAGAGCTGCGTGGATGTTTGAATCTTATACTGAAATACAATTAGATGGAGGCACTACTACTTTTCAACAAATTCCTTATATAGATAATAAAACAGGAACTAGAGCAGCTTCTTATTTAGTAGCAGCAGATTTTGGAGGTTCGGGAAATGTAAAAACTGGAGCCGCAGTAGCTTCTGCTTCAGGGTTAAGTGACGTAGCTTTAGCTGATTTTCCAAAATGGGCTAAGACAAAAGTACAAAGATCATTATCTTATTGGACAGTTACTAATACTGAATATGCTTCTCCTACAGTTTATGGAGAAACGATTCAATACGGTTGTTCCTTAATTAGTAAACCTTATTTACAAAATGGAGAACCTATCCTGCCTGCAGGTAGAACTTCTACTTTACAATCTAGTTATTTTTTAACTAATAACTCTGACTATGACTCAGGTATAAATCGTGCAGTAGGACTTATTGGCTATGGAGTATCGGAGTCTGATTATCTTTACACCAATCATGTAAACGGTCTTCCTTCTTTTTCTAGAGTACCTGATTATTTAACTAAAAGAATTTTACCAGGATTAAGAAAAACTCGTATAAAATCTAATAATGAAACTTTTTTCACAATTGCCAATGCTGCCCATACTACAATAGACTATAGTGCAGACGTAGCAAATCAATCAGAACTTATTTCTGATAATCTTTTAGTAGCTGGAGCACAACTTTATGCTGGTGATCAGGTAAGGTTTTATGAGCATGGATTTTTATACAATCCTGATGAGTTGTTTGTTCGTACTACTAATATGTCTTCTACTGGTACGTCTATTTTTGTACCTGGGAGTGGAAATACTTACAACTGGGTAGCTATATACACCTATGAAGATGGGTCTGGAAACAAACATCGGTCAGGAATATCAAAACAATTTTCTATGCCTTTAAGTACCGGAACAGGTTGGGACCATGTAGATATGCTTGTGCCTATGCTCAACACAACTGCAAAATACGAAGGAGCTACTAATATAGAGCTTTATAGAACTGAAGCAAATGGGACAATTTTTTATAAGGTTAGTGAACAAGATTCTACTCTTACATACCCTATCCCTTATAATAATAAAGAAAACTTTTTTATATTAATAAGGGACGATGTTCCAGATAGCGAGTTAAAAGATAATGAAGTTCTTTACACAACTGGGGGGGTTTTAGAAAATACTCCAGTAGGCTCATGTAAAATGGTAGCAGCTTATCATAACAGAATATTTTTAGGAGGATTAGAAAATAACCCCGATCTTCTATATTATTCAAAAATTACAACAGGGGCTCATATTCCAGCAGAATTTAATGATACTTTAACTATTGAAGTTCCAAAAGAAGGTGGAGATTTAAAATCTTTAAAAAAGATGGACGACAAGCTGATTATATTTAAAGAAAGGTCCATTTACATGATTACTGGAGAAGGTCCGAATAACTTGGGGCAACAGAACAATTTTATAGAGCCACAGCTTATATCTTCAGATTTGGGGTGTAAATTTGCAAATAGTGTGGTATTTATGCCTAAAGGACTTATGTTTATGTCCCAGAAAGGTATTTTTCTGTTAAACAGAAGTTTAGGGTTGGAGTATATAGGAGCTGCAGCAGAAGATTATAACCATTTAACAATAGTGAAAGCTGTTACAGTTTCTAAGAAAGATGAAGTAAGATTTCAAGCTAGTGATGGACCTACTATAGTTTATAATTATTTTCTCAATATGTGGTACACTTCTAGCGTACAAAGAGGAGTAAGCTCTGTTCTTTTAGGGGATGATTTTTACTTAGCTACTGTGAAAGATGAAGTTTTTAAGCAGGTGAGTACAACCTCTAGTTTTGGAGGTTCCATGGTTCCAATCAAATTAGAAACTGCATGGCTTTCTTTTGCTGGAGTCCAAGGGTATCAAAGAGTTTATAGAATGTTAATACTTGGGGAATATAAATCTCCACACAAACTTCAAATTAAAATAGCTTATAATTATGATGAAGTTTGGAAAGACGAGAAAATAATAGACGTATCAGGTTATACTGAATCGTATAGTTATGGTGGACCAATAGCTCAATCTTATGGCTCTCCAATTTCTACTGGAACAGGTTCACACCCTGGAGGTACTGCAGCTATAGCTTACGGTGGAAAGGATAACACTCAATATCAAATAAGGTTAAACTTTGCAAAACAAAAATGTGAAGCTATAAAGATACAAATTTTAGAACTAGAAGGAGACCCCAATACTCAGGCTGGAAATCAGTCTTTATCAGGTCCAGGTTTTAATCTTTCTAACCTTTCTTTTATTGTAGGAATTAAAGGTGGAGACTTTAGAATTAAACAGGGTAGAACTTTTGGGTCTACTTCTATTACTTAGGAATAATTATGAAATTAGTAGGAAAAAAACTTTATAATCCCATCCAACTTAAACCTTATCGGACAGGACCACTTAGGCTTTTTAATATGCCTGGTAATCCTGGAGAATCTTCATATCAAAACCCCTATTCACAAAGCCCACCACCCTCTAGAAATAGAGGACCTAGCGATGCTGAAAAAAGGAGACAAGCAGCAGAAAGACATCAAGCAGAACAACGAAGAAAAGCTGAAGAAGCTGCTAGACAGGCTCAAGCTCAAAAAGAAAGAGATGAAAAACAGGCTGAAGCTAGAAGACAGTATGAGTTAGAAAAAGAAGCAGAAGCTAGAGCTGCAGCAAAGAAAGCAGAGCAGGACAAAAGAGAGGCTGAGAAACAAGCAGAAAGAGAGAGACAAGCGGCTGCAGAAAAAGATAAAAGACAGCAAGCAGCTAGGGACAAATATAAAGCAGATATAGATAAACAACCTAAGCGTGAACCTCGTACTACTAATCATCCAGGTGAAGTAGAGCAAATTGAAATAGAATATAAGCAAAAAATGAATGAGTATATAAGTAATATGTCTCCTACTGAACGTGCTAATAGGCGTGAAGGTTTGTTACAATTTAAAAATGCTGGAGGAAAGCTTGATGAAGAGAGTCAAGAGTTAGAAAAAGGTCTTGATGATTTTCGTAATAAAAATGAGCAGAGAAAAAGAGATGAAGTTAAGAAACTGAAGCAGACGGAAAAAGAACTACTTAATAAGCTTAAAAAAATACCTATAAGATTAGCTCAAGCTTTGGGATTATGGTTAGGAAAAAAAGCTGTAATGATTGATAAAATGATAACTGGGGGGGAGTTAACCCAAGCCACAATGGACAAAATGAAAGAGTTTATGGAATCAGGTGGTCCATTAGAACCAGGTAATACGGAGGTTACTGACAAAGAGATTGACGATTATCTTGCAAATGAAGATCACGGTTTGGATAATCCTAATGACCCAGACAAATATGATGGGTCTCCTCACCAGTTACAGAATAATCCTAAACCTGGAGACCCTCACGTACCACCAAAAACACCACAACCTTCAGGAAAGCCTGTAATGCCTGAAGGTCCTTTAGGACCACCTGCTGGAGAGAAACTAGACCCTGAGATAAAAGACATTCAATCCTCAATATCGGGTTCTACAGACGATAGAAGAGAAAGACTATTAGATAGATTAGAAGCTATAGCCACTGGAAAAGATAGTTTAGCTGTTAAACAGGCTAAAACTGCAAGAGAAGAGAGTCTTAAACAAAGACTTGCTCAAATGCAATCTATGAGAGGAGCCCCTATAGCTGCTCAAATGAGACAATTTTCTAGAGCACAAGATGCAGCTAGTCGTGAATTAGCTGAACAAGCTCCTAAACTAACTATACAAGAAAGAAAAGAAGCAGACTACCTTTTGTCTACTATGTTAGAAGGGAGTGAGAATAGAGAGCTACAAATACAATTAGAAAAAATGAGCTTAGCAGATAAGCAAAAATTGCGTGAAATGAAAAGGGATGAAGCTATACGACAAGGTCAAGAGAAAATGTGGCTTATGGTGGCTAAAGAATCTTGGAACCTTTTTGGCTCAGATATTAAAAAATGGTATAAAGAATCTGACTTTTTTGGAACGGATACTAATGTAAGTTTTGACGACGAGGATACATTTGACGTTATTTTTAGCCCAGGAGGTCATAATACTTTTGGTAGTTATGAAGATTTTGAAAATTGGCAAAAGTCTCAAGCTGCAGCAGAAGGGGGTTATATCTCTGGTCCAGGTACAGAAACCTCAGACTCTATTCCTGCTAAACTTTCTGATGGAGAATTTGTAATTAAAGCTGAAGCTGTTAGAGGCTTAGGAAAATCATTAGGAGCTTTACCTGGAGAAGAAAGACAAAAAGGTGTTGACTTTTTATACCAATTACAGGATAAAATGGCACAAAATGCTAGAGTTTCTGATGGACAAAAGAAAAAACTCTTCAATAAGCTGGTTGAAGATAAGAAATTCTCTAAAGGTGGGGAAGCTTATTCTAGACCTAAAAAGGCATTTAGAGAAGCTATTGGTTATGAAGCAGAGTCAAGGTTTCATGATAAAGCTTTAAAAGATACAAAATTTGGAGGAGCTAGACGTAAGTTTTATCACTACCAAGATGGAGGTCCTGTTGACCTAACTTTTAAACCACAATTTAAACCCCCCAGACCAACTGGCTATGGGTCAGTCGTAGCTGCTCAACAGGATTTTAGTAGAAGATTAGAAGAATTAGAACGTAAAATGGGGAGATAAGGAGTTATGAATGTTAAGAGCGATTTTACTTTATTTATGTTTAGGGAGTATAGCAATGGCTGCAAATGAAAAGAGAATGAAAAAGCTTGCTGAGCTTAGTGGAGTTCCTTATGAACGCATATTAAAGTTTCAAAAAAGAGAATCTGCTAATGGTAAATACCTCACAGGTGATAAAGGTAAATCGGCTGGAGATTTACATTTATATAAAAAAACAGCAATAGCAATAGCAAAAAAATTAAAAAATAAAAAACTTGTAGATAAGTTAGAAAGTTTAAGTACAAAACAAGAGGGAGGTAAGTATAGTTTTTCTCCTTACTCTAAATATTTAGTTGAAAACCCTGTTGTACAAGATAAATTACTTTTATGGCTTCTAAAAGATACTAAAAAACAAACAGAAAATTATGTAAAAAAAGTTCACAAAAGAAAACCTAAAGATTACGAACATTATGCCTTTTGGAATGCAAGCCCTAAAACAGCAAAAAAAGCTATTGATACAAATTTTGAATCAGATGATGAAGATTTAAAGGTTTTAATAAAAAACATAAAAGGGTTTAGAAAACAAAGTGGGTCTTATTTAAACGATAAATCTCAAGGTAAGGTTGTGCCTCAACAGGTAGTAGAAGAAAACTTAGATAATATGTTCCTCATACCAAAAGATAAGTCATTAATTCCTCAATGGATGAAAAAACATGGTTATAATGCTGAACATCTTAAAAAATCAGATGGAAGTTGGTATAATCCTGGAGATACTTTACTACCTAAATTACCAAACCCCGAAATGAGTCCTGACCAAATGCCCCTTGATAATGGAGATGATTTTATGTCTGAACAATATATTGCTGAAGTTGAAAAAGGTTATGATGATTGGAAATCTTCATTAGAGCCTGAACCTATGTTATTTAATGAAGGGGGTTATGTAGACTCTTGGAGAAGAGAGGAGCCAGAGGAAGAAGTAGATCAAGAAATGCTTACTAAACAAACAGCAGAGCTTCAAGACCCTAATATGGATATTATGGAAGAATATAGTATAGATGAGTTAATGGAAGTTAGGAGCAGCCTTCCAACAGAGGATAAAAGAAGAGTAGCATTAAATCAACTTATAGTAAAAAAGAAAAAATTTGATAAAGAAAAAGAAGAGTATGCAGAAATGTATAAACCTCATGAAGGTTCTAGATGGGGAGGCGAACAATTCAGAGACCCAACTGGAATGGGTGCAGAATTTGAAACAGAGAGCATGGTTGAAGTTGATGATGAGGGTGAGGAAACAGTATTAGAATCTGGTAGAGGAGCGTCTGCTTCATGGGATGATACGCCTACTGGAGGAGCTACTGGCTCATGGGAAGAAGAAAAAGAAACTGAAGTTGTTGCGACTCCTACTGCGCAACCAGTTAAGACAGGACCTTCTCCAGAGGAGGCTGCTGCTCAACAAAGTATGCAAGAAATTAAAGAGCGTCAAGATTATTTAAAATCTCAAAGAGATCAGTTAGATGCTGCTATTAAAAAATATAATGATGATGAGCTAAGACTTACAACTATTGACCCTAGTAGATTTTGGAAAAACAAAGGAACTTTAGATAAAATTATAGCCATTATAGGACAAGCTGCAGGAGCCTATCATATGGGTAGGTGGGGAGAAAAGAAAAACCTATGGAAAGAAGACATTGATAAGGCTATAGAAAGAGATATAGAGGCTCAAAAGTTAGATAATGAGAATAAGATAAAAATGAAAAATGCTGCATATAAACGAATAGAACTTATGACTGATAGGTATAGAAACTTAGTTACGGACAAAAGAGCACAAGATCAATTAGACATGATGAAAAAACATTATGCTGGTATTAGGGATAAAAACAAACAAGAATTGGTTAAGGATAAAAAGAAAACGTTTGTGATGAAAGAGTTAAGCAGACCTATGACTGTTGATAGAATGAATGAATTAGATAATATGTTTCCTAAACAAAAAATAAGACAAAGATCAATCGTAGGTAGGGACGGAATGATAGTATTAGCTTCTGATGAAAATGAAGCTAGAAAACTTAGAAATGAGTTGATTCCAGAAGCCGAAAAAATAATGACTTCAGCAAGTAGAATGATAGACCTAAGACGAGGTATGTCTACAGCAGAAAGACTAAATCCTTGGTCTGAAAAAAGAGCAGAGGCAAAGGTTTTAGGAGAAAGTATAAAAGGTGCTTTGAGACTAGAGATTTTTGGTCCAGGTGTTATGACAGATACGGAAAGAAGAATAGCCACTAAAGTTGTTGGAGACCCTAATGCTATATTTACCATGGATGATACAGAAGTAAAAAAACTTCAAACCCTTATGGATAAAGTAAGTTTCGGGATGAGACAAAGACTTCGTAGGGCAGGTATAAACTTACCTCCTTCACAAAATGAAAGAAGAGTGAAGCAAATGTTATCCATAAGAAAATTAAGAGATACTCCCCAAAATAAAGCAAAAGTTACAACCGACTTAATTAGAGCACAGTATAAAGCTAGGGAAGAGGGGGATAATAGAGTGTATTGGGTATTTAATGAGCCTCTTCCTTTATAAGGATAAAAAATGTTAACTGAAGAAGAAAAACAATTATTCTCAGAAAAGGAAACGTCTGAAGTCACAGATAGTGGTGTAGAAGGTCCTTTAGCTCCAGATCAAGTAGAGTTTGTAGAGAAAGATACTGCTCTAGAAGAAAAATATGGAGATTCAGGGTTTAGAACTTTGTTGGAGACTGCTGCCTCGTCTGCTACTTTTGGTCTTTCAGATCAAGCTATTGCTAAGCTTGGACCAGAATATCAAGAAGCCTTAAGAGAAAGAAGAAAAAGAAATGAAGGAGCAGCTATAACTGGAGAAGTAGCTGGAATATTAGGTCCTGCTCTTTTTTCTGGAGGTAGTTCTTTACTAGCAAAAGGTGCAGGAGCTGCAGGTAAAGGGGTAGCTACAGCAGCAAAAGCAGGTGCTGCAATCGAACGCCTTACGGCTAAAGGACTTCAGAAAACTATAACGGACACTGGTAGTAAAAAATTCGCCAAAGAAGTATTAAGGAAGAGTATTGCTAAGGGTGCAGGGTCTGCAGTAGAGGGTACTTTCTATGGAGTTGGAAAACTTATAGAGGAAAATGCTCTAGGAAATGCAGATTTTAATGCAGAAAACCTTATGGCTTATGGAGGTCAAGGAGCCTTATGGGGAGGGGTAGCTGGGGGAGTAATGGGAGCTGCTCCAATTTTATATAAAAAAGGAGCTGAGATTGTAGTTCCTAAGATAAAAAATAATAGAATAGTTGATTATGTTGGAAAACATATAGATAACTTTAAAGATGAGTATGTTAATCCCTCATATAACTCATTTAAAATAGCAGGGTTTAAGCGTAATGAAATTTTGGATATTTTTGATAATCAACCAGAATTAGCAGCTAATATGCCTAAGGTATTAGAAAAAGTTTTTGAGAAAAAGGGACTAAGCACTATAGCTTCAAATCAAAAACTTTACAAAGGTTCAAGAGATTACCTAAAATCAGTAGGGGATGATATAGGTAAAACTCTTAAAAAAATAGATGAAACAACTTTTGATGATGCAGTACTTCCCACTAGGTCTGAACTAGCTTCTAAGACTATCGACAAGCTAGAAGAGTTGAGCCTTAAGTTTAAAAAACCTGATGGTGGAGCTTTAAGCAATGATGCTTTAAAGAAAATAAATTATATAGATGATGAGATTAGTTTTATCAGTGGAGACTTGTTAAAGAAGAATCCTATTAAAGCAACTGAACTTCAAAACATGAAGATGAAGTATCACAATCTAGGAAGGTATGATAAAACTGGAGTTCTTACAGTTCAACAAGAAGCTAATAGAGAAATGGGAAAAGCAGTAAGAGAGACTATGTTAGATTTTTCTCATAAAGTAGACCCTACCCTAGGACAACAATTAAGAGATCAATTGTTAGATTATGGTACTCTTTCTACTTTTGTGGATAAATTTGGTAAAAAAATAAACGGTCAAACCTCTTCTTTTTTTGATAAAGCTAAAGATATTTTACTTTCTTCTATGGTAGGTAATTTGTATAAATATGGAGCTGTTGCTAACACAGCCATTAAAGCTTTAGCTAAAACAGACCTTATTAATAAGTTTAGAGTTCTTTCAGGAATTGAAAAAGCTAATAGTAAGGTAAGAAATAAAATAAGAAGTTCAATTTCAGATTACATGAAAGTTAAAGAGTTTAAGTCACTTCCTGTTGCCCTATCTTCTAAATTATTAATAGATACTCCTTTGTCTGCTAAAATAGAAGAGGATATCCCTAAGAAAAAACCTAAAAATGAACAAGAGGCTATTAAAAATATTTTTAATAACTTTTCAGAAATGAATAGAAATCCCCAATATTTGAGAAATTTAACATCTAATATAAACCTGCAGGTAGCAGCTCCAGAAACTTATAGACGATCTCAACAAGTATTACAAAGAGCTATGATATTTTTAGGTTCTAAAATGAAAGCTTTAAGGGGAGACAGTAAAGAGGTTAATCCTTTTTTAAAGAAGAGTTACCCTGTTTCTGATCAAGAAATTTATAAGTTTAAGAAATATTTAAATGCTATACAAAATCCTCTCTCTATTTTAAAAGAACTAAAAAATGGAAGCCTGAGTAGAGAAAGTGTAGAAGCAATAAAGTTTGTTTATCCTAATATTTACGAAGAATTAAAACTCCAAGTTTATAATCAGTTAAAAGATGTGGAGCAGGATGGAAAAATTGAGTATAAACAAAGACTTCAATTAGGAATCCTTATGGATGTAACCACTGACTTAGCTTTATTACCACAGTCTATTAGAGGATTTCAAGCTTTATACAAAGAAGCCCAAGAATCTCAGGCAGGAGGAGCCGTAGGAGAGATAAAAGGTGGACCAAAACAAGGATTAAGTGCCTCTGCTGCTAAGCAATTAGATATGCCAGAATCAAGAGCTACAGAATTAGAACGTATAAGTAATCGTAGAGATTTGAATAGGTCATAATATAACATAAATACAAGGGTAGAAACTAGAGACTACAATCTCTTGCTCATAAGGAGTTTCCAGTGGGAAGAAAGAATATCATTTATACGTACAAAATGCTAGATGGCGTCGATTTAGACACTAGCGTCAACAGTACGGCTACAGTTACAACAACAATAGATCATATGTCAATTAACATTGTCTGGTCCGGTTCTACAGGAACTAACACAGGTGCTATAGTAGTTCAAGGCACTAACAAAAACCCAGACGCTTCAGATTTTGTTTCAGCAGATTATTTTAACTTAACGCTTTCGGGGGGTGATATAAACCTTACAGGGGCTTCAGGCGAACACATTATAGTCTTTGATAAAATTCCTTTTCGAGCTATTCGGCTTGCTTATACTAATTCAACCCATGCAGCAGGTACGGTTAGTGCCATTATGTCTGCTAAAACAATAGGAGCTTAAGATGGCACAATTTATATTTCCACCTCTTAGTGCTTCATTAGATTCTGAACAAGTTAGTGGGGGTTCATTACCTTCTAAACAAATGATCGTTGGCGGTTATCATGCTGGAGGTTCAAAGGTCTACCCTTTAGCTGTAGATGCTGATGGGCAGTTACAAATTGATGTAGTATCAGCTATGCCTTTACCTACAGGTGCTGCTACTTCTGCACTTCAAACTACAGCAAATGGAATCCTTACTACTATAGATGCAGATACAGGTACTTTGGCAGGAGCCGTATCAGGTACAGAAATGCAAGTTGATGTTGTCGCATCCTTGCCAACAGGAAGTAACCAGATAGGAAAACTAGCTGCAAACTCCGGTGTTGACATTGGGGATGTTGATGTTCTTAGCTCTGCATTACCTACAGGAGCAGCTACAAGTGCGTTACAAACTTCAAGTGAAGCACTTTTAACTACCATAGATGCTGATACAAGTACTTTAGCAGGAGCAGTGTCAGGTACAGAAATGCAAGTTGATGTTATAACTTCTGCTTTACCTTCAGGTGCAGCTACTAGCGCATTACAAACTTCAGGAAATAACATATTAACAACTATAGACGCAGACACAGGTTCTTTAGCTGGATGTGTAACTGGTACAGAATTACAAGTCGATGTCGTTACGATACCTGATGTTACTATAGATACTTACACTGTTGTAGATCAAATAGATAGTACAATAACCGGAGTAACTAATAATGTCTATGTTCTTTCGGGAACACAGACTATCCCTGCTAGTACAGGAACAGCTATGACACTAGTAGCTGCTTCAGCAGCAGCTATAAAGAAAATACAAACAGTAGAAGATATTGGTGAATTTATGGGGATTTGGTACGGAAGTAGTACAAGTACAGCAGGTACAGCTACTTTTGGATGTGTCTTACCTTTAGGTGGTGGAGAAGTTCCTTTAGAAATACCGATTAATAATAAAATTTACTTAAAAACATTAACAAGTGGTACTGCTTTAGTAAGTGGTAACATTGGTATAAATTTTCTAGGCTAAAAGCCTACTAGTCAGGAGACTACAAAATGCCAGCAGCGATTTTTAATGGTGCTAACGTAAAAATCCTTAAGGACAGACTGAAAGGTAAGTCTGGTTGGACTATCATTGGCACCGGAACATACAGTTATACCCTTCCAACCCTTAGTGGGGATGATACCTTAGTATCTCGATTAACTCCTACATTTGATGTTGTTCTTAATATGAAGGATGCTACTACTCCAGGTACTACTGATGCAGGTTATAACAACTTATATTTTAAAAATGATGATAAACTTTATCAAAGAAATCAAGCTGGAACTGAGAAGCTTGTAGGAAGTCCCTATCTAGGAACTGACTTTATTATAAGGACAAATGCTCAAACCATTAGTGAAAATATAACTATTCCTAGTACAACAAATGGAATGACGGCAGGTCCTGTAACTATAGCTTCTACCTACACCGTAACTGTAGATGGAAACTGGAGTGTTGTATGAGTAAAATAATTGTAAAAGATTTAGAAGGTCCAGCTTCAACCTCTAATAAAATTTATATTGCCTCTGGTTCACAGTTAGACATAGCTGGTAGTCCTGATGGGGCAAGTGCTATTAACTTGGCTGTAAATGGGTCAGACATAACAAGTGGAACTATAACAGCAGCTAGACTTCCCTCAATGGACATAACAACTAGTACAGGTGATGTTACTATAACAGGAGCTTTACCTTCGACAATTACTTTTGCAGGAGCCAAAGCACCTACAGTTTATTATAAAGATCAATCTACTACTGAAAGTTCTTACGCAGGAGGAACTACTTGGGTAGCTACTGGACATGGTTTTTACCATGCTTTTACCAGTGGGAAGACTTATATAGTAGCCTTTGACCTAAATACTTATAACTTAGCTAATGGGTCTGAAGGAAACTGTTGGGGGCTTCAGGTTCTTTATACTGACACAAATTCTACTTCTATTCCTGCAGCAGCTTCTACTACCTTACCTGGAAC
>VTLG01004361.1_pt1 | contig 23893 bp, 35 predicted proteins | sample 4694571 | NCBI WGS metagenome assembly VTLG01 (sample SAMN12604809, study PRJNA352737) | marine metagenome | biome: ENVO:00000447; feature: ENVO:00000209|ENVO:00000569|ENVO:01000036; material: ENVO:00002151; isolation source: viral sequences binned using virsorter ...
TATTATTATTAAAAGCTTCGATATCATTATGCAATTCGCTAGAATGTTCGCCATTAGAACCTATTTTTTTACTAAAGTGCAATCCTAAACGTGGCCTATCACTCTTAAATTGCATTAAACCATATCCAAAGCCTTTACTGTTATATCTAGGTAAACCAGTTTGCCTACCACGACCAGATAAAAATCCAAATACTCTAGTAAACGCACCTGATGGATTCTTAGCATCAGTAACCCATCCATGTAATTTTAAAGCTCCAACTTTACTTGGGTCTAATCCAGTAAGATTAGAAGAGGCAGAATCACTAATATCTCTTGCATTAGGTCCTTCAACAAGACCAGTATCCCATCTAGATATTGTTTTCTTATTTTTAGCCATTTTTATCCTTTTTTATCAATTTAGTAATAATCTCTACTAAAGCTTGATATGATTTGATAATTCCTCGCATTTCAATTTGCATCTTCTTTTGTTGGTCAATTAATTTAATTATTATACCCTCTAATCTATTAAACTTTTGATGAATATCCTTAGTTAAATCATCTTGTATATATTTATTTTGTTTCCATATAAAGAAACCAAAAGCCATTGCTACAGTTACAGGTATTCCAAACTTTTCTAATACTTCGATAGGATTCATTATTTATTTCCATCTATAATTTCTCCCCATAGCGATGCTTTTCCATTTATTATCTGTATTATATGTACTGTAAACTTACCACCAGTAAAATAATCAACTACTGCAAAGCCATGAGCCCATTTATGTTTTCTACCTCTTAGCCATTCATTCTTTTCGTGAGTCATATCTTTTAAACACCCTATAGACCATGCTGATTTAGGACCATCAATATGAGTCACTGAATCTTGTTGCATGCTATGATGATGTCCATACATTATATTACATCCTAATTTTCTAAGATGATTTGCTGCATGATATTGTCCACCAAAATGATGACCATGATAGTAATATAGCTTACCTATCTTAAAATATTCACCTGCTGAATGATATTTATAGCCTCTGGCAGATAGTTTTAAAGCTCGTTTGAAAGTATAATCTGGTAAGTAGGGATGTTCTTGAACAAACATATCCAACCACTCATCATGATTACCTTGGCAAAAATGCTTTACTTTAGTACCTGCCTTATCAAGGCTTTCATCTATACTGTCAAGAAGCTTATTACAAGCAGTTATATCTCTTTCTACTCTTGGCATAATATACTCTAAAGGTGGTTTTTTCTTACGTTTCCACTGCCAATGAGATACACTGCCGAACTCTCCAAAATCTCCCAAATCTATATAACCATCTGGCTTGATGATTTCTATTGCTTGCTTTACAACTGATATAGCTTTTTTATCATGTAAAGGTGCATGTTTATCGGGAGTAACAATATAGCGTTTACTAACGCCCTTATCTTTACTCATATATTAAAAAACTCCTAACTAATTATAGTCTTTCCTACTAGGAACATCCCAATCGGATAAGTTAGTCCATACATCTTCAATATGTTCGAATTGCTTCATAACCCATTCTTTAGGAAATTTCAAAAACATAGCACGACAATCTATACATTCCCATAATACAGATTTTGCACATACGCCTAATAATGAAACTTCTGCAAATGTTTTATTTTTACATATAGCGCATTGTTTTGGAGCTTTTTCATATACAGTTGAGCTCACAAGACCTAATGCTTCTAATATTAATTTAGGGTCACTAATTAATGACGCTATATTATATATAGTTGCAACACGCTTCTCTATTACTGAAGAAGTACTTTTTTGACTTTTTCCCATAATTTATCATCCAAATCATTTTTTGTTGATTTAACTAACATATCTCCAAGGCCAATTACAATGGTTTTCACAGCCTTCTCTGAAAGCTTTTTTTTTAATGCCATTTTTAATATTTTTGTAACTATTAAAGCTGGTATCATTTTTATGCTTCTTTAATCATCATCTTTTTTAATATAGTTTCCATTACCTCAAATATATTGGCAATAATCTTTCTTTCCATCTCTTCGCCAATAATAGGTATATTAATCACTTTATTAAGTTCATCAATCATCTTATCTCTATTATCTTCATTAAATAAAGCATCAAAAATTGCTTTTCCTAAATCGATTTTCATATTATAACTCCTTTATCATTGCATATGTTTTAACACATATATATACAAATGTTGCTATTCCTACAGCAACTCGTACTGTTGGAGGTAACCATTCTACCCAAGTTACACCCATACCACCTGCACTTACTCCTAATGTTTTTAATGTATCTAATTCAGTCATTTTTTTCCTTTATTTAATTATGGCATTGATAAAGCAAAACCATCTTTATGATAGCCGTCTATCGCTCCATGTATTCTAAATTTGTGATTTGGATAAGTACTAATAAAAGATATCTCTGTCGCATCACCTGCTTCATCAGTGATTATACTACTAAAAGTCTCATTATAGTCAGTATCATTAACAGCAAGAATTGTAAATGTCCCATTATATGCAGGATTAGCATCAGTTATAATAATATCCTTGCCTACCCAATCTGAACGTGCTTGGTAATCTTCTTTTAGCAATAAAGCTATTTTACCAGGATACAATGGATGGTTACTAGCTGTAGTGCTAATAGCTGTTGGCGTAGCTACTGCTCCAAATTTACTAACCACTGGACTAATTGCCTGAGGTTCAGAGACAGTTAAGTTAATACCATCACTAATAATAATCCAGCATAATGAATCCATCGTAGTATGTTGAAAAAACACCTTAATCGTATTACCATCTGACAGCGTAGGGCTAGGAGTCATTGCACCAAAACCAGTTGTTGCACTCCAAACAGAACTTCCAACCTCTTCTCCATCTGCATTATAATTCTCAAATCGAATCCCTCCAATTCCAAGGCCACCTCCAAATGTAAAATGTAAAGGAGCTAATACATCCCAACTCCCATTAACTGCACATGCCAATGTTGCTGTAGCAGATTCTTCATTCGTGATTATCTTATCAGCGCTATGTCTCGTATAAGGGGTTAATACAAAATGATTCCTAAGATGAGCATTATCTGGACTGTGGATTGCTAAATCAAGTGATAAATCATCAGCGCCAGTCGATTCTGGGTCATTAGGAAAGTCAAAACTTGCTGGAACTCCATTCTCTCCATCTATTATAGGCAAAGGCCAAATATCATGATTATAATCTACTACAATTGGTTCTGCTGATACATATTGCGGGCATCCTGCAAAAATCTTTGCATCACTACCGAATATATTAAAAAATTCAGAATTATTTTCTCCAAATACTAAGTGATTTATTAATAGGTCGTCTCTTTGTCCTCCGCTTGTAATAGTGTTAAATATTACTATACTCCCGTCTTTATCTTTGCTAAAATTATCTACCGAGCTACTTCCACCAGCACCGTTCCACATGTTATTATACCAAGTTTGAGTAACAGTATTTTCTGGATAAGCAATTACTATTACTATAGAAGAATTGGGGCGACCATCCATATTTAATGCACCTGTTATATCAGATACCGCATCAATTATCTTGCTATTTATAATTGTAATCGCCCAAACTTCATTATAATTAGATACTGCTGCTCCAGTTTGGTCAATATATTCATATTCTGTAGATAATCTTAATGGAAAAAAACTTTCCTTTTGATGTGGAGATAGATTAAAACTCATTTGGCACTATTCTTCCTATATCTATATATCTACCTTTAGAAACTTTTTTAGCTTCTTTTACTGCTTTTTCATATTTAATTTCAAATACTTGAGCTAATTCAGGGTTTAATCGTTCTGGCAAATAGTATCCTTGAGATATTACATAATCAAGTATAGCTCTTTCATATCCTCCTTGTACACCACTCAATATTGTTCCTGTTGAATAATTAGCGGAAGTTAATGAAGCAGGTGATGTTATAGCATAAACTCTTATTTCAAGATTATTTTCGCTAATAGATTGATATTTAGTAGTTTTATCATCACGAGTAATTGCTGATGTTGTAGGACCTATCTTTTCAACTATACCTACACGACCTATCGACTCATAGTAATATCTGTCATTATATACTGTTGTAGGAGAAGGCAAAGGATTAGTGCTGCTTAATTCGTCATCATCAATAATAGGGTCACCTTGTAATCGTGGAATAGATACGTCGTCTATATGTACTTTTAATATTTTAATTATACTATCAGGCAATGTATAATAACGCTGTCCTATAGTTGATGAATCTGTTAAAGTTGCTTTATATATATGAGTTTTATTGCAAAAATCCTTAGTAGCTTCATTTAATAAGTCAATTAATTGAATAAGTGGCATATTTGGATGATGTTGTCTAATATATTCTCTTGCTTGTATTCCAGTCATATTATGTTCCTATCTCCAACATTTCTACGTCAATATCTGCTCTTGAAGAACTAAATATTAATCCCCAGCTTGAGCCTGGTCTTGGAAAAACCATTGCCTCTCCTGGTCCTAATTCACATAATATAAAATCGGAACCAGTACATGGACTAGAACTAGTATCAATTTTAATTTGCAAGAGGTCAATCGAATCACATTTAGTGTTTGTGTTGCGTAAAAACCCTGTATGTCTTATAAATAATAAGTTAGTTGATGTAGTTACTTGAACTGTCGAACCATCCGATGTATACTTTGTACTGTTACCATTATTCCAGCCGCCAGATATAGTTGCAACACCATCAGCACCGGTAATTTCTCCATCACCAGATACAGACCGTCTTACATTCTCATGTATTGTATCAAAGGCTTCATATCCACCATTACTACCGTAATTATGAAACTTAGGATTAACAGAAACTGCATACTGCGTTTTTAAATAACCCATTATAATACCCCTTTATTTAAATTATGTACCGACTACTAAAACTTCTACGCCAACATGCGCACTTCCAGAACCTAAAGTGATAACAGCTCCTGTTGGTTTAGGTAATACCATAGCTTCTCCAGATGCTAATGTTCCAATCACATCACCATCATGCTTTACAAGTACTGTGTCTGCAGCTACACAAGCTGTTGTTGTTCCAAATAGTTTGCCAGTATTTTTAATAAATATCAAATCTGTATTACCATCATGTGTTGGGACTGTTCCGCCATTAGATGTAATAGGTGTATTAACTCCATCAGCCCATCCACCTGCAATCGTCGTATCATCTCCATTAATTTCTCCATTACCACCTAATGATTTTCTTACATTTTCGTTTATAACAGTTTGTGCTTGATATAAGCCATCGCTTACATCTAAAGACACTTTTGGTGTTACAGAAACTGCAAAAGATGTTTTATTTGTATTTGCCATTTTACTTTCCCCTTTTTATTGTGCTTGATTAATACCAAACAACGAATTATATTTTTCTCTTAAGTACATCATTCTCTCTTGCAACCATTTATATTGTACTGTATCTTTTTGAATTTTAGCACTATAATTAGCTAAATCTTGAGAAAATTTACCTAATAAATTTTGATTTTCTGTATTAACTTGAGATACATCAGCACTATATTTAGCCATGCTAGTATTAAATGTTTCTAAATTCTTTTGCAATGTAGTTTGAAATTCTTGAACCTTTGCTCCAGTTTCTGCTTGATAAGCAGCTGTTTCATTACTATATCTTTGCAAAGTTTGCGCATTTCTTTGTATTATGGCCTGCATATCTTTTTCAGCTTTTTCAATTTTACGTGCCTGTTCAAGTTGATTATCGGCTTGTCTCATTCCATTATTATTTTGAAATACTTCTAAATCTAATTTAGCTTGATTCAATGCCTTTGAAGATTCGCTATTAAAAAAAGCTAATTCTGACTGTAACGATGCTTGGTATAGAGCGCTTTCTTTATTAAATGAATTTAATTCATTTTGCATATCTGCTTGATATAAAGCGAGGTCAGATTGTTGTTTTTTTAATTCTGAATCATTTCTTGCTTGATATTCTTGAATTTTAACTGAAACTTGCTTGATATAAAAATCTAATTCTTGAGTATATTTTTGCAATAATAATTGCTCACCATCACTTTGTAATTTTACTCCCTTTAATTGCTCTTGATAAATAGACAGTTCTTGTTGAAACTGACTAGAAGCATTCTCTCTTTCAGCATTATAACGTTGAATCTCTTTATTAACTTTTTCTTTAAAGACATTCATTTCTCTATCTATTTCACTTGAATATTCAGTTAATAGAGTACTATATAAATCCATTTCACGATTTACTACTTCATTAGAGAAATCAGAGTTCTTTTTTAATTCATCCCATTGTGCATCAAAAATCTTTACTTCTTTATCATATTGATGTTTTGCTTCAGACATTCGAGCAGTATATTCTGATATTTTAGTGCTAATTTCAGAAATACGCGCACCAAGTAATTCTTCATCTTCTTCTACTGCTATCCAATTTTCTGTATCTGCCCAATCAGGATATGACATAACAGGAGCTACAAATGTTGGCGTAGATAGCGAAGATAAATCAACAGATGTAGATGTAATAACAGGTATGCTAGGAGGCGTTGCTGTAATTGCTAAATGTGGTAACGTTAATGCTGCAGGAGCAGTATAAGATGGCTCTTTTGCACTCAATGCACTGCTATCAAATAATGCTGGACCAAGCAATGGTGGCACAGCAGGTAATGAAATATCATTAACTGTTAAACTATGCATTAATACAGCTGATGTTACTTGACTAGTTGGAGTAGTATATGAAGGAGCATTATTTAAAAAATTAGGCATTGATGTAGAAGTAATTGTAATATCACCCAACTCAGTACCAACTACTTGTGCATCTGGCGCAGTATATGTAATTACTGAAAGAGTTAATGGTGTTGGAGGAACAGGTAATGTTATTACATCTGGAGCAGTAAATGTAGGCAATGTTTCGCTTACCGTTGTTAAGACTATATCTGGAATATCAGAAGGTACTTCTGAATCATAGTCAAGTAAACGTCTATTTATAACTTCAATAGCTGCATATGTACATATATGCTCATAAAAATCTGATGGGAAGTCATCAATAGCTGACGTACCACTACTATAGTTTTGAACTAAATAATCAGGTATATAAAAGTAAAATGCCGAATTGGATGCTCCAGCAGCAGGAGTAGGTCTAATAGTTAACTCTCCATTCCAAATAAGATATGCCGGGTCTGTAACTTGCGCAGCATATATAGAGTCATCATCAGAGATTTCTCTTCTGAATCTATAAGGCATTTTTCTACATTCATAATCACCACGTGTAACTGATATAATTTCCTTTACTTCATCAAGATTTGGAGCAGTCCCAGATGTTATTTCCGAAGATACAGTTACAAATTGATGAACTCCATCAGGCGATAATTGTTTTATTTTTCGAACAACATCATAACATCCATCAACAAGCCATTGCTTTACAGCCTCTACATCAGAATGGATAACTCCAGCGAGATTCTCTATTCTTTGGTCAAATCTTGGTACAGGAGCTGCCATTATTTTTTACCCTTTTTTTTATCTGTATTCATTTTACGTCGAGTATCAGTCTTAGCTTGTCCATGCCAAGCATTTCCCACACTACCACTATATAATACTTTTTTAGTAGCCATTATCTCTTCCTCTTAGCTTTTCTACGCCTAGGAGACCCATTTTTATTTTTCTTTTTAGGTCTCCCTTTTTTACTACCATATGTTCCTTTACCATAAGGCATAAGTACTACCTACCTCTACGACTTTTTCTTGTTCTTTTAGACGCTACAGTTGACTTGCTACTTTTACGACTTTTTGATTTTACACTTTTTCTTCTTCTACGTATTGACATTTTATCTCCTTAGTTAATATGGCGTAATTGCCACTTGTATATAATTATGTGGTTGTAAAATTAATGATGAGGCACTGGCCATATCAGGATTGACTATTTTTAACCTTTTATATGGTAAGTCATTACCATCTGCAGCATTTGTATCAAAAACCGCATTAAAATGTGTTCCATCTAGACGCCAATCATGTTCATCAACCATTGTTCTAATATCTACAAAATCTTCTCCATTATGACTTCCTTGTAAAATGATATCTATAGCACCATTTTCAGCACCCGTTTCAGTTGCTTTAGGAAATTCAGGTGCACAATTGAATGAAAAATGTAATGAACTCCTTGATAAAATACTAGGTAAAGGTTGACTAAATGTAATATCATCTTCTTCCCTAGGCATTTTTAGATATCCAATCCAAGTACCATCCATTACTTTTGGTTCATTCGCTATCGAGCTATGAATCATAGTCCATTCAAATTCATCATCATCACCAAAAGATATATTTGAGCCAAGCCCTCTATTTTTAAAACTAAAATATAACCCTGGAGCAACCATATGCAGGCTCTGTGCATATCCAGTAGAGCCAATAGTCGAAGCTTCGCTAGTTACTATATCTAGGTTGTTATGGTCATCATCTGCACCTACCTTAAACCATGCAATTGTTATACCAGTTGCTTGTGCATCAGTACATTGCCCAGTTCCGCCATCCTCTATAAAAGTTTTCGGTCTAAAAATCCTTTTACATCTATCTGGAACACCATTCTCCATAACTATTTTATAAGATACACCTTCTGCATCGCTACGTGCCCATAAATCAGAATCCATCCATATATCTAATCCGCCATTAGTATCGAAACTACCAGTAGGAGTACCATTAATTGTATAATGAGTACCTTCTGTTAAATATTTCAATTTATAGCGATAATTACGCCATTCTGATGAAAAAGGCCATCCTAAATTGGTTGTAGGCATTAGTGATGTACCACATGAATTAAATAGGCTCCATCTATACCAGCACTTGACTGTATTCTTAATGCCATATAAGGCAATCTACCTTTTGCATCATAATCATAAACAAAAGTTTTCGCTGCTCCATCTATTGTTCCATCTGAATCTTGCACACATACAGTCTTATCAGCTAATTCAATATAATTTGTTCCATCTACTGAACCAATAACTGATACATCTACAGTTGCACCACTTGCTCCGTCAAAATTTACTATAGTTGGATTAATTGTTATTGTTAAATCTCCCATGATTGGAAAATCAAAAGGCTCTGAATCTTGTGCATCAGTAGAATTATTACCATCAAAATGACACCAAAAACCCATTGTCCCTGCTGTTCCTGCACCATTAACTTTCCCACTAGGAGCGGTTTCTTTACCATAAGCTTCAAGAGTAGCTTCAGCGAGTGTTAAATCAGCTTGTCTACTCCACTTTGAACCTAATACTGCCATTTTTTCTCCTTAAAATTTATAGCAATAGGGAGCCAAAGCTCCCCATTACATTATTATATAACTAACCTATTATGATGGGTCAGCGCCTATACCGCCAATATCTGATTGAGGCATTCCACTTGCATCAGAATTACTCATATTATCTATTGTAGGTACAACTGCCACTCTTACAACAGCTCCATCCAAATCACCATCAGGGTCAATACGAACTTTATAAACATTCGAGCCTTCTCCTGTAGTTCCTGGTACATAAGCAGCTGAAGTCATAACACTTCCAGCACCGTTTGCAATTAAATCAGCCTTAGCTACGGTGTAAGTACCATCAGTAGCACTTGCTACTAATATATCCACATCAGCTGTTTGACTGTTAGTTGCAACTGCTTCAGTATTATACATTACTGTAAATGTTGTTCCTGAAGGTAGAAAGTCAATAGCTTCGCTATCAACATCTACGGTTCCACCTGCAGTATGCGTTAAGTCTGCATACCATCCAGGAGTAACACCATCTTTTAACTTTTTCCAAGCCATTTATCTATCCCCCTCTCTTAAGAAAACTTAAGTATTGCGTGAGTTTCAGGTAAGCTAATCTCAAGACCAGCTTCAGTAAGAATTTGGTCTTGTCTTCCATCAACGCCATTATCTTGAACGTTAGTTTCAACAAAAGTATCCCTACTTATTCCGTTACCCACTAGTGGACGATAAGCAACATTGCCTAAGTCAACCATTACGCAATAATCTTCATACATGCCTCGTAATAAAGGCTCTGCAACAAAATGTAAATTACCAAAAATAGTATTTACAACTGTTACATTATGCCCAAAAGCACCAGGAACATTATTAACGTCTAATCTGTATTGACTAGAGCCTACCGAATTATTCATGAAAGAACCAGCACCTAATTTATTCAAGTAAGTAATAACTTTCCTTGAAGCAAGTACAAGTTTATTTCCTGAATTTCCGCCTTCAGGCGCAAAGAAATCTTCCATTGCATCTAAAAACGCATCATAACCAGATGAAGCATATGACATGTTGTATACTTTACCATATGTATTTGTATAAGTAAGTATACCATGAGTTCGCCTAATTGGAGCAGTACCTGCTGCAGTTTCACTGCTTGCAGAACCATTACCAAATAACATAGCTTGCTCAATATCCATTTTATGTTCCATCAGTTTATCAGTCCAAATTCTTTTGAACTCATCTTTAATACCTCTATACTCAGTTGCCATAGCAGTACCTGAAAAAATGTTCATTCCAGTTTTAAATATTTGACAGAATCCTTCTCTATCAAATAATTTATCTTCCCAACCATCTGGACTGTCTGAACCTTCTTCCCATGAACTACCTATTACCTGACCTCTTGCTTGGTCAGCAATAGCAAATGTAGCATCAGCTGTATCATAAAACTTTAATTTAGTGTCGACAACACCTGCTCCAGATGTAACTGAAGGAGTTGCGTCTACAATAAATCTTCGTGGTGTGCCATCAGTATCTTCAATAGCAACTATCAAACCTTTAACTAAAAAGTTTGGTTTTTGCTCTGCTGTTGTTATTTTGCCAAATTCGTCATAATAACAAGCTAAATTTACTAAGTCATCACCTCCATCGTTAATGTATTCTGTGCCAGCAGTATAAGCATTACTTCCTACTGCTTCACTGACTACAAAATTACGTCTTTGCCATTGGTGTCGTTGTTCTAAAAATTTAAACACAGGGTCGTTTGTTGCTTTTTTTGCAACCTTGCTCAAATAAACAAAGAAAGGACTTTGTTGTGGGGCAAGTTCTGCGACTCTATCTCCAAAATTAAAGACTCTACGTGTATCATCGAGCGAAACACCAGTGGCTGTATTGTATTGATTATTACTATAAGCCATTATAGTTTACCTCTTTAATTTATCCCTCTATCAGCTGCTTTCGCCTTCAAGTAGGGTTTTAGTTTCCCCACGGATTCTTATTTTTAAAATCCGTAATAATATCATCCATAATCGAATCAGACTCAGAACGATTTGATTCAGGAGCTTGTGCAGGCATTACACCCATCGGTGAAGGAACTTGTTGTGCATTTCTAGATTGCTGAAATACTTCACTTGGACCTTGCGATTGTGTATTGACTTGACCACTACCTTTATTCATTCTGTATAACTGAACTAGATTATCCATAGAAATAGACTCGGAATTTGACATAGATTTAATAAAATCTTTTGCTTCTGCATCGCTAAAACCATAATGACCAGTAACCTGCTGATATACATCTCTTACTTGTTTTTTCGTTTGGTTATACTGAGCCATTTGTTGTTGTCTAGCCATTTTAGCATTATCTTCAGCTTCAAATCTTTCGCGAATTATCGCTAAATCATATTGACTTCGTAAATCGCGATATTCACCCATGTTATCTTGCCAAGTATCTACTTCATCTAAGTAACGAGCACTCTCAGAATTTGGGTCTGACCAAGCTTCTTCACGAGAGAACCCTTGAGGTTTTTTTGGTTTTTGTGGAGGTGGCGGAAATTCTTCAACAGGTCTAGCAGATTGCTGAGGAGGAGCTTGTTGCGCTTGTTGAGCTTGCATAGCTTGTTCAACTTGCGATTTATAAGCTGCCAATTCATTGTCTTTTTTAGCTGCTTGTGACTGCCAATACTCAAAACGTTTATCATCGTTTTTAGCTTCATATGGCTGTTCTGTTTGTGGTACTTCCTGATTTTCAACAGGTGGCCCTGCTTCAGGGGCTGTTTGATTATTTGAATCCACTTGTCCAAAAAAAGCGTCTTCAACGGACATAGTATTATCATTGGAGCCTTCATTACTTGGCTGAGCAAATGCATCAACTTCTGGCGTTGTACCACCAGGAATTGGTTGCGGAGCTTCGTGTTGAGGGGTATCCATATTATTATTTTCTTCCATTGTTTATCTTCCTATTCTTTGGCTGCTTCTTTGTCTTTAGAAGGTGAGCCTGTTTCTTTTGCCGCTAAAGCGATATCACGCTTTAACGTAGACAAGTTGTCATCAAGACGTTTTTCATATAGAGTGTTAGCAGCTTTCGTTTTATTCGAAACGCTATCTAATTCTCCTTTAAACTTCTCAACTTCAACTTTTTTACGTAAGTTAACTGCTTCTCTATCTCTAGTTTGCAAGTCACCCTGTAATTGTTTTATTTGTTCTTGCGATGCTTGTAATTGTTGCTGTAATTGACCTATTAAATCAATTCTTTCAAGAACACCTTCCATATCAAATACTTCAGTTTTCTTAAGAACTTCTTGTCTGTCAATTAGGCCTTTTTGATAAGCATCCATATAAAATTCTAATTCTGCGTATCTATTCGTAGGTAAGGTTGAACCTGCTACGTATACTACATCATATTTACCGACAGTAATATTATTAACAATTTGAATTTCTCCAGTTTTATCATCTACTAACTTTTTATTAATAACATACTCATTTAACGAATTGTTTGGTTGAACAACTCTAAATACTTTTCTCGTTGTATATAACTGTTGCATTAACGGAATTGCAACTTGAGCTACTCGTGTTAATGCTGCTTCAATATCAGCTAATTTAGATTTCATCTTTCTTTGGCCAAACTCATCTAAACTAATAGTAGCTTTATAAGTCTGCGGAGCAGCCTTAGTATTTCCCATCATCATTTCATATAAACCTAATTGATGGTCTATATCTGACTTTGCTGTAGTTTCATTATGATATAATTCATTTGGAAGAGGACTTGGTTGTACTGGCATAGGAGGACCATCAGTAGGGTCATAAGATATCGCTACACCAGGTTGTGACCATTTCTCTTCAAAATTCTTCATATCAACACTACCTTCAGGAACTAATATTTTTACATTAGTAGATGTAGTAGCATGGGCTATAATTAAAGAACGAGTTTTATTGATAAATTCTTGTAATCCTTTTACCATTCTAACATCAGATGTTGGATATGGCGTTCTTGTATGAATATTCATTACAGGAACTATTGGGTAATGCTCTGTAGGTAAAATACGAGAATATAAATACTTATCTCCCATCACCACACAATGCTTAACTCTTTCAACAGTAATTTTAACCATTTCAATAATACCACGTTGAATTAAATCTCCAAAAGTTACTTCTTCAATATTTAATTCTGGAAGTGGCATTAAATCAGCACTATTAGGGTCTTCTCCTCGTATCGCCAATTCTCGTTCACGCTGTTGTTGCATTTGAGCTTTTTGCATTTCAAACTGCTGTATTAACGCCTGTACTTGCTGTGGGTCAACTAAGACTTTCTCTCCTTGAAGTATCCATGCAGGTCTTTGAACATATTGTTGAAATGCTTCTTCACTTAATAAATCTTCATTATTGCTAAAGGTCTCAAATATCCTATATTTAGGTTCTCGAACTTTAAAATATCTTTCATATCCTCGAATATAATCTTGCTCTTGCACAGTATTAACATCTTCTGGGAATGTAGCTGCCAAGCCGTCTGTAGAACGCCCAGTTTCAATAGTATCCCATTTCTGGTCTGAAGCGGCATTTTCAATTGCCTGTTCATACATAGGATACATTTTTTTCGCCTGTGCACGAGTAAACATTCTAGATACAATGATATTCTCAGCATCATCTAAAAATTTATCACGAGCATTAGGGTCGACATAAACATCCATTGGGTCAATATTATGAAGACATACTTCACCTTTTCCCATATCCATCATTGGGTCTTGATATACCTGAATATATCCAACACCCATTGTATAATAATCATCAACAGTTTGCCTTACTACTGTAGTTCCATCAGAAATATCGTACATATATGAAAGAAGCGCAGATATTACTTGCGCTACTTTATTATCGGAATCTTCTCGTGGAGCCACCCTGAAGGCAGGTCTATTTGCCGTTAACATTGATTTTGCTGCTTCTACAGCAGGATGGATTCTATTGACAACAATTGGAGCTTGTCCTCGAGCTTTTAATACTTCTTCTTGCTCTTTAGTCCATTGTCTACCTAATCGAAATTCTTTATCTTCTTTTGCCTGTAACGACCAGTTATCCCGTTCTTTAGAATATATATCATATAAATGTTGAGTTTCATTTACAAAATCTGTATATTCTTCCTGTTTATTGGATTCTGGACGGTTTGGCATAGCCTTAATTTAACACTTAAAGTGTAAGCCAGTCAAGGAATTTCTTACTATTTTTGTGATTTTCATCAATTTTTTTCCATTCTTTCTGTCTGCAAGGCTTATGGCCATCAAGTGCAGTCCATATAGAATCCATAACATCATCATGCTTACCCTTAGGATATGCCATAAACTCTTTTTGACCTTCAATATCTTGTGGTCTCCAATAAAATTGCCCCTTAGCAAACATTGGAACAAGTGATAACAATCTTTCTGATTTCCTTGTACGAGGTTTTACTCCAGATTCAAGACCTGGAATATATAAATCTTCATTTTTCATAATTTCACGTACTGCTGTACGTAAAGCTTCTTGATAACCTACTGTTTCAATTTTTACTCTTCTAGGTTTATATTTTTTATACATATCAATAATCTTTTGAGGTTGCTTTTCTGGAGAAATCCTATCTCTAAACATATCGATAATATATTTATTATTTTCTGCGTCTACACCAATCATAGCAATAACAAAAAAGTCAGCACGCATTGATAATGATGATGCAGGGTCTACTCCTCCATAAATTTCAATTGGAATTATTTTTTCTTCATCTCCAATAGTACGTACTAAACAATTTTGCCCATCTTTACGTTCATAGTCATATTGATGTGTTTTCATCCATTCAGGTTTAAATGGAGCAGAATCAGGAGATTGAGCAATATTCATATACTCTTGATAGAATCCATTAACATTACCTACTGACTTATATTCTTCTTCTATCTGCTTAATACGTGACATTGGAAATCTATCAGGCCATATTGACTTACCATCATCATCTGTTATAGCATACCATAAAACATTCCAAGCGGAGCTTTCTTTAACCCAATAAAGAAAACAATCTTCGGATATAACAGTACCAATCATTACTATCTTGCCGTCATCAGATAGTGATGGTATAACAGCTTCTGTCATCCATCTACGATTTTTAACTCTAGCTTCTACAGTAAATGCATTTAGCTCCGATTCGAAATCGTCAACTATTATCAAGTTAGGACGAGTATCACCTTCAATAAAACCACGAACACGCTGCCCAGTACCAACCGCGATGATTCTTGTACCATTTGCTAGTACTACATCAGTGTTGGTCCAACGTTTCGCAGTAGCAGGGCCCAAATCTCCGAATAGCTCTTTAAACCTATCCGAGTTTCCTAGGTGATATTTAAGTCTTGATAAGAAGTTGATAGACTGCGCTTGAGATTCAGATATAATCACTATAAATAAATCTTCATCACTCCGCTTAAATGCTGCTCTCCATAAAGGAAAGATTAAACTTGTAGTCGTAGACTTTGCAGTACCACGAGGGGCAGCTATTGCTACCCTTCGCGCACTGTCATCAGAAAGAGAGCGATAAATATCGCTGTGGAAGGGAGGTATCTCTTTCCTTAATGCTGATGGAAAACACATACGACCAAATAAAGCCATATTCCCATAAAGCTTTTTATAAATTTTCTTTTGTGCGTATTGTTCTTCGTAATCCATTACGTTGACTTATAAAAATTCCTCATAATAAAAAATATTACCATAATCCCTATAATAGTACCTACGTCTACTAGGTGATTACCACTATCACTCTCTATCGCCCCCATCGGAGTCTCTATCCGTACTTTCTTCGATATCAAGCTGTCGCTCATCATTGGCATCTCTTGTTGAATTATCGGTTTTGGTTTCATCTTTAATCTCCTCAACAGTTGTTTTAGTTGCTATTAGATGTTGCTCTTCTTCTCGCAATTCATCTATAAGTTTAGTTGAACTTGTAGCTTCGATTTGTTGAGTAGTTTTTACTAAATATTTATCTTTCATACCATGCATATCTTGAAGATTCTCAACTGCTCTTAATAAGTTAGATACATCTTTCTTATCTTTAGCCATTCCAATAGTCTCTTCTAGTAATTGCAAAGTATAACCTTCTGTTAACCCTCTATCTACCAATAGTTTCTGTAATTCATCTTGTACCATATTTTTAAATACCTCCGATTTCATTGTACGTTTCCACTTACGTCTTTCACTATCTGTTACTGCTCCCATAGCCCATTCAATAGCTAAATCATAATCTGGTTTAATAGCAAACATAGTTGCTAGGTTCTTCATCTTATCTTGTCCAGATTGGACTTCAATATAACTCTTACCTGACATGGTAACATTGGTCTTACGACCTTTAACATTTAATTTTTTAGATTTATATTTAGGATTATAGAAAGTATAACCCCAAGGAAACCGTAGATATATGTTGGGAGTGGAATGATTGGACGCATATTCACGCCTGCTAATAACTTGTGCCACATAATTATCATCAGAAATAGCATAATCTCCTGCATTTGCTTCCTTCCAATATTTATAATCAATATTTTTATCTTGAGCTTCCGATTCTCTATAAATTCTATAACTCGTAGACTCTTTATCACCTTTATGGTGTATATTAACCGTATACACTAGTAACCTCTATTTTGCGAACGATTCCTTGGTGGTTGTCCATAGATTTTCTCAAATAAATAAGGCTCTATTTCTTGATGCGCCTGATATTCTACTGTGCCTGGAGTATCATATCTTTTCATATCTTCTGTACGTCGAAAATTTCTAGCATAATCACTATATCCTAACATTGTAGTTAGTAAAGATAATGGGGTTTCAACTCCCCACTGGTCATAAGACTTTCCCAGCAGAGAATCTACATAAGATTCATTATAAGATGGAGCAGTTCCCCATGTTTCGTCTAAAGATTGATTTTGCAAATCTGGTTGGTTAAGTTGATATGCATGTGATAACTCAGCTAATACTGCACGTGTTTCAGGTCTTTCAATCCATTGATGAGAATCATCTCTTGACCAATATCCACCTGGAATATTTAAAGTATCAGGAGTAGTAGGAGTCCCAGGGGTAAAGCTAGCACGTTCACCTTTTGGGAAACCATGTTCATTATATGTAATAGGTTTAATTTTGATATATGGATTGCCTGAAGCTTGATACACTTCATCAAATGCTTGGAGCATTGGACTACTTTTGTCCCAACTATGCTTTATTGCTTCCCAACCAAAAGTATTATTCTTCCAATCATAATATGTAGCTTTTGCAGGCATATCAGAATATTTAGTTCCTGGTACTGATTCATCTTTTAGCGCAATATTTAATAAATTATTCGCCATCGTCTCCACTATCTTCATGATTAGTTAATTTATATTCATTAGTAGGGGTTGGTGATGTAAACTCAATTGTTATATTACCAAATGTATTATTAGAAGTACTAGTATCTACAAGATGCTTTGACTTTAAGTAAGCATATTCCTTAGCTTCTTCCTTAGTTCCATTAATATGCTGAATAGTACGTGTTTTAGGGTCTGGTTGGACTTTTTTACTCATTCTGTAACCCTTCCTCTATATTGTTCTTTGTATTTATTATGATATAAATCTCTAACATTATGTATATTTAACAAATCTTTTGCAATGATTTCGTTTAAAGTACTTAATCCTTTATCGCTATATATATCATATTTGTCATCATATTTTTTTGCATAATCTAATAGACTAGGTCCAGACAATGTATCGGGTCTACCTAGATATGCATGTTCAGCTTTCCGTCCAATATCTAAAAATTCTTCAGGAGTATCTTCTAGAGACATAGGAAACCCGGCATCTTTCCACTCATTCATGACCATTTTGACTATATTACCCCTATTTACCATAGATTTATCAAATCCTACTTCATCATGAGCCATGTCGTACATTAAATCTATAGCATTTTCATCTATTTTATAAGGTCCTCCAGTATTTTCAGGTAAAACAGCTTGTATTAAGCTTTTAGTTATCCATGGCATCTTATTTTCAGGAGCGTAATTCAATTAAGCATTTTCCCTATCATAATATTCCTCCTTCTCTTCAAAATCCATCTATTTTAATTCTTTAAAAAATTCGTCTAAAGTCATTTCTGGCCCAAGTGTTCCTTCTCCAGAGTATAAATCATCTAGATGTCGCTCCCAGTCGGGCTGTGGGTCATATGCATCCCAGATTCTTTCCTCTTTTCTATTTTGAAAGTTTAATTCAGGCTTATTCTTATACCTTCTAATACTTTTCTTTACAGCTCTATCATTTTTAAACTTAGCTAATAATCTCTGTAATAAATTGCTACCACCTTTAGCTACACTTCCCATTGCCATAGGAGCACCGCTTCCAGTTACCATGTCAAATATAGCTTGCTCTATTTCTGGGGTTACTCCCATAGCAGCTAAATTTTCTTGTCCCATGTTTCTTTCACCTATCGGTTCAAAATATCCTGGATGAGCCTGATTAACAACATCATTTTGTGTTATCCCGGGCAAATCACCTTTTTCCAGTAATGTTCCTAATAAACTTTTGTCATTAGACATTATTTCTCCTATCATAATATTCCATACATTTCTCAAAAGAAGCAATTCGCTCCTCTTTTTGATGCTCAGGACCTGCCCAATGGTATTTAGCCCACCATTCTGGTAGTCCTTCATTATCTAAACCTTTAAAACTAGCATAAGGATGATACCTAACATTAGCCATAAATAGCATTTTTTGTGCTTTTGGCTCTAATTTGCTTGCATCTACCCCATTTAGAGGTATATTAGTCCAAGCAGGAGCTAATCGGCTATTTTTAGCAAACCAACGTAATAATCGGTTCATAGCTGTCTCACCACCCTCTTTAACACCTTCTTCAAACTGAAATAGTCCTCTACCAGGACCACCACCATACTGATGACACTTAGGGTCACCTTTCGACTCATGATAAGCTATTCTATCCATAATATTTTCAAGGGAATCTTGGGTTTGCTCGTATCGTATACACATATTTCCGAGCATATAATCATATAATTCGTCTAATTTACTCATTATGTAGTCGCTACAAATATTTCACAGTCACATGCAGCAGTATCTGCCTGAGCTTCCATACTGACTATAGCTGCATCAGGTGCTGCACCTGCATTCTCAGCCTTTCCACCAGACATAGCCCCAGTAGCATGAGTACCTAAGATAAAGCTTGCACCAGCTTCTAGTTTATATAGAAATTCATCTGAATTAGCATCTGTAACTCTGATAGCTACGAAATTAGAACCATCTTTATTTGTTACTCTAATATACTTAACTAAATCTACATCAAATTGTGCTCCACCTACTGTTGAGGCATGAGTAGTATATAAAGTAACTTCTGGACTAGTAGGTACTGTTATAACACGTTTATAAGCATCTTGAACAGAATTAACTGTTAATGTATTACTACCGCCTATAGCAGTACCATTAAGAGTTAAAGTCTCTATTACCTGCACTGTTAGCGTTCCAGTATTAATCGCCATCCAAACCTCCCTTTTAATTGAAAAATTATAGCCCTAATTTACTATGGAAATGTGATATAAGTCAAGAAATAAGTTATCTACTTAGCTATAGACATAGCTATTTACCTATAGGCAACGGTAACTTGTTAATATAGATAGTGTAAGTACCTATAGCCTATATTACGCAGTAGCTACGCCTATAATTACCTATTGGCTACTACCTATAGCTATAGTACTATATCTATACTACGTAGTAAAATAACCCAAAATAGGCACAAAGTCAAGAAAAATCTGAAAAAAATAAAATTTTCAAAAATTAGACGTAGAATGTGTACACTAGATATACACACATCCCCACCCTTCGAAAAAACGGTTGAGCCTTCCTGATTACGTTGAAAAACCGTTTGTTTCTTGGTTGGCGACGCTCTTCCCCTTCTTATCTGCAAATAAAGGAGTTAGTAACAATGAATGGACAAATATTTAAAACGTTATTTGAAGTGTTGTCAACATTTGGTAGTATCAATCAAACAAAGAATGGTAATGGCTTCTATATTACCAATCCTACCAATGTTGATATGAGTGCACTTGAATCAGCTGTATCAGAAATAGATGGTTGGATATGCACTCATAGGAAACTTGAGGATTGCAGGTCTTATACCGATGATAATGGTGCGGTTAAGATGGAAAAGCCTCAAGTTTGGGTAGGAGTTGCCAAGAATAAGGTAACTGGTGTAGATAACTTCCTGGATAGAGCAAGTAAAATGTTGTAGTAAGCATAGTATATAGCCCCCTGTAGTAGGGGGTTATAGCTTATATATTTTATTTTACTACACATAATCAGCATTCACAATAAGTATAAAGGGCAATTATTATGGCAGATAATAAACTATTTACTATTAGACGTAATTACACAATAATGTCAGTACCAACAGGTATTGTACATGAAGTACAAGCACGTAGTAGACACCGAGCTATTATGAAAGGTGTTAAGTATTTTCAACAAGCAATAAGTATAGTAAGGATATCATGAGCTGGTGTCCTTACAGATATAAATGGCAATTAGTTAATTGGGCTGTAACATACAAAGGCTTTAGTAAGTCTAAGGCTAACAGTATGTCTAAAGCTCAATTATATGCCATTTGGTATAAACATTAACAAAGAAAGGCAGGTATAATATGTGGTTAACAATAGCTTTAATAATAATAATGCTACTATTAGTAGTAAATATCATATTACTTATGGATTTTCATGATACACCACAGCATAATGCTATGGATAAGTATAATGCAGTTGAAGGTGATATGAATATAGCTCATGTAATAGCAGAATTAAGAGGTATTATAGATGATATTGATATACGTCTAACTACGTTAGAAGATAAATATGCATATCATATCCAATCAACTGATGAATTAAAACCGAAGGCATAGATTTTATAGTAAATAACGTAGGGTTGTCGCCTACAAATACACAATCAAGTGTATTCTGCCTTCTAAACGACAGGGGATGTGAAATTAGTAGCATCCCCACAGATTTGTATACAATGGGAGTTTTGTATTACTATTAGTGATAAAATAGGAATGTGGACTCATTCATCGCGTTGAATGTAAGGTTCGAATCCTTTGTCCTATTTTATATTTGTATGGGTTTTATTCCCTACTAACACATCTAGCGGACCGCAATTAATGATATAAGACTCCCTAAACTTTAAAACAAGGAGAATAACATGGATATATATGATTTCCTACACGTTATATCAACATTAACAGATATTGGCTTTAAAATAGGTATTTTATGGCTTATATGCCGATATTTAGAGATAAGGAGTACCAAACAATGATAGAAGATGTTTATGACGCAGTCAGATGGTTGCGTGAACATGGAATAGAAGTAAATGATAACACAGTTAAGGAGGATAACTATGAAACAAGTAAGTCAAAAGGATATACAGCACGTAGAAGAACTATGGCAAATGGACATGTCAGTACAAAGAATATCTGACATTACCAAGCGTACATGGTCAACAGTCAAGCGTATTATTGACTCTGGTTTTAACTTAGATATGTATAAAACATTAAGAAAATCAGATAAAATGAAGAAAACCAAACAATTGACTTTTAAGCCATTTAAGGACACAAAAGCTCCTGGACCTGTAAAGGTTAAGGAAATACCAGTTAAGGCCGAGAATGATATAAATTCGCTCTCAGACATGGATGATGTATTAAATCATATGTGGGAATTACAACAACAAGACGCACAGCAATTAATAAGAAAAGCTGAGCGAGATGAGGTAATTCATAAGCTTAGAAATGGGTTACAAAAAGTCAATGAAGCATTAGGAGATTTATTAAAATGGATATAATTACTGGAGTAGTCATATTATTAGGTATTGGATTAGTAGTAACGCTCTATTTTGAGCAGAAAGGCAAAAAATGACAAGAACATTTGTATATTATTTAAATAAGGCTATGTATAAGCTAATAGATGGTATTTTAATCGGATTTGGCATACATATAGCATGGTATTTAATTGGTTAATCAATAGAAAAGGAGGCATATAACATGTCAGTAGAAACAACAGTAAATACAATAGTAATACGTTTAATGAATAATAGTGGAACATTTCAGGAAACTGAAACTTCTGCTGAAACAGTAGGCGAATTACGTACTTCATTAGGATTAGACGGCACGATAGTAGTCAACAATCAAGTTGCAGCCGAAGATTCTATACAGCTTCGTGGTAAAATAATGGACGAAGAGGGAAATGTGACGTACCCGGGAGATAGAGTGTCACACGTTTCTGGTAATAAAAGAGGCGGAAAAGTAGTATAATAGTTAATTAATCTAAGTAAAGCTCCTTCCAATGAGAAAAAAAGCACAAGTACGGTGAAGCTATGGTCCTGATTTATAGGAAAATTAGCAATAGACGTCGACGTCACTTCTTCAGATTTGGTCCGCTTTATTGAATAATGTCGAAAAGGGGTATTACATCCGAATGCTTTCCTCCACAATAGGAGATGTGCATTCCTGTAGCCCCTTTTTGATAGTTAGGAGAAAATAGATGCAAGAAGAATTAAAGTTCTTACATAAGCCTGAAATAGATTATGAAAAATTATCAAATGTTGCAGAATATTTTGATAAATTAATGCAATTTAATGATAAATATGGTATGAATCTAGAATATACACCTAAAGCTAGGTGGAAACCAGGTACATATGATAAGATTAAGAAGAAATTCGTAGAAATAGAGCATCCACAATGGACAAGAAAACGTGGTGCTAACAATTTACGTAAATTATTTGAACATAATGAATGGAATGCTCGTAATTTTAGAGATGCTCTTCATAGATTAGATGATATGATGGCTCAATATCGTTATAATGGTCAAATGTTAGTAGATGGTGACACTTTGGAACAAGGTAAAGCATTGATAGATGAGGTGTATAATTCGTTAAGTAATAAATTTCCTAATATTGATGTAGAAGTCACACCATTTCCATATTGGAATAAAAGTTGGTATGATGATGGTTGGTCATGGGATAAGCCATTTGTTCCTTATTTAGCAGAATGTAATGTATTAGATTTTGATAATGATGGTGATATAGGTGATACATTTATGTTTAATGATAAAACTGAGTCATGGAAAACTACTAATCCAAGAAATTGGTGGGTGAATATCATGTTTAAACTAAATGATGTAAACTTAAGAGTATATCTTAAGGCTGATGATGGTGAAACAGATAGTAATTTGTTACATACACAACCTTATGGAGAAATATTATTAGGTTTATCTATTCCTTTATATGACTATTGTTTGGGTAGAAGAGCTGCATATGCAAATACACGATTAAGAAGATGGATGCAAAATCTTACATTTTTTGCATATCAACAGCCTGCTATACCTGGATTAAGGCATCCTTATATATATAGAGATGACCAAGGTTCAAGTTATACATTACATAGACAAACAAGGAACTATGGTTTAGGTAATCTATGTTTAGGTGATTGGAATGATGATATACTTAAGCAGATATTCTATGGCAATCTAGGTATTGCTCAAGCGCTATTACGTACATGGTCTGAAGTATATTATATTCATAGTACAGGTCCTTTAAATACATTACATATGTCATTTGCTGGTAATCATAAAGATTGGAGTGAATTAACTCAAGCTAGTATTGGAGTATCACCTAATACCTGTGAAACAACATTAAAACATGGTTATG
>VTLG01006092.1_pt1 | contig 23889 bp, 38 predicted proteins | sample 4694571 | NCBI WGS metagenome assembly VTLG01 (sample SAMN12604809, study PRJNA352737) | marine metagenome | biome: ENVO:00000447; feature: ENVO:00000209|ENVO:00000569|ENVO:01000036; material: ENVO:00002151; isolation source: viral sequences binned using virsorter ...
GTTTACAACCTCTTTTTCATGTATTATGAAACCAGTTCTTGATTCTATAAATCAACTCATTAGCGTGATTGCTGGTCGGGCTATTGCTCAACAAACCGTTCATCTTAAAACCAAGCCTTCCAAAAGATGCAGCGAGGCAATCAGAATCGCAAGTGAAGTTGAAATGAAACAAGGGCTAGAAGATCTTAATGAAATGAATGATGATAGAAAATACAAACAAGTTCAAAGAAAACTAGAATCTCTCTCATCTATTCAGAGATTGGCTTTATTTTTTGAAAAACATCAAAATGACTAAACAAAAGCAATTTTACAAAAACCCATACATCGGCATGATTTATACCGATGGTAAAAGAACTTATGAGTTTATGAATAATCCTTTTTATGGAGTCATTGATGGATGCAAACCTCAACCGTCATGGGTTGAGATTACTTTGGAGTTAAAATGAAAAAGAAAGAACATTCTTCAGTCAAACTTAGAAAACTAAAAGATATTAGACGTAAAGATTTAGAGAGAAACTTTTTAGATATACAACTTAAAGGACAGGACCACTATGTTTTTATAAAAGAAAATGGAAAGGCTCAGGTTGTTTATGAAGAAGGTCGGTGGGTTAAAGAGCATATAAGAACTGCGGTTCTTAAATTTAATTATGAAGTTGATAAAACAAACGGCATGTTAATCAGAGAATTTGAAGATAAATATATTAAAGAATATGAGAAAACTTTAGAATAATTTAAAACGCTTTTTTCTTCTCACTGGTTTGACAAACTCAATATCTATAAAATGATTTAACAAAGAAGATAAAAACATATCTTGCCTTAATTTATGTCTAACCAAATGGGTGCAGTACCTTTTGATGCTATCGATATCATCAGACTCCATGATTTGTCTGCATTGAAGCTCAACTTCTAGTTCCATCTCTGGTGGAGCCTTTTCTATATCGATATTTAGAAACTTCTTAATCATTTAACTGGAAAGAGCTTCTCTTCTATCATTTTGACAATTGCGTCATCAACGTCATTGTCTGATTTTGAAGCCAAATCCTTCAAAAGATTCAGAGCAGCTTTGCGTAAACTCTCACTTTTACCGAATCTTATGAATAGATTAATTAGAAACTTTGACATGAATTTTTGTTTTCTTTTTCTAACATAGCTAAGTTGGTAATATTAAACAAGAAAGGCAATCCGTATGGAAGAAGAAAAACAAGAAAAAGAAGGCTTTGATTGGGGTGATCTTTTTGGCCACGGTGTCAGGTTTCTGATTTTGACTTGGAGTTTATCGATGATGACTTTGGGATATATGGGCAAAGTCAGAATTGATGGAGCCTTCACCGCAGGTTTGGTCAGTGGAGTGCTTGGCAGTTATGGAATCTCAGTCGGACAGAAGAAAAGTGGCAATAATAACAGCAATGGCCCTAAGATAGTGGATAATAGTAAAAACAAAGTCGGTATCAAATGAAAAAGCTATTTGCATTACTTCTATTTTTACCATCTGCTGCCTTTGCAGATATGAACCATTCAATATCTTCAAGTGTGAAATTTGAATCTTTATCTGCTGCAAGTACTGCTGACAAGATCGGGTCAAGCTACAGCATAAGCGGTAATAATGTTACAACTGTAGATTCAAACTCAGCAGCTACTTTAGGTGGATTCGGTTCTGTTACAAATGGCGTACCAGCAGTTACTTTTCCTTCTGCAACCCAAGCAACCAGTGGCGAAGCTTTCAGCTTTTCTACAAGCTTTCTAGAAGGAGATGCCACACCGGGCAGTCAAGTTACAGTAGGAACTGTACCAAACTTCAGTGATCTTACATCTACAAGTGCTGGTAGTGTTGGAACAGCAGCAGTGGCAATAGATAATCACACTATTACGCTGACACCCGGCACAGGTACAGGTATTGTAATGACAGGTCAATTTGTTGTTGATCTTACTATCGAATGAGGAGGTTATTTCTTCTTGGCTTTGTTATATCTGCTCCTTGTTATGCTGTTCCAGTTATTCCAAATTTTACTCAGGGGTCAAGCACCAGCCGAACAGAAACTACCACAAATATTACAGAGACTATACGAACAACAGAATACAATTCTGGATTTCTTTACTCAGTTACAGGGTCAGGTATACAACATGATGGTTCTTCTATTACACCAGCAGCCACTTCTGTTAGTGAAACAATAAACGGTACTACACATACATGGCAGGGCTTAAATTTAGATCAACGACCCAACTGGACACAAACAAACCAAGGCGATGCTTTTCAATTCACAGAAGTTTATCAAGCACCCGGAATGGATACAGTAACAGATATAACAAGAACAATTCAAAGCACAAGCGTAACAGATACAACTACAATATTCTCGCAATAGTATCATTATTATTTGGGAGTCCAGTTTTTGCTAATACCTCAAATACTGCGGCTCCCTCTGCTTCAGCAAGTGGGTCTGTATCTAATTTTGCAACGCAAGTTTTAGGTGGACCTATGGTAGAAAATATGTATGGAAACAATATAAAATGTTCTGGTCCGCAAATGACAGTAAGCCCTTTTGTAACTACATCATTTAATCAAAAAAGACCACAAGATTATATTTATCATACGCCAGTGTATGATTCAACAGATGCCAATGATGATGGGGTACCAGATAATCCCGGCAATGTTTTGTATTACCAAGAAAATTATAGTGGTAATAAAGATTCTTTAGGTCTTAATTTTGGATTTGCACTTACATTTAATATTCCCTTAGATAAAAGATTTCAAGATTCTTGTCTTGATGCAGCCAACACACAAATAAATTTACAGAAGCAAGAATTAAATGCAAAGTTGCTCAATTATGAAATCGCAAGATTAAAAAATTGCGGAGAATTATTTTTAAAGGGTATTTCTTTTGACCCAAAATCTAACTTTGCAAAATTATGCGAAGGGGTAGTTGTACAACCGCCTCCAAATCAAGTTATTCCACATACTCATAAATTTAAGTAGATTTATCTTTTTTCTTTGTTAGTTTTTTTATTAGATTTTTTACTAAAGGTTTTACAATATTAAGGAGTAATGGAGTAGAGGCAGCAACAGTAGCAATAGCAGCAGTGCTAATAAGCTGTGGAGGATTCGGTATGTATTGCTCAATGAACTTAACGTCTTCATAAAGAGTTATACATTCACTACCATCTTCGCTTTTTTTATGACCAATAACACGCTCAAGTTTAAATTCGTTACGATAGTCCCCTACCCTTTGATCTTTTGAGCTAGGGCAAGCAATAAAAATTGATTCTTTTTTATTTTTTTTTGGTTCGTATTTTGGTGGTTTTTCTGTAGGCTGTACAAATTCTTGCTCTTGATTTTGTGGTGTTTCTGATTCTGTATATACAAACTCGTTAGGGTTATATTGCAAAGGTTCAAAGCTAGGAATACTAAAGTTACCACATTCTGTATATGTGCCATATTGATCTTTATTACTATCAATGAGACTTGTCTGATTATTTCTATGTACTCTTACACAAGCTGGTATATCAACAATAGGTTTATTAATTATTGGTACTTGTGTATTCCAAACTGGTATTTTATTTATTTGTATTTTATTTATACGAGGTATTTCACTCACTTTTTAGGTAAAGGTAAAGATGGACCAGTTACTTTTGGCAAACTTTTGTCTAATACTTTTGGCATCATATCCTGTACATTTCCAAGAATTTCGTTCATTACTTGTGCTTTAAAATTTTCTGAAGTTACATATCTGTAACCTAAGTAGGCCCCACCACTCATGGAGGCTACCATAATGAATGAGATAATACTTAAAACATTAGAAATTTTTTGAAACATGAAAGAAGCCTTTGCAAAAGCATTAGTACCTGTGACCATTATAACTTTCTGCGGTATTTGTGCATTAGCACCTCTTTATGTTGGTCTGTCTGTTTTATCTACCAAGGTACACCAGAAGTCTTAGTAGGTGTCTTTGATTCTGTTATCTGTGCAGCAATACCTGTTTCAATAGCTGTCACTTCATCGGAACCTAGTGCAGCTTTAGCCCATGCAATCGCGTTATCTTTTGTAATATCTGCATAAGCAGTAAACGACCCAGAGTCAGCAGCAGCAAGCCCTACAGTGCCATAAGCAGAACCGTTATGGACTACAGCAGAATCGCCACTGCCTACAGTTTCAGAGTCACTTGCTCTCCAGTGAATACAAGTTACTACATCAGATAAACTTCCTACAGCTTTTGTTGCATCTAAAGCAGCAATATCCCAAGTAACAGCCATGATAATAAGTGTTTGGTTTAGTTTTATTTTACTTAGATTCTACAGGTTGAACAACATCACTAAGTTTTTCTAACTGTTTTAATGCGCCCTGATCTTCCATAATTGGTTGCATAAGTTGATTTTTCTCCGCAACTTTTTCCTGTATCTCTCTTTCAAGCATCTGAGCTTTTGCAATATTTAAATCAAGACGAGTTTTTGTTTCGTCATAAAGTTCTTGAGGTGTTGCCATAAAATTTATTTATATTTTACCAATTTTACTAAGCAGCTTCTAATGCTGCAACTTTGGTTTCCAACACCTCTATTTTTGCAATCGCTTCCTGTACAGCAGCGGTTAACAAAGGTACAAGTTTGCTTTGATCTATTTGTTGATAAATAGGATCTCCAACAGAATGTTCTTCAGCTTCTTTTGAATCTAACATTTCTTGTGTTACTACTGCATCTTTTTTACCTGTAATTGCTTCTGGTACTGCGGTTACTTCGTGAGCAAGAAATCCATCTTGCAATGTATTTGTTTCATCTGAAATCCAGTTAAATCTTTTTGGTTTTAAAGTTTTTATTCTTGTTATCGCACCAGTAAGATCAACAATATTTTCTTTTAATCTGTAATCAGAACTTGTATTGAAAGAAACATTACTTGTACCATTTTTGGTAACAGAGCCAATACCAGTTCCACCGTGTCTAAACTCTAAAAGAAATTGACCAGAACCACCACCACCACCGAAAATCATAACAATACCTGCGTCACCTCTGTAGATATAGGACGCTGCCTGATTTTGTGAAATAGCGGCTATTCTTGCACCTGTAGCAGCAGTATCAGCGGAGGACTGTCCAAATAAAGTATGACCTCTCGCTTGTATGCCTAAAGCCATAATCTCTTCAAAGGCAGACCCATTAAAATTTTTTGTTGTAAATTTATATCCAGCAGAATAACCACTACTACCTTCTGAGCCAAAGTTAGATTCTGAAGTTATCCTATTTGAACTATTACCAAATTCAATAAATGTTGTTCTGTGTGCGGTACCCGCATCTGGGTGAAAGAATTTTAAATCGCCATCGCCAATCGTAAGTTTTTGAGGAGGATTGCTGTTATCAATTCCTACGTTGCCATCACTTCGGATTCGCATTGCTTCACTTTCAGTTGCAGCCGAAGTTGTAGCAAATACCATTGCTGAACTTCTTCCCGCCCCACTTTGCCATGAATCAGCTTTTTCAATGGCTATATAACCTGCATTATTAAAACCATCAGAACTCGCATCATCTCCAATAGTAAATTGTATTTTCTGCTTTATTCCAGCATTAGTATTAAAATGATCCCAGATCAGTTGCAATCCAGCGTGTGTTGAACCACTGCTTTTATAAATTTTTAAAGGTGCGCCACTATTAATATGAGAACTTGAAAAACCTGCTATTGCTCCTTCAGTTGCAATTTCAACAGTTCGATCTGATCTGATACGCATTGCTTCTTGTGTACTTCCAGAACCATCTGGCATTATTCTGAAAATTAAGTCTGTAGGTAAATCATTACCTGAACCCGGCGTTCCATTTACTTTTGCAAAAATTCTTGCTCCAATCACTGATGCGGAACCATTCGACCCTTTAAATTGTAAATCTCCAAGAACATCACCATCTTGAACAATCGTATAACTACCCGGACTTGTTGATCTTGTTTTTTCTAATTGAAGAACACAACCTTGTGCATCATTAGATGCAGCAAAGAAAGTGTTAAATGTATTATTTACTTGAAACTTTCCACCTGTAACACTTGTGGACATATTTACCATGAATCTTTGCGAAGCATCTGCACGGAAAACCTCAGTAGCACCTGTTGAAAATACCAATGTATTGTCTGCGTGATTATATTCAATTTCTCCAACGTCGGCATCATCTGGGTCGCCCAAAGCAATTATTGATTTTGAATTAGATGCACCAATTATTGCAATACCACAATTACCATTCTTACTTACAAGCAAGGGAAAACTAGAACTTATTGAGCCAACTGTTTGTCCATCAGTGCCAGCAACATGAAATAAAGCTGATGGAGCATCTTCATTTATTCCAATCCTATCGGTTCCAGCATTAAGAAAAAATAAATTAGCAACTGAGTCGCCTTCAATTCTAAAATCTACATCAGCACCACTGTCATTAAATATTGTTGTAGTACTAAACTCTGCTCTAGTTACACCACCAGTTGTTATTTGTAATTGGTCATTTGCATTAGAATAAATACCTGTATTTAAATCATCTCTAAAAGCTAGTGCTGGTGCGCTTTCAGTACCATTTTCAAGAGTCAACGTACCATCAAGCTGTAAAAGTTCTACCCAACCATCATTTGCACTGTTTCTTATTTTTAAAATGCCTGTTGTGGTATCAGCCCACCACATATAGGCTGCTGTGGTAGATGGCGCAGAAGAACTGCTGTTATTTGTTAATATTGCTTGTAAAACATTATTTATGTCACTACGAACATTCGCACCTGTACTATTGTCTATAACATAATCGTGGGTAGCCATTTTACTCTAATTTTTCTTTAAGGTTATCATAATTTAAGAGCCTCGACCAAAACCAGTTGCACTATATTTAAATTCTCTGTTTACATGACTACTTCCATTTTTTATATCTATATTAAATCCATTACCTGTTATAGAAGATAAAGCAAAGAAATCGCCACTTTGTGCGTTTTCTATTGTAATAGCAATACTAGGTAAAACAGAATTTGCAGCAACACTCGTACCAGATTGACCAGTGAAGAAAGTATTTGTGAATGTTACTGATTTTTGAGAAGTTCCTGAAGAAATAATTCCACCACCTGTTGCCCCTGCATTACCAAGACTTGTTTCTGTTCTGCTTTCTAGTTCTGCTGTATATCCAAGTTGGTCTATCTCTATTGATTGTGCAGGATCATCTGAATCCATGTCACATCTAAATTTAAATCCACGACCAACATAAGTTCCATTTACAAAAGGATTAAATCTTGTAAAGTTTGCTCCATAGGTACAAGCTGTACCACTTGATATGGTTGCACTTGTGGCTGAAGTAACTGTAAATGTATTATCTGTCTTTGAAGTAATTTCATAATTACCATCTGTTGCAGAGCCAGCAGTAAATGTAATTACAACAAAATCTCCTACAGAATATCCATGTGCAGTTTTTGTGACTGTTATTGTTGTCCCGCTTTGTCCATAAGTAACACCAGATGAAACTGTTAAATCAGGATCAAGATCAGTGACCGCAACTAATAACGAAGCACCAACATCAAATGCTGTTGCTGCATCAAAGTCTGTCCATGTGTCGATATTACCTGTTCTCCTATCAATCAAATCATTAGGGTAAAAACCTTGTGTAACAAAATGTCTGCGTAATCTAAGAGGTTGTTTACCACCTAAATCTAAAGTATTTGCAAATTCATAAGAACCACCAGTAATATCAACAGCACCTATAAAGTCAAAGTCAGCTATTGCATCAAAATCTGCTTCATCATCAAGAGTAACTAAAGAACCAAGAACAAGACCATTTACATCATCACTAAAAAAACAATCAACCTTAGTACCACCAAAAGGTGGTGAATCTAAATCCTCTCTATCTGTTAAAACTGTTAATTTAGGAAATGGGTCAGGACTATTTACTATTACAGAAGTTTCGCCTTCACTTAACCTACCACCGTCATCCCTAAATTTTAAAATATATTCACCATTTACAATATTTGGAACAATAGACTCACTGACGTTGCCGGGCAAAGCTGGTATGACATCAACAGAATTTGTAAAAGTTGCTGTTCCATCTGCAAGATTACTTGCACGTACTACTACGTTACCTCCATGTGTTACATCAACATCTGTGGCTTTGTCAAAACGGAGCCTTACAAATTGATCTGATATTGGTTCTATTCTTAAATTTGTTACATCTTGTGGTCTTGCTGTTTTACCGATTGCTTCAAAAGTAAGATCGTTTGATGTAGCAGAAAGTTGTCCTTGCACGTTATAACTAAACACTTGTATTTCGTATGTTCCAAGCTGACTATTTTTTATTTCAAAATCAGGTCTTGAAACCTTTTCAGTTACAAAATTACTATTTTCAAAACGGTAATTTACCTGATATTCAATAACACCAACAATAGGTTGCCAACTTATAAATATTTTTGAAACAGCTTGGTTATTTATTGGAACTATTGTTTCAACAGCAGTAAGGTTAGAAGGTGGTGGTTTTAATTCATTTAAAACAGATACTGTTCTTGTTGGTAAACTGGAGCCATCTTCAATAAAGGCATATTTACCTTCAACATAAGATAGTGCTGTAATTACAAAATTAATTCCATCTTGTTCTTCAACAGTAATAACTCTAAATTTTTGTGCTTGAACTGTTGTATTTGATAAAAGCCAAACAGTATTTACATTTGGAGTTTGAGAAAATGCAGAACTAACTGTAACAACACCAGCAGAACTAATACTGAAAACATCTTTTGTTTCAACAGTTCCATCTGGTAAGACAACACTAAAAGTAGGTGAATTAGTTGTTGCTAAATCAGAAGCATTGGCATCATCAACAGTCATAACTGTTGTTGATGAAACAGCAGATAACCTTCCACCTCTTCTTACACCAGCACGAACAGGGTCATTAATGTCAATAATTGCACCCGGCCTAACAACAGCACCAGCATCCAATGAAGTAGAAAAGCTAACAATTTCAGATTCATTTTGTTCTGCAAATAATATTGCTCGGCCTAGTCTTGCAGCTTGTCCTCTTGATGTACAACCAAAAGCTTTTACTTGTTTTGTAATTATTCCAAATTTACTTTGTGCAGTGCTATCTTCTACAACTTCATAATCAATTTCTTGGCTGTCCATATTGAAATATGAAACAGCTACAGCAGTATGTCTTTGTTTTAAACTGCTTCCTGAATAATTAAAACCTTCTGATGTTACATTGCTGAGATTAAAAAGGTAACTTGCATCTTTTGGAGAATCTTGAGTAATAGTTATTGAACCAGCAGACCAAATAGGCATACATCTCATAACACCAGCAAGCTCATTAATTAAATCAAAGGCTTCAGAAGATGTTTGAATATTTACATTGCAACTAAATCGTGCTTCTTGACTTCCAAATCCATCATCTACAAGAGTATTTGCATATTTGCTTGCACTAACAAAGGAAAACAAATCAAGATTACTGTCTGTTATATGATCGCCAAATCCATATCTTGTATTTGTAAGTAAATCTAATAAAATCATGGCTGGACATGAAGTCCAAACAGCAGCACCCATAACACCATTAAATATATAGCCATCTGGATAAACAATACGACCAGTAGCTGTATCAACAGTTGGTGTTCCAGAACTAGATGCACCAGCTCCCGGTATTCTTACTTTTATTCCTCTAATTCTAAACTTTCTTGATGGTATTGAACTAAACTGTTGTGAGTCAAGTCTGATTGCGTTGTATGCAGAGTTTGCATAGGTAGAAGCATCATCAATTATTTCTGTAAAACTTGTCCATTGAAAAGAATTTATCGTACTGCTACTTGTGCTGTCTGCTGTTATTCTTGTAACCCTTATGTCAACAGGAAAGGAACCAGTAACTTTTACAGAAAAATCTTTTTGATATGCGTCAGCAGTTCTACCAGTAACAGTATCAGTATGTATATCTGTAAAACCACCAGAGTTATATTGAACAGAAATTTTAAATTGTACTGTATCACCTAATAAATCACCTTGTTCTGTGGCTATTTGTATTTGTGGAAATGTTATTGATACTCGTATTCGATCAACATTTGTATTTGTAATTTGTCTTGTAACTGGACTGTCAGCAGTTACAGTTACACCTACTGGTATTGTTGATTGACTGCTTTCAATACCATCAATTTTAGTTTGATTTGCAGTGCCATGTCTTGAATTAAATGTTACGTCTTGAAAGTTAAAATCTACATCTTGTGGGTTTGTTGATGATGCTGTTGATCTTAATATTGGTGTATCGTTTAAAAATACATCTTTGAGATACGCATTTTTGTATGCAGTAGATGTTTTATCTGTAATCCCTTCTTTTGATGCAGATGCACTTCCTTCAATTTCTCCTTCACTTATCAGATCAAGAAAAGTTGCAAACTGTTTACTATGTAAAGTATCAGGAGTTCTTGTAGGTTGTGGTGGAGGTGGAGGCGAGCCACCTTTTGAACCACGAATAATTTTTCTTTTATCAATCATACTTGTACCTGTTCTGTATCTATGCCACCACTTATAACAACAGAACCAGTTATTATCTCACCATAAACAACAGGCACAGGAGTTCCAGCGCGACCTGTTTGCTGTGTACCACTAAAACTAAAGGATAATCTTGGATCTTGCTCTGAGCTAAATTCTGGTAATTTTGGGACAGGAAACAACATACCACTGACACCAGTAAGAACTAATGCAGCACCTATACCAAATGCGGCTTTAGCTCCACTGCCAGCAGCAGCAAAACCTAAAAAACTTTCTGTTCCTAATGCAAGAGGTTTTGTGAACAATCCACCAACACCAAAGCTCATTGCAATTAAAGCACCTCCTAAAAGTATTCTTCCTAAATTACCGCCGGCACCAGAAACCACAGGCACAAATTTAATATCAGATTGACCTAATGGATAATGTAATTCATCAATACCTACATCTTCTTTTTCTAATAACACTCGATAATATCTAGATGCCATATAACTTTCTAATTGTGGAAAATTATTAACAAGAAAGCTTACAGCTTGAGCTGTTGTATTTACGGCAACATTAAATTCTTTATGGCCTGTTATCTCAGCCAGTTCTCCATACAGTTTAAGTTTACGGAGCATAACGTAACCTCATACCAGTACATTTTAACAACCATTCATTATATGGTTCTTTACAGCTTATTCTATCTGCTAAATGATGTAAAACATCACCATCTATAAAAATCGCCACATGATTCAATCCAGAAGTTAAAATTGACATAAATAATAAATCACCATTTTCAAGTTTTTCTTCTGGTCTTAATTGTCTAAAACCTGTACGCCATGCACATCTTTCAAACATTGGATCTGCAATAAATTCTTCAGGTGTAATTGGTCTTTCCCAATCCCTTAAAATTATTCCTTTTGTTTCTTTGTACCAATCTCTAACTAATGCCCAACAGTCAGTAACACCCCAAACCCAATGCCTGCCAATAAGTGGAGGTTTATAACCACTTGGCTCATAGTATCCCCATTGCTCAGTTTTTGGATTTACTATATGCCACGGTAAATTTGTATCTTCGCAACTTATCATATCTGCCTGACTTGCAATTGGTTGTGTCGTTGGATGACTATGTATAACAGCTAATATTTTTCCAGTATCTTCTGCTTTTGCATAATCAATAGGGTCAATAATAAAACATTGGTTAGACCAATTTGATAAATTTTTACAAGGGTAATATTTTTCCTTCCCTTTTATTTCTATTAATAAACCACAAGACTCTTTTGGGTCTTGATCTTTTGCATGAGCCAATGCAACATCTCTCCAACTCATATTTTTATTCGACCAATACTAGGAAATTCTGCTCTCGTGCACTGTCTTTTGGGCGCACGAACACCAGCAAGGTCAATAGGTGCGGCAAGTTCAAAAGAAACAACCTCTCTTGTTTCTTGTGACTTTCTATCAATAGAATATATTTCTTGTGCAAACTCAGCATTAGGGTCTGGTGTGCCGTAAGGATTTACATTACCAGCAAAGTTTACAGCATCAATAAATTTAGCAAGAGTTCGTATTCTTGTTAAGGTTGCACCTGTTAAATCATTACCAGTAGTTGTTTGATTCACAGTGAGAAGTATTGATGTAATAGTTCCAAGAACATTACTCACAGTTAAAGTTGGTCTTGGTATTTGACCCTTTTGATATGCGAAACCCTCAACTTGTACAGGAAATCTTTGATAAGTATTACCAGCCCAAACTATCTCTCCGTTGGCATTTAAACTTGAACCAGCATGGAATCTATATGTTGTTGCAGAACCATGCAAAGCTGCAGTAGTTGTAAGAGTGAATAATTCAATGATTGATGAAGGATTAATTGATTGAATATCACTAATAACACTACTACTCATGGTTCAAATACCTCTCTAAACTGAGCCTTTATAGTTGCTCTATTATTATATGGAATAGATTTTGTATATCCTTCACAAACAAATTTATAAGAACCAGAAACTGTTGCTGTAACATTTCCACTATTTGTTGCACTTGCACTGGCAGTAACAGTGAAGGTATTTTGATCAACAGCAGTAGCAACAATAAATGTACCATCTGTTGCAGATCCACTTGTAAAATCAAGGGTTACAGTTTTACCAATAGCAATTCCATGTTTAGTTATCGTAACTGTAACTGTTGTTCCAGATTGACTATATGTACCCGTTTTTGATACACCTTCTCCATGAGGTGTAAAATCAAAACTTGCTTGATCATTTTCTCTGCTTTCTAAAAATGCTTCAATAACATCTGCATCTTCTTCTGATTCATTAAATTCAAAATCAAAAATTTTTGGACTCTGGTGAGCAGCTAATCCAAATAAAATTCTGTGTTCATAACCATCTGCAAAACGAACATTTCTTACAAAAGGATTAGATTTTTTTCTAAAACCTGAATATGTTGGTGTAAATGATGGAAATGTAGCCATTATGCAAGTAAACCTCCGGGTCTTTTTTGTTGGATAAGTTCTGCTTGAATTGCTGTTGAAAGTACAAGTCCTAGCTCTCTGCTTTGCTGTTCATTACCTTCTACATTAGAACCTGATGCATCTACATTAACAACAATATTATTTGTTACGCCACCACCAAGTGAATGATTTGGTATTACTGTACCAGCAGAAGATGGTACAAATAATTCTGGACCACGTTCACCTACTATTGATGGCTTTCCAACAGGTGGTCTACCGCCATTAGCAAAGGTCGGTAAATTTTTAAATATTCCCGTTGAACCACCAAAAACATTAAAAAGCAAAGTATTGATTCCAAGCTGTAAAAGTTGTCTAGCAATCATATTTAAAATACCTTTGGCAGCTTCACCTAATGTTCTTGCTTGTAAAATTGCATCAGTTAATGCTTGCGAAACACCTTGTGCAATACTATCACCAATTGCTTTGAAAGCTTCTGAAACTCCATCAGTGCTATCTTTTATTTTTTTAACTTTATTATTTTGTTCATCTAATTTAGTATTATTAAGACCTAAAAGTAAATTTTTTCTTGCTTCTAGTTCGTTTATCTTTGCAGTTAACGTTGTTTGTGTTTCTAAAATAGTTGTATCTTCTTCTCTAGTAGTTCCAAATGGTCTTGTTTTATTTATTTCATTTCCAATTTTGACAATTTGATCTTTTGTACCCTGTAATTGACTTATTCTTAAATCAAGACCTTCTACATCAAGACCAAGTGGCTGAATATTTTTTGTAAAATCCTGAATTTTTTTTAAATCACTTACAGTTCCACCGGGTACTTCAAGATTTAATCTAAATCCACTTATTTGTCTTTGGAACTCACTTGAAAATAATCTATTTATTGCTCCTAGAACTCTATTAGCAGTTTTTAAAGCACCCATTAATGCTGGTGTTAAAACTTCACCAATAGTTCTTGCAAGCGTTTCTACATTATCTTGGAAAGTTGATAACTGTCCGTTTAATGTTTGCGATTGTTTTGTTGCACCACCAAAAAATACACCACCTTCACTTGTGAGATTTATTAATGCTTGATTAACTAAATCAGCACCAATCTTACCTTTACGCATTGCAGATTCAAATTCTTCACCCTGCAGACCTGTAATACGTTTTAATTCACTTGTAATATCAACTCCCCTTTCTAATAACTGTAATTCTTCCTCTCTTTGTAATTTACCTTTTGCCAATATTTGACCAAATGCTGTTGATATTCCACTTAAATCTGCACCAGTAGCACCAGCAACATCTGATAATCGTTTAACAGTATCAACTAAATCGGCTGTTTCAAAACCAAAAGCTTTTAATCTTTTTGATTGTTCTATTAATTCACTACTTGTAAATGGAGTTACATTACCAAATGCTTGTAATTCACTAATAATTTTATTTGCAGAGTCAACAGAACCAGTAAGCTGTATTAATGCTGTTCTTTGTGTTTGAAGTTCTGCTGTTTTAACAAAAATAAATCTAAATGTTGCAGCAAGAGCTAATGCTTTTAATAATGGAGCAAGTGAATTAGTTAAAGTTCTAACACCACCAGCAGCAACTTTTGCTGATGCTCCTTGATCCCTAAATGAACGATTTGATCTGTCTAACCTACCCTTCAATTTATTTGTATTTTTACTAAGTTGCTGTGTTATTTGATCAGTTCGCTGCAATGGTCTTATTGCATTTTGTGCATCAACTATTAATCTGACTGTTGATTGTGCCACAAACGAAAATAGACTTTATTATATATTACCTTGTTTTAGCTTTTTGACGATTCATTTCTTGTTTTTCTCTTTCATTTTTAACTTCATAATAAGCAGCCCAAAAGACAAGCTCTTCTTCTGTTATAGCTTTTCTCAATTCAATTAAAGTTTTACCAAGTTCTGTTGCGAGAAAAAACTCGAAATTTAGCCAGTTATCTCGCTTGATTCTTTTTTTGCTGAATTTAAATCAACATTTAATCCCATCATAAATAATTCTAAATCATTTAATATTGTCTCTGGTAGAAATCTTTTTAGGTTCTCAGCATCAGCAGAAGCAAATGCTTTTGAACCATCTTCATTTTGTGCTATTTGGCATAAAAGTCTTGTTGATATAACTAAACCTTCTTCTGTACCAGCTAATTGTTGAGCCTGTATTCTGTCATGTCTTGTTAGTGGTGGAAAATATAATTCTTTTAATAATGAACCATCTGGTTTATTTAATACATACTTTCTTCTGTTAGTCATTACATCAGCAAATGCTTCTGTAATGAGATCAACGGTTCTTTTTGTTGCCATAAGGGTTTTTTAGATTACCCTAATATACTACACAGCTGAAGTAATGGTACCTGTCATTGTAAAGGTTATTGCGATCTCCTCAATTTCACCTAATGTTGCAGAATGATCTGCATTTGTAATTATACAAGAACCACTTATCTTCTTAGCAGACTCGCCAGAATCAGGGAAAAGTTCAATCAAAGCATCACCAGCATCACCTGTCACAAGAACATCATCAATAAATGCTTGATAATCTGAGTTGCCAGAAGCATTATATAAAACTGTCGCTCCACCCTCTGCGGAAATTAAACCACCAACAAAACTTTTAAATGTATCACCCATCTTTGTTGTTTCTTGAGTGTCTTTTGTAATAGATAAATTCCAAGCTCTAAGATCGCTTACATCAGCTTCAGTTCCACCAGCATTGTGAAACATCAGTTTACCTACATCACCTTTGGTAGCCATGACAGAAAAAAAGTATTTATTTTATATTAACCTTTTTCTGAACTTTTCACATCTTTTTTTGAATTTTGTTGTGCCTCATAATATTTTCTACAATCAGGATCCCAATAGTTTGCTTCTCTTCTTCCCTTTACAATTTCAATAACGTCCAACATTTCTTCAGTAATTTCAAGTTTTGGCATAATTAAAGTTCCTCATATATTTCAAATGTTACTCTAATTTGTGTTTGGAATTTACCTTCTGGACTAGAGGTTAGTACTTCTGGTCCAACAGGTGAATCAAAAATAACATCTGAAACTGTAATTTTATTGTAAAGGTCACGCAAGCGTTTGCCAATCACATAGTTTGCGCCAGAGCCAATTCCCTCTTCAGTAAAAATATTTATGGTAAGTAAACCAACAACAATATTAACTCCACCAGCTAAATATCTTCCACCACCAAAACTTGTTTCACATTGGACAAATGTATCTTCAGTTGTCGAATCAAATGACATATTGCTAAACACAACAGGAATTACGGGACTTGATGCTAATTCTGTTGCAAGTCTGCCTTCAATAGTTGATCTTACTGTATTTAAATCTATTGCAGCCATTATGCACTCCTAAATTGATCTGAAATATATTGTTCCAGTTGTTTTGCGATAAGCTCTGGATAACCTTTAATTGTATTTTGACGCGTTCTGTATTTGTTTCCCCAACTTTTCGGTAGGTTAGTTCCATAAGCAACAGGCTCTGCATATTCGACATTTGTAAAAACCTCTCCCACAAAGGATTCAATTTTATTATCAAAAGACTCCCTTAAATTTCCAGTGTCAACAGGTGTAAACTCTTTAATATCTTTTTCTGCCTTTAAAGTTGCCTTCCTTACAGTATTAATAACTTGTTGCTCGAAGTGATCACCGATTCCTGAAAGCCTAATTTCTCTAGCCATAATTACCTCAATACAAGATCAAAACTTACAGGAGTGTTATTTTGCTCGTTTATTGTCACTTGAATAATTTTAAATTCAACGCTGCTTATAACAACTCTGTCTTTTGTTGTTGGCACGAAAGTGAGGTCGCCAGCCGATATTGTTAAAATCTTATCTTGAGACTCAATGAGATCGTTAACTTCTGATCTTGAAACATTACTTAAAACACCTTTTATAGTTGTATCTGATGTCGACTCGGTTATTGCACCAGTTGTAGTGTTATAAGTGCCAGCAGTTACCTGTCGAATGGTCACATCACCTCCAAGTTTGCTCAGAGTTTTTGATGCAGCTTTTTTAAGAGCGTTTGCAAGACTCATAATGAATAAGCAATAACAGTTCCACTGTCGAGTTTGACGCTGGTTATTACACCGCAAATTTCAGCGGTTGATTTAAATTGCAAGGAGGTAAGATCTCCTGTGATATTTTCAGCAGCTAAAGTGTTAATAACAGAATCTTGTAATGCAACAATTTTACCAAACCTTCCAGTATGGGCTGCTGTATCATTAATAATTTTTGCTGCTGGATATTCGTATCCGTAACCCATTTTCATGACCTCTTGATTTGTAAGTTTGCTCTTCCTCCTATTCTAATGCCCATCAAATAATGATCAACAATTGGAGGTATTCGATCAACACCAACAGCACCAAAAAATCTGGGAGTGACGTTGATATTTCCTATACTAACAGTTTGAAAATCCTCCAAACCACTAAGTTCTAACCCATTCCTGTTGTTGTTTAGATATACAGCTAAGATAACCTGTGCGTTTTTCACACGATCTGGTATTTCAGTGTCGGTGTAATAATCAGCAACTAATCTATTTGGAAAAGATAAACCATAAAGGTTTGTGTAGGTGTCTGGTTTGCGAACACCTGATCTTGGCCACTCAAGAGCCTGAGTATCGTCAACTCGAGCACCTAAAAATTTTTCACGATCAATTCTTTGTGCCGCAGTAAATAAAGCACGATTTTTGTTATCGTTGCTTGACCCATCCCAAGCTGCAGCGTCATCACTGAGGACTAATCCTTCAATAAATGAATTTGCGTCTGCAAGAGTGATATAAGAGTTTGCATTTGCACCACCAACTGTAGCGTCAATTGTTATCGCCATCGAGTTTTACCTTTTTGGTCTTAGATTTAGGTTTTGGCTTTTCAAGAGTTGGAGTTAATGAAGCTGCCTTTTGGACAGCCTCATTTCTCGCTCTCATACGCCTAAAAGCGTACATTGCCATTTAGCTAGATGCTCCTTTAAGTGCAACAAAGTTAATAACGATAGCTTCACTTAAAGCTCCACCTGATACGTTAGAAACTGTGATTGCAAAAGAACCAGCAGCAATTGCATTGGCACTCACGATGTAAGCACCAGCAGTTCCAGCAGAACCATGACAAGCAACGACAACATCCGTTGCAGCAATCTTGCTATTTGTAACTGTAAAAGATACCTCAGCAGCATCAGCTAATGCAGCGTTGTTCATGGTAATCTGACCCGACTCTGTATTAAGAGTTACACCTGTTGATTTGTTTGTGGCTTGAGTAACAGTACCACCACCTGTTGGCCCAACTAAAAGACCAGCAGTTACATCAAATAATGAAGCCATAATTAATCCTGATTACTTACGTTAGTAGCACGGACTATTCCGATGTTCTTTGTCTCATACACTTTCGACCAAGAGGCAACTGTCTCTAATACGGTACGAGTTGGGTTAACAGTAGATACTGCATACTTCAAACCAACTGGATGGTAAATGTAATGAAGATCAACAGCCATTGCCTCTTCCAAAGCAAGGATGTCTCTATCTGTTTGAGTTCTGATTGGTGCTTGCTCTCCTGTTACAACTGCTCCTTGAGTAAAGAAGAAAGTTGAATATTCGGTTGAAGAACCAGATCCAGTTGTTGGTACATCATCTGAAACAATTACCCTGAGCCCCATAAAGGTCGGGATTGAAGTTGTACCGGGGAAAGCGTTTGCTGTTGTACCAGAAGTTGCTGCAGTATCGGGAGCTCCAGTGTTGTCATAAATACGATCAATCGCATTTCTTTCAACTAAGTCGTAATACACTTTAGAGTGCATTGCCACAGCTGTAAGTTTAGATCCCTGATCACCAAGTAAAGCCTGTGCCTTTGCAACGTGTCTTGGACTTAGAGTTGTTGGAGAATCACCTGATTCTGAGTCAATTGTTAACGCAAATAAAGCAGAGTTGCTGTCGTTTGCGTTTATTGAACCAAATGCACCAGTTAAACAAGAGAATAAATCTTTCTGCTTTTGGTTGTTAACATAAGCAGCCATCTTTTGAGCAATAGCAGCCATCGGATCAGGACCACCACCAACTGCTAAAGCAGCCAAGTCTCTTGAACTGAATGCACGACCTCTATGAAGAACAGCAGCAATTTGGTTATCAGCTGTAATTTTTCCGGGTGTTAATGATAATGAATCTGTAAGAACTTCAAAGTCTCCAGATAAGTTAGCTTTGTAGAATGGAATCTTTACAAAGTCTCCGCCTCTTTCTGCGGATAGATTTAACTCTGCCAAAGGTGTCACGACCCCACTCTGCAAGAAAGCATCTCTTTGAGTTGTTTCTTCAATTAGATAGGGTGTAAAAACCTCAGGGATTATTAAATCACTTCTTAATGTAGCCATTAAAAAATGTACTAATGATTTTTACTGTTCGGTGACAACACCTAACTTATACAAACAAGTTATTTTTATATTAACCGGTAACTGCGTTTTTGAGCATATTATATTTATTAATGTCTGTACGATATAGTCTAGCCTGTTCAGTAAGGTTAAAAGATTCCTTTGAAAAAGGATTACTCTCTCCAGTGATAATATCAGCTGTTACTTTTGTTGTTGTTGCACCACCACCTTGTGGTCTTGGATTCTTTTGCACCCACTGTGGCATTTTTTGTTGCGCCCATTCTTTTACAGGTGTCCTGTTATAACCGTCAACAATTACAACCGTGCCATCTGTTTCTCTTGCTAATTGCTCTTTGTTTATTTGTGAAAGTGCATATTGAGGATCATGCACAACATCAGCAAGGGCAGTGATTGCAGGAGTTTCAATCTCTAGTTCTCTTTGTCTCTGCTCAAATTTACTGATTTGTTCTTTATATGCAGCCTCAGCATCTCTAAATTGTTGAGCCTGTTTTGCAATTGCTTCATCATATCTACCTTTTGCTTCTAACTCTTCTTGTTCTTTCTTTTGCTTAAAAGCAATCAATTCATTAACATCAACGTCAGGAGGAACCGCTTTACCTGCTTCTTTAGCCTTAATATTTTGATCAAGTAATTTTGCATTATTAGCTTTTAACTTTTGGAGTTCTTCCTGAAGGGCAGCGAATTGTTCAGGAGATGGATTTGGTTTGATTGGTTCTTCAGCCATAAAAAATCTTAATAATTATTAATATACTAACTCCACTTTACTTTGTCAGCCCAATAAGCTGCACTTGTCTTACCTTTTGCAATATTTTTAGCATGACGAGCTTTGAAAGACCGTCTTTTAGCTTTATCTGACTTTGACTCACCCTTTCTTGGAGGCTTTGTTTTTGCTCCTTGCATCCCAAATCTGATTAATCTAAAGCCATCACCTTGTTTTATAACAACTGCATGAGACTTTCCACTCTTATGATTTGGTGTGCGGATTGGTTTATCAACACCAGCAAAAGTATGTCCACCTCTTTTGATTGTCATTTGCCTTTTTTCCTCATGGCAAGCCTGTGAGCTTCTGTAAATGTTTTACCAGCAAGCATGGCTTTTTTCATCTCATCCATGTGTGCTTTTGTGTGTCCATGAGTTGACTTATGACGCTTTAAAGCATTTTTTTGACGAGTTGTAAGTTCTTTTTTCTTCATTTTTTTCTCATCAAATCAGCATCAGCCTTTCTTGCACCGCCTTTTCCTGTTATAAAACTATTAACTCTCCCCATCGCCCAAGCTGCCATCGATACGTTTCTTGATCCGCCACCAAGATATGCTCCCTGACCTCTGCGGTAAACAGCAGCTAGTTGCGTGTAAGAAAAACGGCTGTTGGCAGCTTTCTTTTTAAGTGTTTTTTTTACGCTTTCGCTTAGTGGTTTTCTTTTTGGTCTTTCTGCCATCTTGAGCGATCCTTGATTTTTGTACAGCTTCAATATCAATATACTCTCCTCGCTTATAAGCTGCTGCCGTTCTTTTTATTTCAGCAGCCTTTGCAGCTTTATTTTTGGCCCCACTAAGATATTTCTTAGCGACACCAGTTTTTTTATCCTTTGGAACTTTTCTAAAGCGTCTAGTCACCTTTCTTTTTTGATTTTTTGGCTTTTGGCTTTACTTCGCAATTTTCAGCCTTTGGCTTTGGTTCTTCATAAGTTTGAACCTTAAAAGTATATCCCATTACTTCTTGCCTCCTTTCTTTTTCTTCTTCTTTCCTTTTGGTTTCATTGATCCGTAGTGTGAAGGCATGATTTTTAATGCAACTAAATATATCTTATCTCCTTTTGCGTTTCTTGGCTGGTTTAGATTTACCAGCAGAACTTAAAGCAATCGCAACAGCCTGTGATCTTGATTTGCCTTCTTTCATAAGCATTCTTATGTTGCCTGTTATTGTTTTTTGAGACTTTCCTTTTTTAATTGGCATTTGGATATCTTTTGGCTAATTGATTTAATGTTAGCTCCGTTCCATCTTCTCGGATAATTTTTTTTAAAGCATTTGTTGCGTTAAGTTGTTTTTTTCCTCTTTTAGGACTCATTAAAAAATTAAAATATCTTTTCTTTTTTCCCAGCACTTTGTCTTGAATATCAGGATTATCTTTTAACCAGTTTGCATAATTTGTATCTTGCGGAACACGACCTGTTGCAGAGGGTCTTGTGTTTGGAAAGGCTCTGGCAAGATCGTCGTCATCAATGATTGGAACGGTGGTGGATCTGCAATTGAAATGCTGAGGAGGAACAGGACCTTGATCGTATTTAAACAATTGGCCATCAAGCCTTTGACAAATAGAGCTTGTTCTTGCATCAAGAGTAGCAACATATTGATATCTGCCAGTAATATCGCTGTTTGCTGCATAAACTGCCTGACTTGCAGCATTTTGCACTTGATTAACGGTTGTCCTGACGACAGTTTGGATTTGTTTATTTGATAAAAGCATGCCCTCTGAATCTTTCAAAGCAGAGTTTAAAGCGATAGCATTTTGAGGTTTACTAACAAAACTTAAATTTGGACCTTTGAGCCTTCTGACTATTTTTGGCAAAGACTCTCCTTCCAAAACACCAAGTCGGATTGCCTTTGAAAGTCTGGAAGCTGAATCATCAGCAATACCTCTGAATGCTTTTTTGACAGTTTTTCCATTTGGCAGTGATATATCTGATCCTCTTTTAGCGGTCAAAGCAAACCGAGCAGTTCTAAATACTCCATCTTTATCACGCAAACGAATCGTCAAGGCGGTTGGATCTCTGGTCACAACTGATTTTGCAAAGTCAGGAGAAACAGCAACAGTGTTTACTTGAAACTCACCTTTTGGAAGGACTCGTTGGAGTTGATCTTGCACAAAGCCAACTTGAAACTCTGCTAAGTTTTGCAATTCATCAATCATATAAACAGCACTTTCGTTCTCCCAGCCTTTCAAACTATCCACCATTTGGGCCAATATTGATCTAAGTCTTGCAGTTGTTGCTGGGCTGTTCCCTTCGAGGTCTCTTATCTGCCTGAGAACATCAAGGATAACTTCATTAAATTGGGTGGCAACTTGAAATTGCACCTTGTTGCTATATCTATTGAGATCAATAGCTTCTCTGTAAAAAGCCTCTGGAACTGCCATTTATTAAGCTGCTTCACTTTCTTGGTTCATCTCTATCAACCCACCCGATTGCGTTTTTTCTAATTCTTCCTCGATATCAAAGTCATCACCGAGTATTTCTCCACTTGCAAGTTGCTCAAGAAGTTTCTCTTGGCTAATGCCATTTGCAGCATATATTTTAAGGAGACTGTCAATCTCTGCTGGCTCAAGCCTTGCGGTTACAAAGTCTCTATTAACAAAAGAACTGCCAGCGTTTGGTTCGTTTAGATATTCACTATGAAACTTAAGACAATTATCAATCAAATCTTGCATCTGCTGTGCGATAACCATCATTGTTGAGTCGTTCTGCGATCTGTCGATACGCTTTGCCTCTGCAGTTTCTCCGACTAACTTTTGGCCAAGAACAGCAGCCAAAGATAAAGTATTTATTTGATCTTTAATATCTCCAAGCCTTTTGAACTGGCTATCATAACTGTCACCCGAAGGTGACACATATTCAAGTCTTGATTCTGGAGGTAAAGATAATGCTTCGTTGGGTCCTGTTGTTATCTCATCAGCGTTTGGGTAACCAAAAACAGCAAGCAATGGAACGGAACTAATATGCAGAATATTATCAAGGTCGCTTTGTATTTGATAATGCTTCAGGTTTAGTTCTGCAATATCATATAAAGGACTGCGTGATTCGTAATATCCAACTCGGTTTGAATAGGCAACAGCAAACGGAATCTTATCTTTTATGCTCATCTCGCCTTCATCAACTAATTTATATTCGCCTTTCTTATCCTTGCGGTGTATTTCATAACGACCAAGCTCAAGAACTCGGATTTGTTTCACCAACTTTTCACCATATTTACCGTCAGATTCTACGACTTGTTCCATAAGTCTTAGTTGAGTCAGTTGCCGTGAGCCTTCTATAATTTCTGTCCTCCAGCCAAGAATATCTCTTGGTGTATAGGTCACCCAATAAGGTCTTGCCTTTTCTCCTTCTTTTGGTGCATCAACAAGCACACCAACGTGGCCAAATGAAATTGCAGTTCTTGCAGTTTGATACAACCAAACATTCAAATCATTGCCCTCAAGGTCTACATCAAACAGCTGCTCTCGAACTAGGTCAGAAACATCATCAAGTCTCACGGGCTTTCGCACCAACATTCCTGACAGCATTTTTTCTATTCGTTGCAAATAAGGAACAACAGTTGATCTTGCAAGCCTTGTGTCGTAGGCATCATCAGTTTCTCTTGGTTCTTGTTGTAAATATTTTCTATGTTCGCTGCGTATTTTATAAGTTCCCTCCTTCAAATCCTCAATCAATCCCCAAAAATTAGCCATCCTTTGATAGGCAGCATTAGGAGATGCAACCGTTGTAGGAGCTAAAGTTACAGGCTGGTTGTAAATATTTAGTGAGCTATACACGGTTTTTCCTCATGATATCATTTCTTTTAATATATTCTAATACCAGTTCGACGACCTGCCCTTGCATGAATAATATTAAATTCTCTATACACAAGGTAACCTAACGCATCGTTGAGATGATCA
>VTLG01010552.1_pt1 | contig 23879 bp, 45 predicted proteins | sample 4694571 | NCBI WGS metagenome assembly VTLG01 (sample SAMN12604809, study PRJNA352737) | marine metagenome | biome: ENVO:00000447; feature: ENVO:00000209|ENVO:00000569|ENVO:01000036; material: ENVO:00002151; isolation source: viral sequences binned using virsorter ...
ATTAGATCCAACTTGTTGTCTCTCTAATGTTTCTTGTCCTAAATATAATCCACCTTTAGTTTTTTCCTTCATTTTAAAAGGCAAAACTAAAAGTCTCCAACCAGTTGGTTCTGGTAATTTAGATGCTTCTTTTTTTGATAAATCTACTTCTGGTTTTTTTTCAGCTTCTATTTTATCTAATAAAGCTGGTTTATGTTTTAGGACCTCTTTTGAGGTCAATAACGGTTCCTTTTTCATCTTTTTGCTCCTTATTATCTAGCAGGTTAGAGATTTCCTGTAACAGTATTTGATACGTGTTAGCTTGTCCCAACATATATCTATATTTTTCCATGTTGTCAACACCACCACTAATTAAAACGTCACCAATTTTTTGTAAGTTTTCTCTCATTAGTTTTTGTATTTTTGAAATTATTACAAATCCATCTTCCATTATAACTGTGTTCCTTTCTCTGGTTCAAATTCATCTAACACATCTAATTTTTCTTTTGCGTTAGCAATTTTTTCTACTTGTTTATTTACTTCTTCTAAATGTTGAGGATGTTCACCTATTCCTACTGAATTTTCTAAATAGATGTTTGCAATTGCATCTGCCTCTGCAATTTCCGCTTCATATTTTGACCGTAAGGCCTCTAATATAGCTCTTCTCATATTATCATCATGTCCTTTCTCTGTATTCCAGATTGACCACTAACTATTTCGTACCAAAAAATTATTAAAGTTAAACGTGGTTCTTTATTTTTAGAAAAATCATTAGCACAGTGCCAATAAGAAGAATCAAAACCAATACAACGATTGTATAAATTTGAGAAACGAATTGTTTCCTCAAAATCATTGTTGCTTTCAACTCTAAATTTTTCTGCTTCTTTTTTATCCAACTTACCTAAATTGAATTCTCTTTTTTTAACATTATTTCTTGTAGTAATCATAGGTCCGACACCTACTTTAGGTTTGTATATTGAAGTTCCAGAATTTAAATCTGCATCTGGACTTAAATACATAAGTGTTGTGTGTAAATGTGGAGTATCATTATGCACCCAACCTTTATTAAAATCTCCATCTATTTTTTGAAAATAAACAGCGCATTTATATTGAACTGCGGGTGATGCTAAAAAACATTTAAGATATTTTGTACAAACTGCATTTTTAAAATGTTCAGAAACAGAACTTAATTCTGGTGATCTGGTTCCAGGCCACAAACCCTCTGGTTCAGATTTAAAATTTAAAGATAAACCAAATCTTCTAATTTCATCAGGATATTTAAAAAAATTATCTATACAAGTAGTTGGAAATTGATACATTTAACATTTCCATCTTCTCCGTGCTTGTCTTATTCGTGAGTTTGGATCGTTACGAGTTTTTGCTGATGACCTTTTTAATTGTCCTAGTGATCTAGCGCAGTATGATTTTCTACGATTAGCAGCTTTTGATCCTGGCTTCACTTTTCCAGTCACGGCTGTTTTTAGTTTTGAACCGGGATTTTCTCTTCTATATCGGGCGACCCCAGCTTTTGTCATCCCTGCTCCAGACTTTGTAGATCTGAAATACTTTTTAGTTCTTGGAGGGTTTGTTCCTTTTGAATAAAATTCTCTTCGCATTATATCATTCCTTTATAATATTTTGCATAAGATGGATTGTTTAATCTAACTCCACCATATTCTGTATTAATTGCTGATCCAATGTATCCACCGTCCATTGCTTTTTTTCTTTTTGTAAATGTTGAAACATTTGTCGGTTTGCCACCAGGATTTCCAGCAGCTCTTTTCCTCGCAACTGCAGAACGTTTTTGTCCTTCTGACATTCTTCTTGCTTTTGCAATTGGGACACATTTTGGATATGCACGTTTGCTTCCTTTTGATCTTCCACAAGGTTGGTATTTTCCGTCTTTTTTAGGAGCACCAATATCTACCCATCTTTCTTTTACCCAGGCTCGTAATCCTTTTTTTGCCATTACACACAGACCATTCTCTTTTTTCTTGCTAAACCAGCCATGAGTCCACCATCAGCAGCTTTTTTTCTTCCACCTGGTTTTATTTTTCCAGAACAAACTCCTGATGCGTACATGTTTGCATAAGCTGAAGGATAAACCTTAAACTTTCTTTTTGCTGCAGCTTTACCTTTTGGACAAAGTTTTGCCATTACGTTCTCGCTGTTTGTGCTGCTCTTTTAAAATTTGCTGCAGTAGGCGCACCTTTAGCTCCAGGTTTTCTCATTTTTTCACCTGAACCAGCTTTAATTCTATCTTGTTTAGCTTTAATGTTTGCATAAAGACCCGGTCCACCACTAGCTCTTTTAACTCTACCGTTATATAATTTACTCATTATACTTTTCCGCCTTTTCTTTTCATAGCTCTTCCGCCACCTGCGTAAGCTATACCACCACCCATAAAAGGTGATTTTTTATCTTTAGCCATACCACCATCTTTTAAGAAACCCATATTATTTCTAACTTCTTTTGGTAATTTAGGTAATCCCTTATTTCCTGCTGGTACTGGTTTTAATTTTTTAGTCATTATTTTTTTCCTCCCTTAAATATTTGTGTTCCCTTTATACCATATATGCTCGCGACCACAAGGATCCAAAGATTTGTGAACCATGACGGGAGCTGCTGGAACTGCTCAAAAAATTCTTTTATTTTTGCTGCTGCACCCGGATCGTCCGAGAAAACCCCATATGCAATCACCAAAATGGGCAGCGTTAGCACGACCAAAACGAACTCGTCCTTCCAGTCCGATTGTCTAGCTTCTAATAACTTTCCTTGGTATTCTGTTTCGCCTCGAGCCATCTTAGTAGCCGCCATGTGCTGTGCATCAGCCATAGCCATCTTAGTTTCTTGTTTTTTCTTGTATATGTGTGTTCCTGCGTTTAACGCTAATTTAATTGCTGATAACCACATTTTAATTACCTCTTTCCTCTTTTAAAGCACTTTGAAGCAAAGTTTTTTCGATAGAAGTCTCTGCACGTAAGTTTGCAAGCTCTTCATTTTGTTGTAACTTCTCATCTTGGTTTTGATCATTCATCATTGCTCTCATTTTGTCAAGATTTAGTCTTTCTTGACCTTCTTTTTCTTTTCTCTCGTTTTCTTGAGCTTGTAAATCTAATTCTCTTGCTCTTAATTGTGCAATTGGGTCATTTCCGTAATTACCATTGATTTTTTTCTCTTCATTCATGAAATCTTCAGTCATTTCAGCAATTAAAATTGCTTTTCTTGACTCAATTTTTTGTTGTAGCATCTGAATGTCGTTTTGAAGGTTAGGATTTTGCATCATCGCTTGTGGATTCTGCATCATTTGCATCATTTGTTGTAATTTTCCTAATTCTTCTCTAAATTCTAACTCAATTTGCTCTTGTGCCATCAAAGAAATGTGTTCTAGACAGTTTTTATGAAGTGCTGCACCTATCATAGGTGCATTTTTTACTAAACTAGTCGCCATAAAGTTTAAATGAGCTGTCATATGTGCTCTATGGTCTTGTCCAGGAAACGCTTGAAATGGTTTTCCGGCTAATGCATCAATATGTTCTAACGATGGATCTTTTGGCATTGGTTGTTCTGGTTTTTTTAAAAGTAAATCTACATCTTTTGCACCTAATGCTTCATACATATTTCTAAATACTTCATATTGATTATGTATTTGTGGATTAGCTGCTGCTAATTGCATTTGAGTTTGTGCTAAAGATATTCTTTGTGCTTGAGAAAATATATTTGGATCTGCAACAGGTAAAATATCTATTCTATCATCAAAATCTGTTTGTTTAATTTGTCTTTGTCCACCAATAACATCATATGGATATATAGGTGGTAAATATAATTTACATACTCTAGCCATTAACGTAAATTCTTGTTTCATTGCAGAATACAATCTTTTGTGAACTGCAGACATAACACGAGAACCTCTTTCTAACATTGCAACAGTTGTACCAACTGCTGCTTGTTGGTTTCCATCTCCAACTTGTAAATCTGCTATCGCTGCAAATCTTTGACCTGCTTGAACAACATTACCTAATAAATTAAATAATGTAGCTGATGGTTCTTTAAATGGTAAAGGCATGAATGCATCTCTAATACTTCCACCAGGTGCGTCTACATCTTTAAACTCTCCGGGTTGAATTGGTTGTGCTTCATCTTTAACTCTAATACCACGCATTTTAAATCCTGCTGGCATGTTTGATAAAGTTCCTGCATCTAACAATGATCTTAATGCCATTGTTGCAGTTCTACTTAATCCACCAATCATGTGGATTAAACCAAAACCATAAAAACCTAAACCAGGTAAAAATTTAAAATGAACAAAATATTGTATTTTATTTTTCATCTTATCACCAACTTCATAGTTTCTTCTAATTGATAAAACTTCTTTTGATGCTTCTTCAATAGTTACAATGTATGGTAATTTAATTCCTGTAGGTTCTTGTTCAGGACTCATGTCTTCAAAACCCTGTAAGTCTATATCAACATGACATTCTAAAAGTGTAAATATTTTTTGATCTCTACCTTTTGTTCTACCCTCTAACTCTCGTTCTTTTTTTTGAGTTTCACTTTCTTGATCTTGACCTGGAGTCAATTCTATATCTCTATAAAAACCTGCAACTTGTTGTTTACGTAAATCATTCTCTGACATTTTAACAACATGAATAATTGATTCCGCATCTTCTAATGAGGTAGCAGTATACGGAACAATTAAATCATCTGCGGGTACAAATTTTGAAACGGTTCTTTGATGTATGTCATCATAGTAAACTTTTTTAAAAGCAGAACCTGATAGTGGTAAATAAAATAACATCTGATCAAAATCAGCTTCATACTCTTTCATCTCAGACATTATTAAATAATTTAAATAATCTTTAACACGAATAGCCTGTTGTTCTTTTTCTGGTGTAGGCATTCCAACCATTTCAGTTCTAACAGGACCACCTGCTGGTAATAATTCTTTGTAAGCTTGCGCTTGAAACTGTGTAACAGCTTCAGCTAATACTGGGTGAGTTGCACCTGATGCACCTTTGAATGGTTCTGTGCTTTGTTCATATTTAAATCCTAAAAGATCTAAACCCTCTCTGTATGCTGACTCCCAATCTTTTCTTGAACTTTTGTAATCACTATAGTTGTCAAATAACTCATGACCTAGTGGACCTAGAATAGAGTCATCTAATAAATCTGCTAAATTTGCAAAATGGCTTTCGTCTTCACCTGGGTTTACTAAACCTGGTTGAAAGTTTACGTCTACTGATCCATCTGGATTTTCTTGAACATCAACAGGATTAACAGGTTGTTTTTCTGCCTGCTCTTCTGCTATATCTACTTCTACTTCCTCTGGACTAGGTACTTTGATAGTTTGTTCTACGTTGGGTAGAACTTTGTCTATTTCTGCCATTTGTTTTCTCCTGATTTACTGTCTTAACAGTATTATATTTAATATTCAACCCTTGTGGTGTTGGTCCTCTTCTTGGTGGTGGGCCTGATTTTTTGCCTATCATGCCATTAAACTCGCAAGTCCATCTTTATCTTCAAGTTCTTTTGATTTTGCATATTTAATTTTGTCTTTTAGACTTACACCAGATCCAAAGGCAGCAGAAGCTAAAAGTTCATCTGGTCTTGTATATCCTTTTTTGTATGCATCATACAACCCATAAGCCGCTAATGCTGGTGTAGCAATTGCTCCAACAACAGGTAAAAATCTAGATGCTTTTAATGCACCCATAATTCCTGGTTTAGATAATCTTTTAAATGATTCTCTAACTAATGCTTTTTCTGGTCTAGCTATTTTAGACAAAGGTTTTACATCTGTTGTTAATTTTAAAGCTTCAATATCTATTTTTTTCTTACCAGCTTTAATTAACTCTTCTGCTTCTAATTTTGTAATTTTAGATAAATCTTTATCTGATGCAACTAGAGCCTTTGTTGAATCAAATCCAATATCTTTTATTTTTTTAAAATTACCTTTGTCATCAACTTCTAATAATTCAAAGTTTACCACACCAGATGCTTCACCTTTTAATTGTCCACGTAAACCTTTTGCTATTGAATTGTATTTTTCTGCTGCAGCTTTTTTTGTTGCGACATCTGCATTTTTATTATTTAAAGTTGCTAGTGCAATTTTAAGAGCATTGTTACGAAGTCTTTCCACTTTTTCAACCGTATCAGATATGTTTACAGTAGAAGGTATTAAAGCAAATTTACTTAAAGTTTGTGTAGTAAATTTTGGCTGACCATGTTGAATAACAACATCTTTAGATAAAGATCCAGGAAATTTTTCTGTTTTATATTTTTGTAAAGCTTTATAAATTCTATATGGATCTTTCTTTTTATAGTTTGCTTCCTTTAATCTTCTTATTTTTCTTTGGTCCTCTGTTGTTTGAAAAGGTAAAATATTTTTATTATAGTTATCACTGTCAATAACTTCACTAACAGTGGTTTTTATTTTTTTTAAATTTTCTTCTGTTGCAGGAACAGATATATTTTTTAAATTTAATTTTTTATCAAAAAAAACTCTAAAAGATTTACTACCAGTCTTAGTTGGATTTGTTTCAACAGAGAGAGATATACCTTTTACTTTTAAATCTTTTAATTCTTTTACTAATTTAGGATCAACCTTTGTTATACCGGTTGGTTTTTTACCACCTAGCATTGCTGCTTCTAATTTAGAAGCTACAGTAAAATCTTTTCCTTCTTTTAAATATTTTTTAATAGATGCTGTTGAAGATTTTGCGCCCTCTGCTATTTCCATTATTGTAGGCGGTCTGTTATTTTTAGCTATAAAATTTTCTACAAACTGTACGAGTTTAGTTTTAGTGCCTTCTCCTAATAAAACCCTGCCGCCTGTTGCATTAGGCTTTCTAAACATAACATCAAAATCTTCTAACGTTTCTGCTGGAAGTTCTTTACCTTCTATAATATCGTATCTTCTTGGTCTTAAAAAACTATCGGGTGCTTGGTCCATTTCTGTTGTTGCATCAGCCATCAAAGTTCCTTGTTGCCTGTCGCTTGGATCAAGGTTCAGGAGACTGGGATTACCTACAATTCGTTCACCTGTATATTGTTCTTCAATATCTTTTAGTCTCTCATATAAATTAAAAGCTATTCTTTTTTCTCTGTCGCTAATTTCTAAAGGTTCTGGTGAACCTAGTGCATAACCAACACGGCCACCCTCTTTTAAACCATAAGCTTTTACGTTACCACTTGAGTCTACACGGCTAGAAGTTCTTGCAACATTTTGAGATTTTGATGGTGGAGGATCATTTCTACCTATTGGGCCTCTCATTTGTTGTAAATCTTTTTGTATGTTTTGTTTATCTGCTCTGTCATCTGCAGCTTGAACTTGCTGTCTCATTTTTTCTTTTTTCTCCCATGCAAAATCTCTTTCTTTTTCTGCTTGTTTTTTAATTTGAGACGGAATGTCTTTATGTGTTGCAGTGTATCTTGCAAAGTTTGGATTAGCTTTTAATTTATCTAACTGAGATATTCTTCCAAGATTTATGTTTACAGGAATAAATCCTGTGTCTAATGACTCTCTCATTCTGTCTTGTCCAGTTGTCATGAATTCCGCATAGGGGTGTTTAGGTGTTAGATCTTGCCCCTGAAGACCATACATTCCCCCCACAATTCTCATTAATTTTGATCCATTTATTTCTCCATTTTTGTATGCGTCAATAGCTTCCTGTAACACTTCTTCTTGAGAAGAATATATTTCTTCAAATTTTGTTCGGCTATATGCAGGATCTCCCTCTATAAATTTACCAGCAAGCGGGCTCATAGGCTCTCCACCTGGAAAATAAGGTTGGTACATGTTTGCTGGTCCAGCTGGAGCAACTAGATTAAAACCTTTATCATCTGTTCCATATCCAACAAAACTCCCTGGCGTGGCTGGATATTCTAGTGGTTCTAAAAAAGGTAAATCTGTATAACCTTTATATTTAGGTTGTCCTATAGTAAGATTTTTTTCTCCTTCACCATAAATTTTGCTGCCTCCTTCAATAAAATCAAAATCATGTTTATCAATTGCGGATATAGTACCATCTGGGTTTTCTTTATAAGTATACATTCCTAAAGTTGCCTGAATATCCTCTTTAGGGTCTTTAAAAATTCCTGACATACTAATAGTGGTATCTGGATCATATGGTACGACCCTATTTTTATCTTGCAAAGAATCATAAAAACCATACTCATCATCAGGTCTATACTTCATACTTCTGTTTGCCATTTGTTTGGCTGTTCTATTTTTAATTTCTGCTAGTTGATTTTCACTAAAATAACTTTCATCAATGGGGGTTTTTGCTCCAGCAATATTTTGAGCAAAAGCCCTAGCTGAAGCAGGTAAAAAAGTTAAATTATGCGCCAACGCGTCTACAATGCCTCTATTACTTTGTAATAGGTTTACGCCGCGCTTTACGTTCTTTGGTGTTAATAAATCTAATATGCTCATATCCTACCAATAATATTTATACTTTTTTTGAGGAGTTTTTTCATCCTCATAATCTTCAGGGTGCATTAATAAACCTCCCTGTCTAAAACGCATTACGGCCTGAGTGGTACTATCCACCAAGTCATCATGATCTCCAAAAGGAAACGCTGCACATTCTTCAATTACTTCTTGTGCAAACTGTTTACTCAAAGGAGCCCATATATTACCAGATTCAAAGAGAGGTGCAACAGAATTAACTCTAGTATGCTTATCGTTTCCACGTGATGGAGTATAGTTTACAACTGGTATACCCATATTTCTTAACTCGTATGTTAATGGTAATCCAGATGCTTTTGCTTCAACAAGTACAGTCTCAGGCTGCCAATAATCATATTGTTCTTTTGCAACACGACGAAGTTCAGGAAACTCGAATCTATCTTTAACAGCATCTAATAATAAAAGTTGTGCGGGGCTGTCTTCATTCTCACGGAAAATACCCCAAGTAGTAATAGCACTATAGTCTGCAGTTTCTTTTTTCATAAATGCAGTATCATAACTTTGAATGACATGTTCTAATTTTGGAATATAATCTTTATCCCAATCCTTCCACCATTCTCGTTTTAATATTGCACCTTCTTCTGAAGTTGGATTCTGCATCCATTGTGCGTTCCACTTGCCGAGTGATAAGGATGCTTTGACTGATTCCAGTTCATCTAGCTTCCAGTATTCCGGCCATACAGGTTTACCACTCGGCATAATTGCCGGAAACTCTACTATGTCCCATTGATCTGATTTAGGTTCAGATTGATTCTTTAATAAAATTCCAGTTAGATCTTTTGTGTTCCATCTTGTCATAACACAAACAATCTTTCCTCCTGGTTGTAAACGTTGTCGTGGTCCAGACGTATACCATTCGTAAGCTCTCTCTAAAGCTGTCATGTTCATTGCGTCTTGCTCAGAATGCGGATCATCAATAATTAATAAATCTGCACCCCGTCCTGTGATAGCTCCTCCTACACCAGCTGCAAAATACTCTCCTCCCTGTGCTGTTTCCCAGCGACCAGCGGCTTGGCTATCTTCTCTTAGTCTTGTTTGAAAAATTTCTTGGTACTCAGGGGAATCAATTAATGTTTTAGCTTTACGACCAAAACGAACTGCAAGTTCTCCTGTGTGGGTTGTTTGGATAATTTTTAATTTAGGTTCCCTGCCAATCATCCAAGCAGGTAATAATGTAGATGCGAACTCAGACTTTGTATGTCTAGGTGGCATGTTTACAATTAATCTTTTTATTTCTCCTGTAGCTAATTTATCAAATTTTTCAGAAATAATTTTATGGTGTTTACCTTCAATAAATTCAGGCCAAATGTGTTTGGTAAAATATAAAAAATTATTTTGAGCTTTTTCTTTTTTCTCTTCTTCAGATATTCCACTTAATAATTGTTTGGCTCTATCTCTTATTTTAGGTGGCAGTTGATCTAGGTCTTCTAAAGTAAATTGTTTTTGCATACGAAAAATTTTTTGTAAAATTTTTTTACATGTTTACTTTAGCTTTATAATGATTTTGAGGGATTTGACCATACAAAACTGACTATATAGGGTAGCCATTAGGATCCCTATGATTTACCAGGAATCGCAAATAAACAATCTTTCGAATTTCCAAATCGTTGTGGTACCTCTATCGGTGGTGGGTGGGGTGGGTGGGCCCGCGAGCCGCCAAGCACAACCTGTAGTTGTGTTGTATATTTGCCACACAACCTGTGGTGGTATGCAGTTTTTGCATGGGGTATGGGATAATCCCATACCCCATATGTTGTGTGAAGTTAATCTAACAATGTATAATATTCATCAACAAAGTTTTTTTGGAACCATGTTAAACCTTTCTGCATTGTGTTATAATCTTCTGTTTGTTCTGCGCCAATAATTGTATCATAGATTGCAACAGCAAAGGCTGGTAACTTTGCATATTGTTGGTGGTCCTCATCATTAAACCTGTTGCCGATTGTCATTTCTTTTGTCGGTTCTGCGCCAAAATAACAATTAGTAAATGGCTTAGGTATTATATATTCTTTATCATTATATTTAATGATAAACTTATTATTTTTAACATAGTGTTGTTTTTTCATTTTATACCTTTCGTTTATAGGAGTATCCTATACTAATCATTATTATTGTCAACAGGTATTTTTCTAATAGTATTATAAGAATGATAAGGAGTTTTTTCTGTTACTTTCTCATATCCCTCACTTATTCTTCTATGCGTAATAAATGCAATAGGTCTACCGTGTTCAATATCTTCCATATGTACTGACAGCCAATTTCCCTCGCAAGTTGTACTACAAAAATATTTATCTCGCATTCCATAATAACTATTTCTGTGGTCGTAATCTCTATTTAATCTGGCATATCTTCCACGAATTATGCCTTGAGATTTTAAAAACCTGTCTGTTGTTGGGTTTGTATGACACCAAGGACCTTGACAAAAATGTTTATTGGGCATTTGCGGTTATCCAAATTTGACCAGTTGCACATCTATAACCATTTTGATTTAAGTCATAATAAGTCATATATCTTATTTTATCTGTTAGCTTATCTCGGACAATTCTGCATTTATCAGTCCATTGCGCCTTTCTAGTTATCTGCCTAGTTCTTTTGCCGTCTTTTAACTTTTTTCTCTCAACTCCATTATGAGTAAATGGTCGGTATGTAATTATAAACTTACTCCCAACGTTTAAAGTATCATCTATTTTCATTTTATTCCTTTCTGTTATATGAGGGAGTTTATAGGAAAACTCCCTCAATGTCAATAGCTTAATTTATTTTATTTTGCTTTTCGTATTCCTTTCTAATCGCTATTTTTTGCTCTCTTGTCATGGTTGTATTCTTCATGCCTTTAATCATACTAGCCAAATTTTGTGGGTTGTAGATCGTCAAGCCTGTTGAATTACATCTTACAAGTTCTGCCTCGTCAAGTTCAATGCCAAGTTCTTTCATCAACTCAACACCCTCAGACAAATATCTATAAGCCTTTAAGCCTGTTTTCATAGCTTGTTTTTGTTTCTCAATGCTATCAACCCATTTTTGATGACAAGTAATTACATTTGCTTTTGCTTGTTTTAACATTTTAAAAACTTCAAACTCTTGTCTAGTACAAGCAATAGTTCTTGAACGACAATGTGAAGTTCCAATAATGTCTAAATAAAATTGACTATCAAATTGTTTTGTCAAGCCAATCGCATTATCATCATCAGAATTGTATCTTGAATAACTTGAATATCCAAGCGCCTTATCATTTGCCTCAATATGTTTAGTCTTATGTGGGTTTTCATCTTTGCCATTTTGTTGTGCAAGTATATCTGGGTTACAATCTTTTGCTTTTAATTCTTCTCTCTTATAAGCATAGGCAAATTGTTTTCCACTCGTTCCATTTCCATATTCACTATTACCAATGTCGCCAAATAAACCAAAGTCAAAATGTTCAGATACATTTCTGTCATCTTCATCTTCATTTTCTTCTAGTTCATCTTTTGCATAAGAGAAATAAAAGCATTTATCTTTTGCAACAACATCAAGCGGACTACCATATTTTGCTTTTAAACTTTTGCAAGTGTCAACATCTTCTTGTGGGTATGCTCTACCAACTACAAGTTTTGCAAGTTCAAAAGCTTTTGGATAAGCATAAGAAACATTTTCTCTTGCTTGAAAATATGCCTCTCGCTCTTGTGTGTTTTCTGTTTCTGCACTTTCAACATACCTATTTAAAATCTTATTTCTAAATTCAGTATTCATTCTTATTTTACTCATTAAGCTACCTCCTCGGTTAAAATTAAAGCTGGGTTTTCTTGTGCTGGTACGATAAAGTGCATTACATATTTATCATTTTCTAAAAGACTTAAAGCAGATAAAAATTGATTTGCTTCTTTAATTGTATTAGCCCATTTCTCTATTCTATAATTGGGTTCATTATCTTTAAACTGATACTTTCTTATTATTAAATATATCATATTTGTCCTTTCTGTTATTAATGGATATTCCCATAAATTGATGCATTAATCAAGTGCCAAAGTGTCGCACTTACTTTAGAATAATTCTAAATTGCCATACAACTTATGGTTGTGTTATTTATACCATTAACCACCATCCCCAGCCGCCGTCCAAGTATAATGGATAATCTGGGATATGTCAAGAAGTTTATTTGCATTTAATTAAAATAAATATCTTGATTATTAATTATCCTATGTTATATTGGATCTAAGATCAGAACTAGATGGCGCCCCACATAACCAAAAAGGGCTAGATCATAGGTCGTGATACATTACTGCTATGGGCTGGTAGGGATGCATACCGAAAGTCCCGCCTACGAGCCACTAGTACTGATCCCTGATCCGATGTAGAACTCTGCAACAATCATGAGCATCGGATCTGGGATCAGAACTGATCCCTGATCCATTGACGACGTCTGCTCGGATAACCGATACTCAATGGATCTGGGATCAGTAAAATACAGAAAGGAAACTAATGAGTAGACAACCCGGGCTGCCTAGTATTAAAATACTAGTGCAGCATTGGCGCTGGCTCGAGGCCCAAGGCCCGAGCTACAAGCAACAAGCCCGAAGCTGCAAGCAACAAGCGGCAAGCTTGACAAGAGCTAGGTATAATGTTATCCTACAATATAAAGGAGAAAGATATGTTAATAAAAGAAGCAGATAAAATTATTATATCATTATCGAAGCCAGACAAAATGCCTGGTTTTGCATATGGGCTGCCAGCGTGGGAGTGTAAGACAGGCGCGAAGCTCGCGAAGGTTCCGGGCTCTGTGTGCAGCGGCTGTTATGCAATGAAAGGCAATTATACAAGATTTCCCGCTATACGCAAATCGCAATATAAAAGATTAAAATCAATACGTCATCCGCTTTGGGTTCAGGCTATGACAACAAAAATAAACAGTTACGCGGTTAGCAAGCACAAATTTTTTAGATGGCACGACGCCGGAGACGTCCAAGACTTAAGACACCTTGCAAAAATTTTTGAGATTTGCAGGAGGACGCCAGACATTAAGCACTGGATGCCAACGCGCGAAGCGTGGACAAAGAAATATATTGAGCGCGCGCCTTCAAACCTGGTGATCAGGTTCTCTGGCACAATGATTGATCAACCAGCTGTGAAGAGCTGGCCGCATACGTCTACAGTCTCAACGAAGCCTGGAGACAGGACGTGTCCAGCACCAGATCAGAGCGGCCAGTGTGGCAGCTGCAGAAATTGCTGGAATAAAGAAATTAAAAATATACAATACGGGAAACACTAAAATAATGCTTGTATTCAAACACCCTAAATATTACCAGGAAATGCGCAAGAGGGCCAAAGAGTTCCAGAAACAACAAGCCTCAAGCAACAAGCTGCCAGAATCTTCAAGCAAGAACCATCAAGCTAAATCTTCAAGCAACAAGCGACAAGCATCAAGCCCTGTTGCAGAACCATCAAGCAACAAGCCTGAGTCAACAAGCTCCTGAATCTTGTCTCCTGTATAAAGTTTCAAGCAGCCGGTAACGAGGGCCTTGGCTAAGATAAAACTATGCTGTGGATGTTTCACGTGAAACGCAATTTGGTGTGGTGAAAAGGTTAGTTTGTTACGTTTTGTTACTTTGAATTCAATGGTAAAAAATGTGCCTTTTTTGTTGTATGCCAACACATCTGGCGTACCTAAACTACTAGTATTTTCAAGTCTTGTATACGAAATGTTAGGTGTATTTTTCTTCCAATATTGATAAAATTTTGCTTCTGGTCCCATCAATTTTTCGACGTAACAAGTGTTTACGATTTTTTCTTTTTAACAGAACCCATTCTCCAATTTTCTGCAGAGATTTCAATTACTAATCTGTGGGATTCTCTTGCACCAATTATATTATTTTCAAATAATGTAATGGAATGAATATCAAAATGACCATCTGGTGAATGAAACTCACCTCTTGGTAATTTAACTTGTACCCTAGCATTTTGACATGTAGGTGATTTTAAAAAGTTATCCAGCTGTTTAGCTAATTCTTTCGCATTTATCATGTAGTTGACTATTACGTTATGTTACGTTAAAAGTCAAGTTATGGGAGTACCTAAAAGATTAACCGAAATGCAACTAAAGTTTGCCAACTTATTGGTGACTAATGAGGGACGTATGCATGCATATGAATGTGCTGTTGCAGCTGGATATGAAAAAGATAGAGCTAGAATTACAGCATCAGAATTACAGAACCCCCAAAAATTTCCATTGGTTGTAAAATATATAGGTGAGTTAAGAGAAGATAATCAACAGAAGTTTAAGATTGATATAGAAAGCCATCTTACTGAGCTTGGTAGACTACGAGATGAAGCAAGAAAGTCTAAGGCATGGTCTGCGGCCACTAATGCGGAAGTAGCACGTGGTAAGGCTGGTGGACTGTATATTGAACAGAAAATGATACTAACTGGTGATATTAAAAAATCTAGTGTTGAAGATATGAGAAAAGAACTTGCAACTATCTTAAAAGAATACTCACCGTTAATTGATGGTGAGACTCAACAAAATATAGATGAAAAAATTTTACCTAAAATTAAGAAAGTTTCGTCATCTTCTTCACCCATTGACGAGGAATCATCGTCCGATCTCCAAAAGTAATCCCATCTTCATCTTTATCGTAAGAAGCAAATATTTTAATATGATCTTTTGTCTTTTCGTATAACCAACCTTCGTTTACAGGTCTAGCTAATTTCATTTTATTAAATTGTTTTTCATCAGCCCATCCAGAATCACTAACACAGTCAACCCATTCCACTCTGTATTTTGGAAATGGTATATCATTATTGACTTTATTGATTGTATTAAGTTTTCTTTTCTTGGGCATAGGGTTCTATAGCATCAGGCCTATAGGTTTTCCAGAATTTTAAATGCAAAAATCGAATCCAAAGTATCCTCGCGGCCCCTGTCTTCAAAAAACGTTGGTATTCCTTGCTGATCACCAAAGTGCCAGATCACCTCTCTTTTTCTAAAGGGTTTTGTCAAATTTAATAATTTCAAAAAACCTATAGGTGGTGATGAACCGCATAAAACCTCACTTTTTAAATGTGGCAATGTTGCCTTATTTGTCCAGTTTAGAATCATTATAATATTTGTTGAGTCTTTCTAGGAATTTATGTTGATATTTGATAAACTCCTTGCCTTTTATTTGAAATTTTTGGAAATAATTGTCTGGTGTACACATCAGGACCACACCCTGAGTAATTTCGGTGTCATAAACCTGGTTGTGAGCCATAGCATATGCTCCTAGCTGCATAAAATAATCTTCTATCCATTCTTTACGTTTTGGTTTATTGGACTGTTTAAAATCTATTATTGAGTCTTCATAATCATATACACCAACCAAATCTGTAGCACCTGCATATAAACCCGGGTAATATAGGGTAACCTCACTGCCCCATATTTCAGAAAGATCGCATAAACCCTTGTCAATTATCACTTGAGCCATGTCGCCTGCTACCTGACCCTCGTCTGTTAGGTCCTTGTGTCCTTCTCCTAAGATATATTTTTCCAAGTGATAGTGCATGTTGGTTCCGCGCGAGGCTGCTTGATCCTTGACTCTTGTCGCCTGATCCTCGCCCACCCGCGCCTTCCATCTATTGATCGAGTCTATAGCTTCTTGCGATTTGGTTGCTGATAAAATTGTAGTCACCGACGGTAACTTTTTACCAGTTATCTCGTAATGTCTTTTACCTTCAATAGACGTCCGCATTGATGCCGGGTACTTATATAATTTATTCCATTTCATTCTAAACTCATAGATTCCTTGTACTCATCTAGAGATACAACTTTACTGTTCATAACTTTTAACTTTCTATCAGCATAATGATCTATAATCTTTTGCACGCCAGGTAGTTTAACATGTACATAAGGCCAAATCAATCTTGCAACATAATATGCTTGTTGATGGCTACATCGCCAACGCCATTGTTTTTTCCAACCAACAGTGTATGCAGTCTTATATTTTTTTTCTGTCACAGTGCCAACACCTAAAACTTCACACATCCAGATCAAAACAGATTTATCAGTCATAGCTACTTCCATCTTAATAGACCATGTTGGGTATGCTTTTTTATTATGTTTTCTTTTTCGCATGTATTGTTTGTATTGGATACAACCTTCACCATCAAACAATCCAGCAATATAGGCTATATTACTTTCTTCCATTATACTCCTAAATTTATTTTTTTTCTTTTTGTTGTGCAATCCAAATTAATTCTTCTAATTTTGTTTTGAATCGCGGTACTCGTTTATTATCTTTTTGTATAACTTTCTTACCACCCGTGTGTCCAAACTCTTGATTGTCCCTTGATACATGATCCTCGTCTCTAATTTCTACTTCAACTGAATCTTGGTCAATTTCTAACCAGTGTCTGCTCTTACGCATCGGATGGTTTTAGTATTTTGTATATTTTAAAATACTCATCATACTCTTTGTCATGTACCTCGCCTTGTGAGTTACAGACTACACATTGTATAACGTCATCAATTCGGTTAATGGATTCTTTAACTTTAACGAATCCATTACCAAAACAATTAGGACAAATCTTTTTTTGGTTTGTCATCTTTTTTTTCTACGGGTTTTAGTGATAAAAGCATTGCAATGTGTGTTGCAACTTCTCCATAAGGTTTTTGCCATAAATATTGTAGTAATTGTTTTCTTTGTTCTTCATTCAATGTAAACATTATTTATCCTTTATTTTACCATTTAGTTTTTTTGCTTTTTCGTTTGCAATAGACTCTACTGTTTTTGATATAGATAATTTTGCATCAGGCAATAATACCTTCGACAATTTCTCTAAAGTAGAGTATGTTTCTTTGGTAAGTGAAACGTTTCTATATTTAGTTATATCAGTCATGTTGTTCCTTTCATTTAGTTATAATGACTATATAGGAGATTAATACCAAAAGTCAATGATAAAATTTATTTTAATAATGGTGGTTTGTAGTGGGATTCCTGGTAACGAATGTAAACCTATGCCCACACCTTTTTATGAGTTTAAAACTTATAATGAATGTATTCTTTATGGCTACGATTATTCTGGTGAATTTTTAAAAGCTATGGGTTCAAATTTTGTTGAAGAACATAAAGCATTTACTGCTTTTGATTGTAAAGAACAAAGCACTATATGATTCAATGGACTAAAAATAAATGGCAACGGTTCAAAGAATGGTCCACTGTTGACCATTGGATAGATTTATTTGTTGATGTAGGTTTAATTGCTTTTGATGTTTTATCTAGTCCTATTCTTATAATTGTAAGATTCATAAGATATTTTTTTAATGAATATTTAAATCATCACATAAAAAATTTAATAAAATGGTTTGCGCATAAAGTATTAAGACTATAATTCATTCGGCCCCTACGCTTTCCGTGCACGTACTAACGTAGCTGGCGCCGCTTTCGTTGCTACCCTTTCAGGTCATCGCGGACGTACAGTGGAACGCAATACTGCTGGACTTGGACGCCTACTAACGGTCTTATAATTCTATTTACAAATACACCCATAAAAATCACCCGTGCCATCTTTCATAACATGGGCATTGATTGGATAATCATAATAGGTTGTTAAATGCAACCTTAATATATCACAAAGATCAAAACAATCTACTTCACTTAATAACTCTATACCTTTGGTCATCTCTTTTGTTATTTCTACTAGATGATACACTCCGTCGTTCAATAGTATTAAGTCCATTTGCAAACTCCTTTATATATTTATACCAAAGATCTTTGTATTTAGGATCTTTTGTTTGTTGCCACATATTTGCTAACTCGTCTATATGGTCTGTTGTTTTCACCATTGTTTGTTCCTTTCTCTATTATTCTTTTTAACGAATGTGTTTTTAATTCTACATTCACACCATAAGGTTTCCATGCCTTCTTCATTAAATTTAATTCCAGTATAAATGTAGACCATTGTCCTTGTGATATACCATTAACGTTTAGAGTAACTGTTTTCATAAGCCTCCTTTAATATTTTATGTATATCTTCCAATGCTTTTTCTAATATATCTATTCTAGCTTTTAGTTTTTGCTCAGATTGATATTTTCTATCTTTATTTGCACTATGTAATTCAAAGTGCTCGTCTGTTAATTGTGTCATATTTTTCCTTTCATTCTGTATATATAGGATATCCAGGGATATTTGTCAACCCCTATCTGCCTTGGCCGCGATATTTTTTAAACATACGCCGACGGGATTTGTTCATTTTACACAAGCTAGGGTTGCGTCCAATTGAAGTTTTGTGAAATACTGGTTCGTGCTCCATTTTTGCGTATAAACTTTTAGATTTTTTTGCCATCGCCTTTTGTTTCTTTTAATGCTAAATCTACTGGTAAATAACTGATTTTACCGTTTATTTTTTGCTCAATATCTCCGCCACAATTTAAACATCTGTAATAATCTTGTACTACAGATATTAATAATGTGTGTTCTGAACAATGTGGACAAACACCATCTACCATTTTTGCTCTTCTGATTATTTCTGCAAATAAATTGCTTCTATCCGACAACTTTTCCCCCACTCCATTTCATCTCTGGGAGTCCGTTTTCGTAGCTTTTACCATCATAAGTGAGCACTTGTTTTCTATTAGCACCAGCCTCATTGTATGACACGTGAACCCAGCCACCTGCTGGATCATCTTTGTTGTAGAACTCGAGTATCAATTGGTCAAAATCTACGTTATTAGAAAGCCAGTAAGCAATTTGAATATTTGGAACACCAGCAATTTCAAAGTCAACCGCCTGGCCCTTTGCATGCTGCGACGTCTTTTTCGATCCTATTGCCTCACACAGCGCCTCAGACCTGTAGCCCGATGTAATAGTTATTGGTTTATCAAAGTGTGCACGAGCTGGTTCTAATATTTCATAACACACATTTTCTAAATTTTTTATATCTCCAGATCCTGGAGAGTTATCAATGTTTTTCCGCGTTGCGGTCATTGACTTAGTCATTTCTTCAAGTTTAAAGTGTTTCGATAATTGCATGAAAAATTTTTTAGTTTGCTAATGGATTAGAAGTTGATACTTTTAATTCTTCTATCTGTACTTTTAGTAATTCTATTTCTTTAGAATTAACCATAGGTTTAGTGTGGCTATGATCAACTGGATGATCGTGCTTTACAAAATCATGACTATGTGATGTGTCGATATTTTCTAATTTGTTAACTTTTTCTTCTAACACAGCAATTTTACTTTCAATACCTGATGTATCAACAACTGAATGTTCTTGTGATTCTAGTGCATCTAATTTTGTAACGATCTCACCATACTTTACAAACCCACCACCTATTGCTGCAATAACACCTAATAGTGCTGCAACTCCTGCTAATTGATTTTTAATCTTATCCATTATTTTTTCATCACTTTCTTTAATACTTTAGCTTGACCAGCATGTGATTTAGAAGCTTTCTTCAAAGCTTTAATTACTTTTTTTACTTTGTTTTTTTTATTCTTATCCATTTTTAAGTACCTCCAACTCCATTAATATCTGTTGTTTTCTAGATTTAATTTCTTGAAGCTTACGTGCTTTGATTTCCATCTTATCATTTTGAATATAAGTTGCAAGACTCTTATCTGCATATATTAATCTACTATCAAATATAGGTAATTGATCTAAATATATGTTTTTTGGCTTATAAAACTGTGTATTTGCATACGCATTTAATGATGCTTGTTCGCTTGTCATTGCCTCCATTTTTATGATATTCTTTACCGCTAAATTTTTAGAAATATCCTTAATGTCTTTGTCAACTTTATCCATTATTCTTGCAAGATTTTTGATGATAGCTTTTTTCTGTTGTATAGCTTTTTGTTTGGCAAGCTTCTTAGTCTGAACAGCGGACTTCTTAGGAGTCTCGCTATTAGATTTCTCTTCTTTAATTTCCTCTTCTTTTTCTTCATTAGTTTCTTGTACCATTTGAGTAGGTTCTTCTTCAATAACTTCTTCTTCAGCCATTTCAGTATTTTCTTCTTCTATTATTTCTTCTTCAGCCATTTCTGTAGGTGCCTCTTCTGGTATTTCTTCTTCTATTATCTCCTCTTCTTGAAATGTTTCAGTCATCATAGGCTCTTCTTCTATTATCTCTTCTTCTTGGAATGTTTCTGTAGCGAAACTTTCTCCATCCTCGGTTGGTTCCATGAATATGGGTCCATCTGATTCGATAAACGATTCTTCATATGAAAATTCCTCTTCTTCAGAAACCATTGGTAAGAATGTTGCAACAAGTTCTTCTGTCTCTTCATAAATTTCCTCCATCATTTCATCATCTGCAAATACAATCATTGGGCCATCTTCAAATGACATACCTTCTTCTGTAAAAAATTCTTCATCTATCTCCATAAAAAATTCTTCAATAAATTCTTCTGCAAATGTGAATGTTTCCATCTCCATTGGCATTTCCATTTCAAATTGTGGTTCTTCGTTAAAAGTAAATGTTTCTTCTTCAAAGAAAAATTCTTCCATGTCTTCAAAAACTTCGTCCTGTAAATCTTCTAATGCTTCTTCAACGTCTTCTAGTGCATCTGACGTATCTTCATTCAATACAGTATTATCGTAAGTCATTGTAAGTTTAGCACCTAAAAGATTTGGTCCGCCTCTACTTGCTGTACCTGTATTATTATCAGTGCCAGTCCAAGACCAATCTACTTTATTAGATCCTGAATTATTATAAATAACTTGATCATTGTATTGGCCACAGTCAGCTGAAAGACCTGTAGAAGAAGATGTTGGATAACCATTACAGTTTCCTTTAAAGCCATCTATATCTGTTCTTGTTTGAGTTGTGGTTGATAATACCGTGCCACTTGAGTTTTTTAATTCAATTGTTATAGTGTGTGAATCTGTATTTCCAGTATCACCTTCACAGTTACCAGCTTCATGATCACAGTTTGCAATGTCTATGTAGTTATTAAGAGTAATACCATTGTCTAACATCTCTTGGGTACGAGTATTGTTAGTTAAGGCAATATCATCTACAGATAATGTTGCAGTGCCAGTAACTTCAAAATCTCCACCCACGTTATGTTTATAACCACAATTAGATTGAGAAGCAGAACAAGTAACAGTAAAACCATTTAAATCAGAACCATTAGAAACATATCCAGAGCTCCCAGGATTAATTTGATCTGTAGAACTAGAGTTCCAGTCTACACCATCTCCTGCATTAGGAAGTAAATTATTTGTTGTTATCTCTTCTGCTGAAGTTGTAAGGGTTAACATCGTCAGCAAACTTATTAACACGATAAAACGCATATCCCGCTCCTATTATCATTATTGTTAACCAAATCATTTTAGTATAAGTTTTTTAATAGATAAAGATCCATCAATATTTGACTCTAATTCTGCCATAGATTTTATGCACTGATACTTAACATTACTATTAGATTTTAATTGACGTTTAGCAACACGAGATCCTTTTAAACACTCAGACATTGAAGTCTGGATACGTGCCTCCTTAATCTCGCCTCCTACTATCATAAGTAAAGCTATAACTAACTCGGGCATTAGTGCGCTGCCTTTCCGTTTGCTCTTACTTTGTCTTTTAAATCTTCAATATCAGATAATGCTTTGTCTAATTGTTCTCTTAAAAATTCTATATTAACTTTGTTAGTCATATTCATTTCTTGAGTTTCTTCCATTTTTTCTACGGACTTATAAAGATCTTCCAATAAAAAATGTTGTTCTTGGTCCACGGGGACTTGTTCACTTTTTTTGAGCAAATCATTTTCAAACAACTCACGTGAAGTTTCTAACGATACTAATCTTGAAGTTAGCTCTGCGTATACGAACACGCCGGCTGCAACGAGCACAATCAGACTAGCAACCGTCTTCATCGGCATCTGCACGGCAGCCGACTCCGATATGTTAAGTGGTTTATTACTCATTTTTTCCTCATATAATTTTTAGAGGGTTCATAGTTCCATTTTTTACCATGATGTCCTCTTATATCAGCCCACCACATTCTTAATCTTACTATCCATTTACGTACAGGTCTAGGCATTTTTTTTCTTTTTCTTACCACATTTACAACGTGGTGCAAATAAACCTTCTATTTTTTCTGAAATCCAGTCTAATCCACCAAAAAATTTTAATAAAAATCTATCAATCATCTAACGTTTTTTAAGTTTTTTAAATTTTCTTTTGCAGCTTCTTTGTCTTGTTCTTCCAATTCTTTTGTCATTTTAGCTTCTTCTTCAATTCTTTTTTTCTCTATTAATGCTGCTTCTTTAGCTATTTTTTCTTCTTTGTCTTTTCTAGCTTTCATACGTTTTACATACAAATCATAGTCTGGTCTTTCATGATCATACTTAGACCACAATGCTTGAGCTTCTTTTCCAATTCTACCATCAATAGGGCATGGAGTGCCGGCCTGTATCATTGACTCAAACACACGTTCATCTTGGCAAAGAATAGCAACTGCTGCTACCTTCATACCAAAGTCGTTTAGTATTCTTGCTAATTTTAATCTTTCACAATTTTCATCAATTACATGTTTACCACCTGATAGACCAATACCAAAAGTTTGAATTCCTGCAGAAACTCCAACAGCGCAAACATCTTGAGTCATAGAATTATATGATGGTGCAGATGCTGATGGTGGTGAAGATTTTATATCTGAGTTTGTAGTATTGTTAGTTGTAGATGTAGATTCAGAACCAGATTGATATGTAGTTGTGGCAGTTGAAGTGTATCCTCCTTCAATTGCTGTATTAGATCCGGATGTGTTTGTTTGTGTAGAACCACCATAAGCTGGTTTTACGCAAAAAGCCAATAAGGTCATTAAAATAATTAATATACCTGTAAAATAATAGTTCATCCTGTTAACCTCCATTATTTTATACTAACCTCGTTTTCATATGACATGTCTGTGCCATGATCTTTTTCTATTTTATATGTTCTTTTGCATTTACAATTACTGCAAGCGCATAATCCGTATTCATCTGAGTGTAAGTCCCCGTCACAGTGACAATCGTGGTGACAGTTTTTACATTTAGGCACTTACAGCCTGCCTACATGACGGACATTGTTTTTTATATGTGTCTGGATGTTTTTCACAAACAACTTTAATTTCAGATTTAGGTACTTCTGTGTACATTGTAATATGTTCGTCTTCTTCACATTTACAAAATCTACCAAAAAATTTTTCAATTATTGATTTAATCCATTTTTTAATCATTTTTCTTTTCCTCTATTTCGTAAAAGAATTTGTCAGTGTCTTCAGTTTTCCACTGTCCTGTATCTTCTACATTCCATTCAGAAGTTTGTACCTTCCAATCAGGAACTTCATCTTTTACCGTAAAAGATGGTATGTCCCATATTATTCTATTGTTTGGCTGTGCCGCATAGTTGCCGTCATCTAACGCAAGTATGTGTGCGCACTTATGTTCGTGCGGGATCTCAGAATGATCAGTGTCTATTATATTACTCTCTGGGAGT
>VTLG01006093.1_pt1 | contig 23868 bp, 10 predicted proteins | sample 4694571 | NCBI WGS metagenome assembly VTLG01 (sample SAMN12604809, study PRJNA352737) | marine metagenome | biome: ENVO:00000447; feature: ENVO:00000209|ENVO:00000569|ENVO:01000036; material: ENVO:00002151; isolation source: viral sequences binned using virsorter ...
AGTAGAGGGTCTTTTTTTTGCTCTAAATAATGATAAATATACCCAGATTATAAAGATCTAGTGCCAGCACAGACTTTTTCACAAGGATTCAAAGATATTTCTTTATCTTTCAAAAAACATCCCGTAACGGATGATATTCTTGTGCTCAATAATGAAGATGCTATAAAACGTTCTGTGCAGAATCTAGTTCGCATACAAACAGGAGAAGTATTTTTCAATAACTTATTAGGATCACGTATAAGTGGTTCATTGTTTGAACTTGCTAGTGATGATTATGTTGATCCGATTCAAAAGGAGATTGAGACAAGTATAAAGAATTTTGAACCCAGAGTCATCCTAACAGATGTAAAATTTATTTCTACACCTGATGAAAACTCAATTGATGTAACTATATTTTATGATATTGTTGGACTCAATTCACCAACTCAATCAGTTAATTTCATTCTCGAACCAAGTAGGTTATAATGGCACTGCAACAATTTACAAACCTAAATTTTGAAGATATAAAATCTTCTATTAAGAATTATCTGAGAGAAAACTCTAATTTCTCGGATATGGATTTCGAGGGATCTAATCTATCTGTTATAGTAAACTTATTAGCATATAATTCATATACAACAGCGTATAATAGTAATATGATAGTCAATGAGACATTCATTGACAGTGCAACACTAAGAGAAAATGTTGTTTCTCTTGCAAGAAATATAGGTTACGTACCTAGGTCTAAGAGAGCAGCAAAAATGCTCGTTGATTATAGTATGACAGGTATATCAACGTCAACAACAACTGTTACATTTCAACCTGGTGTAATTGCAAATGGAACGGTGTCAAATGTCAATTACATATTCTCAATACCAGAAAAAGTGACTGGCACTGCTTTAGATGGCACAGCAGTTGGATCTATTGAAATGTTTCAAGGTCAATATCTCAAATCAACATTCGTAATAAATGATTCCCAACCTAATCAAAGATTCATAATACCTAATAATGGTGTTGATACATCCACGATAAGAGTAAATGTAAAAGAAAATAATGCAAGCACCACTGCCACTGAGTATAAACTTGTAGATAATATTATAGGTGTCACCTCTACATCAAACATATATCTCATACAAGAAACAACGGATGAGAAGTACGAGGTGTTATTTGGAGATGGTATATTCGGTGCAAAGTTAGATAATGGTAATGTTATTGATGTATCATACATCAAGACTGAGGGTAAGAATGGTAACGGTGTTGCTAGAGTGTCTTTTGCAGGTATTGTAAAGGATGAAGACGATGCCACTGAAACAAACCTTACAACAAGTCTAGCACCACAGTATCCTTCAGAAAATGGTGATGAAATAGAGGATTTACGCAGTGTCAGATACTATGCTCCTAGACTTTACTCGTCTCAACATAGAGCAGTGACTGCAAGTGATTACGAAGCAATAATTCCCTCAGTGTATGCAAACATAGAGTCTGTAAGTGCCTTTGGGGGTGAAGAATTGACACCTCCCAAGTATGGTAGAGTTTATATCGCTGCTAAACCTAAGAATGGTTCTTTCTTATCAGAGTTTACCAAAAAACAAATATTATCATCATTGAAAAGTTATTCTGTAGCAGGTATTGTGCCTGAGTTGATTGATTTGAAGTTTTTATATGTTGAGATTGATAGTTATGTTTACTACAACGCAAACTTTATAGGTGATCCAGAAAATCTCAAAACAGATGTCATTTCTTCATTGACCTCTTTTGCAAGCGGTCCTGAGTTGAATAAGTTTGGTGGTAGATTCAAGTATAGTAAAGTATTGTCACTTATTGATAGGGTGGATGATTCCATAACGTCAAATATCACCACTATAAGGATCAGAAGAAACTTAGTTGCTCAAATTAATCAGTTTGCACAATATGAAATATGTTTTGATAATACCTTCCATAGAAACGAATCAAGTTATAATATAAAGTCTACTGGATTCAGTGTATCTGGAGTACAGGGGACTGTATACTTTTCTGATCAATTTATTTCAGGTGATAAGGGATCATTGTTCTTATTCCAAATTGATTCAGACTCATCAGTCAAAATATTATCGTCATCATTTGGATCTGTAGATTATGCGAAGGGTGAAGTAATTTTAGATACAGTAAACATAACATCAACTGTGTTGTCTGATAATATTGTCGAGATTCAAGCTATACCTCAATCAAATGATGTGTTAGCAAGGAAGGAGTTGTATTTGCAGTTTGACGTTGCGAATAGTAATTTCTTGATGAGAGAAGATCCTATATCAACAGGAGCAAATACTTCTGGAACAAGATATAATCCTCAATCTAGTTACACTAATGGTGCCAAAGTAAGAGGAGCAATCATAACTAGCACATCCACTGCCAGCACACTGGTTGGATATGTGAACGGACAACCTTATTATGGTGCCTTCCACACCATGCCAAATGGCAATAAAATGACAGGTGCATCTCATTCACCTGATAGTCTAGCAATAACAAGCACCCCAACAAGTGCGATAGATACATCATCGACACCTATGTCTACAACTTCGACATCAACTTCATCATCATCAAGTTCAACCAGTAGCGGATACGGATATTAATGATCCAAACATCTCTTACGAAAGTAAAAGTACATGAAATAATTCAGAGTCAAATACCTGAGGTAATTGACAATGATAATCCTCGCTTTGGCGAGTTCATGAAACAATATTATATCTCCCAAGAATTTCAAGGGGGAACAATTGATATAGCTGATAATCTTGTTGAATACAAGAGTCTTAATTTTCTAAACCCTGAGACTCTGACTGGGATTACTTCATTATCACAGTATGCAAATGGTAGAGATACAACAATATATGTTGACTCTACAAAAGGGTGGCCGAGTCAATGGGGTCTCCTCAAAATAGATAATGAGATCATCACATATACAGGAATAGGTAGTACTTCATTTACTGGGTGTGTGAGAGGATTCAGTGGTGTAGAGAATAATAGAAAAACAAATAGTCCTGAGTATCTTACTTTTTCACAAACAGGTATAGGTACACATGCTGTTGATTCTAAAGTAATCAATCTTAGTAATATATTTCTAAATGAGTTTCTAAAAAAACTCAAGAAACAAATTTTACCTGGTTTTTCAGAAAGAAATTTATTCAATAAATTAGATCAAAGTAATTTCCTTAGACAATCAAAAGATTTTTACAAATCTAAGGGAACAGAAGAAGCGTTCAAGATATTATTTGGTGCTTTATATGGTGAAAAGGTTGATATGATTCAACCATCAAAATATATGATAAGTCCATCTGACGCTGAGTATAGAGTCAATGAAGTTCTTATATGTGAGTTGATATCTGGTAATCCTTTGAAGATATCTGGTGAGAGTATAATCCAAGAAACCACACCACTACAAACAAGTGGTTCAATCACAGGAGTAGAGAAGGCAGTATTTGGTGATAAGTCATATTACAAAATTGCTTTATCAAAGGGCACTATAATAGGTAAGTTCCAACAGATTGGTAAAACATTTATTACAAGATCAGCACCTGTTGGATCTACAGTGATAGATGTAGATTCCACTGTAGGGTTCGGTATTACAGGCAGTGTAGATTTTGAAGATAGAAAGATATCATACTTAGGAAAATCACTTACACAATTTACAGGTATATCAACACTCACATCACCTTGTGGTATTGGATCTACAGTAAGATCTGGTATTGTGGCAACTTCGTATGAGGATGGTAATCTATCTAAACCAGTGAAATTCAATGTACTAGGTGTTCTCAACAAATTTGAAGGATCTGCAATCAATCAACAGGAAGACGCTGAAATTAATATCAGACAACTTGGTAGAATAGAAAATGACTTGAAATTTAGTACATGGATATACAATACATCATCGACATATGCTATTGAGAGGTATACACTCAAGAGCACTAATAGTTACAACTTCAAACTTGCAGCAGCAAACTTCTCTCTCTATGTGGGTGACGAGATAGAGGTTATTGATCAAACCGATCCTGATAACAAGTTGAATGGTACGATAACATTTGTTTTTGACGAAGATCAAGACGATTCTATATCTGTAAGTGTACCTACACTTGACACAACAAAGAAATATAAGATAAGAAGAAAATTAAAAATACAGGCAAATAGCACAGCTGACGTGCAGAACACATATAACGATGGAAGTGCTGTGCATGTTGCCTCTAATAGTTTGCCACACTGGACTATCGATCCACAAAAGAGAGTCAGATCTTTTACTAATGTTGGTGTCAATACAACACAAGTAGAGATTACTGTATCAGATCATGACCTATATGATGGTGACTTAGTAACATATTCTTCATCTGGTATAGGCACGTTGACTAACCTGAATGATGGTGAATCATATTACGTAAAGAGAGTTGATAGTAATACAGTCAAATTAGCATACACTGGAGAGAACGTAAGAAGAGGTCAGTTCCTAACTGCGTTTATAGGTAACGATATTGGTTCGCAGACATCACATACACTCACACCATCCAACTTATATGGCACTGACTTGGGTGCACAAAAAATCCTAAGAAAATTTGGAGAGCCTGAATTTGGTGTAATAAAGGATAAGACAGTACAGGGTGGTGTCGGACTATTTGCAAATGGTGTTGAAGCATATTCTTACAAGTCATCCGACATAGTGTATTTTGGACCTTTGCAAAGTGTAGAGGTATTAAATACTGGTTCTAATTTTGATATTGTCAATCCACCTAAGTTGACAGTCTCACAGGATGGACATACAGGTGCTGCAGCATCAGTGATTGCACAAGTAGAAGGAACACTAGAGGAAATACTTGTTGAGACTGAAGGTTCTGATTACGAAGAAACACCCACAGTAAAAGTTATTGGTGGTAATAATACAACAGCCATAGCAAAAGCAAAGATGAAGTTAGTTCATCAAATTGTTGAATTTGATTCGACATCAACTGGTGGTGTGGTCAATACTGCCACTGACAGATTTGTATTCCCACAAGTGCATGGATTTGAACATGGTGAAGAGATTATATATCAAACAAATGGTAGCACAGGCATTGGTATTGGAATCACACCTGGTGTTCTTGTTGATACAGCACCTTATTTTGTTGTAAAAATAGATGACTTCCAAATTCACATATCAGAATCAAGAACTAAAGCATTAGCAGGTATTGGAACGATAAATCTTACCACCAATGGTGGAGGTCAACAGAGTTTCAAAACTATAGCAAGAAGACAAAAAGTAGATAAGATCTTGATTGAGGATGCAGGTCTATTCAAGAATAGAGAAGTACACACCAGCACAGGTATCAATACATTTACTGATACTATTGTAATTCCTTCTCATGGATTTGATAATTCAGAGATAGTCAAGTATTCATCAACTGAATCTGCTATAGGTGGTCTTACAATAAACAATCAATATTTTATTGATAAGATTGATAATGATAGTTTTAGGTTATCTGATAATAAAGAATTATCATCATACCTAAGTTTGAATGACAGTGGTTTGGGTGAGCACATATTTCAAGATCCCTCCATATCCATAGACATAAGTGGTAGACAAGGTATCTCAACAATCAACGCAACTGCTACACCTATTATAAGAGGAAAGATATCTGCAGTTCATGTAAGTAACAAGGGCAGTGATTTTGGATCTACTGTTATAAATGATAACTTCAAACCAGTTATTGAACCAACTATTGGTGAGAAAGCTTTCCTACAACCATTCATTGTAAATGGACAAGTAGATCAAATCATTATCAAAAATGGAGGTGAAAAATTCTTCAGTGTAGATATTGTAATTGAAGGTGACGGTATAGGTGCAAAAGCGAAAGCAAATGTATCTAATGGTGTCATAACAAGCATTGATATCATAGACAAGGGTGCTGGATATACTCAGTCACAAACAACTGCCAAAGCAAAAACACCAGGCCAAGGTGCTATATTCTCAAGTGATGTTAAAAAGTGGACTATCAACCAAGTAGAGAGATATGCCAAGTTTGGTGATGTAAAAGAGGACGATGGTTTCTTAGAAACACCTAGAGACAGTGATTTAGGTAATCCTTATGTAAATTATTATGTACCACGTAATCTTAGAAATTTCTTAGGTGATTTAGGACAGGATCACTCACCTATTCTTGGATATGCATATGATGGCCACCCAATATACGGACCTTTTGCTGTTGTTGATGGTAAGAAGAAGTATATTGAATCAAGTTATCGTAAGTTAGCAAGTCAAAGAGTTGACGGACCTAATATCAACATCTACCCTGCTGGATTCTTTATTGAAGACTTTACATACGTTGAGGGTACAGGTGATCTTGATGAACATAATGGTAGATTCGCAGCAACACCTGAATTTCCAAATGGTGTGTACGCTTATTATACAACTGTAGAAGAGATAGAGGTAAACAACCCTAACAGTCCATTCAACAACTCTAGAACACCACTATTCCCATACGTTATTGGTGACACATATCATTCTAAGTTGCAAACATTCAATACTGCATATGAATCCAATCAAAATTTAGATCTTCCCTCACTTGATCTTGTGAGAAACACTGAACCTTACAATATCAATGAGTACGAGTACGTAGCACAGGCAAATAGAAATACACTCATAAACTCAAAGATAGAAAAAACAAGTAGCGGAGATATAGAAAGAATAGATATTGTCACTGCTGGTAAAGGTTATAATGTAAATGACAAACTATCATTTGACAATAATCTTACTGGTGGATTTGGTGCTACAGGTAAAGTAAGTTATGTAGAAGGACCTGGCATTACTACGATCACATCTACTATCACAGAATTAGAAGACATTGTTTTAGTTGCTAATGGTCAACAAGTCACAGGTATTCACACAGGTCCTCATGGTGTTGCAGACAATTCATTTGTAGAAATCTTAGGTATATCTACAACCACTCACTCTAACCTTGCTGCACGTAATACAAAGATAAAACTAAAAGAAAGAAGCACAGGTCTTGGTGTCTCAATGGCAAATGTCAACACTACAGGACTCACTACAAGTGTTCTGATTACTGACTGGATACCAGATGTTATAAAAGATTATAAATTCCAAATCAATGATATAGTCCAGATTGATAGCGAACAACTCAAGATAATCAACTTTGATGTTAAAAATAATAGGGTTGAGATGATACGTGCTCAGTTTGGAACAGCAGGTGCTGCACACACATTTGGATCAACTATTACAAGGGTAGAAAGTGAATTTACATATGAGTTAGACAATCCAGTCAATCTTACTACTAAACAAAATACTGCATATTATTTCAACGCTGAGTCGGTGGTTGGAACAGGTAGTACATTTGGTGTAGGAATTGGTACCACAGTTACAGTATCAGGTAGAGGTGGTCATCAAATTGTTTCATTCTTCAATAATGAAACTAAGGATGTATTCATACCAACAAGAACAATCTATATGCCAAATCACCCCTTCAGGACAGGTGATAAAGTAGAGTATAGTCCTGGTGCAGGTACATCACTCACGTATCAAACAGATGCGATGAAAAGAGTGGCAGGTGCATTCAAAAGACCACTACCACCTGAGGTATTCATACAAGCGATAGATAACAACCTAGTTGGTATAGTGACAACACAGACAGGTATCAGTTCTTCACTTGAGAGAGTGATGTTTAGTGGTAATGTAGCGATAGGAAATACACACTTCTTCAAAACCAAAAGAGATGATGTTGTAACAGGCACACTTAGAATTATCAACACTACAGCAACATCACCAAATCATACATTTAAGGTAGAAGATACTTTAGAGTTGACAATTGTATCATCTGCTACCAGTTCTGTAACAGCAGCGTATGATCCTGGCTCAAGATATGTAAGTATTGGATCTTCAATCAATCCACCAATATCACTTATGACAGGTGATACACTTGAGATTGATACATCAGACTCATCACTTGAAAATACTAAACTTCAATTCTTCCTTGATCAAGATTACAACAAACCATTTGTAGGCACTGGCAAATCTGCTATAGAGGTGGTCAACACAGGTATACCTGGTAATGCAGATTCTAAGACATCAATACATTTTACTAATCGTGTTCCAGACATATTGTATTATAAGTTTCTACCATTACAAAATACGAAGGTAATTGAGGTCAATAAAGAAATCAAGGATTACTCCAAGATATTTGTAAATCCAAGTAAATTTACAGGAACTCACACTATATTATCAAAAACCAATGACACGTTTAGTTGGAATTTATTCACCATACCTGAAAAGGTCGGATATTCAAGTGAATCACAAATCTCTTACATAACAAATTCATTAAATGTAAGGGGTGGTGTTGCAAAAGTTTTACTAACAGGCGGTGGCACAAGTTACAAGGATGTCCCTCAAGTTTCAGTGGCATCTACTACAGGATCTTCTGCTAATCTCAAAGCATTTGGTAACAGTATTGGTAAGTTAGATAAGGTTGCATTAGTCGATACTGGATATGATTATCCATCAGATTTGACACTACAACCACAGGCAGCAGTTCCACAGGTATTATTCTTGAAGGATAATTTTGCTGTAGATAGTGTAGCTATTACATCGACAGGTAGAAACTATCTTACACCACCTGATTTTGTTGTATACAATAGTAAAACAGATACTGTAAATGAAAACGCAGAATTTGAAGCAGAATTGACGGGTGGATCTGTATCAAATGTCAAAGTTATTTTTGCAGGTGGTAATCTGAGTTCAGGTGACGTTGAATTATTTGCTGTCAATAATAGTAATGGTATTGGTATTATAAGTTGCACTTATACAGAACCTAATGTAACTCTTAGATTACAAACACCATTCACAGGATTCACCACTGCAGTGCCACTACCATTTGAAGTTGGTGATAAGGTATTTGTAGAAAACACAGGTGTATCAACAGGTAATGGATATAATTCTGCTGACTACGGATATCAATCATTCACACTTACAGGTATCAATACAGCGTTTGGTAATATTAATGAGGCAACTGTTACCTATGCTGTTGACAAAAATCCTGGTGTGCACGATCTTGGCAAATATGGTGTAGTAGTAAAAGACAAAGACCTTGCTAAATTCAAAGTAAATCTAATTGAAAGCACATTCCTAAATGGAGAACCAGTTGTATCGTCATCAGGTAAAGAATCAAGAGTTATTATAGGAAAAGGTAAGACTAGAAATGTATTAAGAGTTGATTCGCTTGTAGGATTTAGCACAGGTGATACTGTTACTGGTAAGTTTTCTAAAGCAGGTGGTACAATAGATTCATCACAGGCATATGAAGGTTACTTTACCCTTGATACCTCATCTGAAAAAGCATTTGGATGGGAAAGAGACACAGGTAAACTCAATGATTTCTATCAAAGAGTACAGGATAATGATTATTATCAAAACTTTGCATATTCACTCAAGAGTTTTGTTGGTATTAATAGTTGGAGTGAACCAGTTGACTCTCTTGCTCACATAGCAGGTTTCAAAAAACACTCAGATCTTCTTATAAATTCTGTTCCAACAACAGCACCACAACCTGCAGGTATATCCTCAGGGGCAGGTAATGTAGTTGTTATTGATGCTCAAGCATCACTACTAGACAGACATAATTTTGACTTAGTAACTGAGAATACAAACCTAGATCAAAACATAAGCGATGAGGTATCTTTCCTCACTGGACAATTTGCTGATGGTCTTATTTGTAAGTCAAATAGAGTTCTTGAGTTAGATGATATAAGTCCTCAATTCTACTCAGACCCCAACCTCATAAGGTCAGTTGAACTTGATACATTTGACATGTTGACTGGAGGACCTGGTGGTGATGGAATTAATGCTGTAAAATACTATGCTCAAGTTGTTCTTGATGTATCATCAGGTATATCATTCAACGCTACTCAATATTCTGAGTTTGTTGTTTTCCATGATGGATCAATAGCATATCTCAACACATATTCAGAATTAGCAGATGATGATGATTTGGGTGAGTTTACAACTGAAACAAGTGGACCTCTTGCTAGTGTCTTGTATGTCCCTACTAACTCAGCGTTGGAGTATGACATCACATTCCATAAAGAGATTATTACAAATGCTGTAGGGGTGGCATCTACTGCCTTTGGTTTGATTGAGTATAAAGGTATTACTAAATCCCTTGCAGTAAGTAATACACTACAGGACGTTGACGAGGTGGATGCCACCATGTACAAGTCTGGAAGTATTCTTGTATCAGCAAGAGGACCTAATGGTGAGAAAGAGATTGATGAATTCCTATGGTTGATTGATGGATCTAACAACGTATTATTCACCAATACAGGTAAGATGGATGCTGACACAGATATAGGTACATTCTCTATTAATAATGTCAGTGATGTGTTGAAGTTACAGCACACACCTCCTGTAGGTATGGCAGTAACAGTGTCATCTCTTACAAGGGCAGTAGGTGTAGCACAGACACATGGTAATTCAGGTATTGTTGACGAGTATCATATTGGTGATACAATGCTAGACAGTTCCTTTGTACAACTACCTGCTAATGGATCTCCTAGTGAGCAAATAATTTCTCAAAAAGCATATGCAAACTATACCACATGTAGATTCCATGTTGAGATACACAACACAACTGATGATGAATACTCTGTATTCATAGTTGGTTCAAATGCATTTGGGGGAAATGCAACGTATAACACATACAACCATCTATACACAGATGACACCATGAAACGTAATATGTCAAATACTAGCATACATATTACTAGCACTATGACTCAATTAAAATTCTTACCTGTTGCAAATAAAGCATATACGATAAGAACTCATGAGATAAAGATTGATAAACCAGATTCCTCCGCTAACAATACGACAGTAACGTACTAATGGCATTTCAATTAGCGTCAGTTAATAAACAATTCAATACTGCGAGTGAAAGTTTTCAAACATCTTTCAGACTCACGCATAAACAAGATCCATTGTTTTCGCATGAGATAGATTCTGGTGATGCTGCAGTCGTTCAATTGGCACCAAGAAATACTATCAATATAAAAAATCATTTCTATGTTACTGGGGAAGAATTATCATACGAAGCATTTGACGGTACACCAATAGGAATAGATCATAACAGCACTGGTGTAGGTGCTGCTACCACACTTCCATTGTCAGTATTTGTTATAAAAACAAGTGAGAATACTTTTAAACTTGCTGCAAGCAAGTCATTAGCCCACTCTAATGACCCAATAGGATTGACAACTGTTGGTGTCGGTACAACACAGAGTTTTACATCACAAAAAGTAGATACAAAGTGTATTGTTACTATTGACAACGTAATACAATCACCTCTTCTAGAGAATACTAATGTATCGACACCATTAGTGAGCACGATGTTTAATCGTGAGGCAAGATTCCTAGATGTGAATAAATTTAAGAACTATGATCTCATCAAAATGGGGAATGAGATCATGCGAATACAAGTCATAGGGTTTGGCACCATGCCCGACAACGTGCTTGTGGATCGTGCATGGATGGGTACACAGGAGGAACCACATCTGGTAAATGACCCAGTGAATTTGGTTAGAGGAGATTATAATATAAGAAGAAATAAAATACACTTTGCCGATACACCGTTTGGTGGTACAAGACAAACGATAGGGATTCAATCTACTGCAGTCAATGTATCTGCAAGTAGATTTACAGCACTGACTGAGGTATTCAGCACTGGTACACAAGTAAAACTTAGATCAAGAACACCACCATCACCGCTTGTAGGTAATAATGATTACTTCATAATCAAAAACGGTAATAATGATTTCTCATTTGCGAAAGACAAACCTAGTGCATTGACAGGTGTTGGAATAACACTCACATCTGCTGGTATTGGTACACATAATCTTCTTGTCGCTGATGTTGTGGATGGTAGTGAGTTTCAAGGTAGAGCATTTGTAAGATCTGATTATTCAGGTAATGCCATACTTGATGATATTTCTGGTGGTTTTACTGGTGTAGGTAAGACATTTACTTTGACCAGCAATGGATCAAATATCACTGGCATCAACACTGATTTTGGTGTCATACTTATCAACAATGTATTCCAAAAACCAGACATTGATTACAATTTTGTTGAGGTTGGTGGTGCCACCTCCATTACATTTACTGGTAATGATATAGCAGGGCAGACAGAGACCTACAGCACATCAGATGTTACCGCAAATAGATTACCTAGAAAGGGAATTATATCTGGACTTGGTAATACTCAAGGGTTTGGATACCAGCAATTACAAACTGGTTTTGGAACTGCAGTAGTATCAGGGTTTGGTACTATAACTGTTGCTATGGGATTTACTGGTGGTGGATATAGATCTGACGGAACACAATTCAAGGTGAGGGTGATAGGTGGTAATCCTACGACTGCTGCTGCAGGTACATTCTCTGTACAAGACGGAAGAATAAAAAAAGTCTTTATGGATGGAACGCCAGGTGTGGGTTACACTCATACAAGTGTCCCGTTACTTGAATTTGATTCACCATACGCTTATGATGATATCAAACTTATAAGTGGTAGCACAGGTATTGGTGCTTCTGTGTCAATAAAAGTAAGTATTGCTGATAGTATATCAGAACCTGTCATAACAAATACAGGATATGGATTTACAGTGGGTGAGGTTCTTACAATCGCAGGGATACCTACAAACTTCAGTGCTGGAACTAATTTCCAACCTGCCACATTTACTGTAACATCAACAAGTAACGATAAGTTCTCAGGATGGAGTCTTGGTAAATTCCAAATATTAGATAATTTCTCTAGTGAATTTAACAGTAGTAAAACTCAATTTACATTGAAAGAGAATGGAGAACCTATAAGTATTGAAAAAACAGCAGGTAGTCCTATTAGTCTTGATGATGTATTATTGATTTTCATCAATGATGTTCTACAAAAACCAGGTAAGGCATATCAATTTGATGGTGGTTCACAAATCAAGTTTACAGAGGCACCTCCCACAGGTTCATCACTACAAGTTTTATTCTATAGAGGAACTGATGCTGACGTTATTACTACAGAGGCAGTAGAAACTATACTGAAGGGTGATATTGTAACTATAGGTAGTCCTTCAAAAGATAGATCTATACTCAAACAAGATCCTAGGACTATCAGAGAGGTTGTATCAAGAGATACACTTCAAACTACAATCTACAAAGGACAAGGCATCACAAACGCTAAAACACCCCTTAGACCTGTGACGTGGAGAAAACAAGAGGATGATAAATTTGTTGATGGTGTGAAGGTAAGTAAGGCAAGAGGATTATACGTAGGTAGAGTGCAACCTGCGACCAGAATCATATCTGGAGTAGGCACTACATCCACTGTGATGTATGGACAATCAGGTATCATTGGATTTACAAAAACAGAAGATCCAAATGTATCAGAATTTGCTATCAAAGTTTTAGACACTGATAAAGATAATACTGGATTTGGTGCTACTGGATTTGATTACCCTTATAAGTCAATTGAGGGTGTGACTATGGAAGGTGATCAGGGTGTTATTGTTGGTGTCGGATCTACTGCCACTGGTCTTCAATTTGAATTTACTATACCTTCTAACTCTGTGTTGAGAGATAATGCTTTTGGTGGATTCACTGAGACTGGTATAGGAACAGGTGATTTCTTCCTTGTAAGTAGATCAAACATTGGATCAGGTGTGACCGCAATGTCACTCAATGGTTCAACAACAGTTGGTATCACTACAATTGCAGTTGACGGAGTATTCCAAGTTAGTAACATAGCAAGAGTAGGTGCAGGTTCAACTATCAGAGTATTTACTGAGATCGCATCAGGTCATGGTGTCAACGTAACTGGACTAAGTTCAGGTGTTGGTAACTACTATGGTGCTTATTCTTACGCCAAATTCACAACAGGAGCTGTGGGTATGGCGTTCACTGTGAACGCTATGAATGGTCTAACAGGATTATCAACTGCTCCTCAAATCCAAAGATCATCTAAATTATCTCTGGATTACACATAAATAACAATTACGAACTAATTTAGTTTCAAAATAATGCCAGCGATCATCACTGATCAGATAAGAGTTTTAAATGCGACGAATTTCGTTAGTGGAATTTCGACGACTGACAACAGTTATTATGTCTTCATAGGTCTACCAAATGCTACTTCTGTAGCATCGGATTGGAACACTGCTACTCCATCACCTATTGATAATTTTGACGAGCATGACAATGTATACGATTCTCTGATATCTGCCAAAAAAATCACCTCATCCGACGTGTTGAGGGTAATCAAAAAGATTACATGGACAAGTGGTACGATATACGAAATGTATCGTCCAGACTATAGTATAGACAAGTTGAGTCCACAGACAAACTCATCTAGTTTATACAAAGCAAACTTCTATGTAATGAACTCAGATTTTAGAGTTTATGAATGTATATACAACGGAGCAGCTCCAGCAAACAGTGGTGCAGGTGTTATATCTCTTGAAGAACCAGTACATACTGATCTACAACCTAGATTAGAGAGTGATGGTTATGTTTGGAAGTATCTTTATACTATAAAACCGAGTGATATTATAAAATTTGACAGTGCTGAGTTTATACCAGTTCCACAAAACTGGGCAACAAACACAGACGTAGCAGATGTAAGAAATGCTGCTGTAGATGGTAAGATAGAAACTATTGTGATTGAAGATGTCACGGATGCTACATATCAATTCAATGGTACAAAGAACGCTGTTCCTATAAGAGGAGATGGATCTGATGGTCTGGCATCTGTTACATTCATCAACGGTAAACCTTCTGCTGTTCAGGTGACGAATGGTGGTAGTGGTTATTCTTTTGGAACTCTTGATTTAGATGATGTAGTTACTGGTAGTGGTGCTTCATTCTCTGTCGTCGTTCCACCACCAGGTGGTCACGGTGCTGACATATACAGAGAACTTGGTGCTAACAAAGTTCTTGTATACTCACGTATCGAGAACAGCGATGTCACAAACCCCGATTTCCCAACTGGTAACCAGTTTGCAAGAATAGGTATTATAGAAAACCCATTACAGTTTGGTAGTACAAATTTACTTACTGCCTCATCTGCATCGGGTGTTTATGGTTTGAGATTGGCAGGTGCAGCGACAACCAGTATGTCAGTTGCAATAGATGGTGAGATTACACAGACAGTTGGAGTTGGTTCCACTGCTGTAGGTCAGATCATAGGATATGATCCAGTCACCAAATCATTACAGTATTGGCAAGACAGATCTCTTGCTACAAATGACACCTCAGGCAATAAACCTACCTTTGGATACAAACTAAATAGATTCACTGCTAACCCTGCAAGTGGAGGCGATACTAATATTATTGTTACCACTACTGGAGGAACAGAAACCTTGTCAATTGACACAGGTTTTACGGGAGTTTCAACTACAGTGAACTCAAGAACATATTACTTTGGACAAACATATAATAGTGGATTAGCAAACCCAGAGATCAAAAAATACTCTGGTAATATAATCTACGTTGACCAAAGACCTGAAGTAACTAGAGCAACAAACCAACGTGAAGATATCAAAATTATTTTAGAATTCTGATTCGATGCCACAGAACACCAACCTAAACGTCAGTCCATATTTTGATGATTTTGATTCATCAAAGAACTTCAATAGAGTTCTATTCAAACCTGGCAGTCCCATACAAGCAAGAGAATTAACCACACTACAATCTATACTGCAGGGTCAGGTAGAGAAGTTTGGTAAACACATCTTCAAAGAGGGATCTATGGTGATTCCTGGTGTGTTTAGATATGATAATCAATACACATCTATCAAAATAGAGTCTACATTTTTTGGTGTTCCTGTAGAATTGTATTATGACAAGTTAGTTGGACTCAGTATAAAAGGTAAAACTTCTGGTATCACAGCAAAAGTTGTAAAGGTATTATCATCAACCAACTCTGTCACAAATAATACAACACTATTTGTGAAATATGAAAAGAGTTCTGATGATTATTTGTCAGAGCAATTTTTAGATGGTGAGACACTTATAACATTAGCAGATTTTACATATGGCACTACAACCATATCAAATGGATCTGATTTTGCATCTGCGATAAATTCAAACGCTAATTCAATTGGATCAGCATTCTCTATCACAAGGGGTGTATTCTTTGCTAGGGGTGCTTTTATAGAAGTTCTACCTGAAACGATTATTCTTGATCAATATACAAACTTACCATCATATAGGGTTGGATTCAATGTTAAAGAGGAGATTATCACTGCTGTTGATGATAATAGTTTATATGATAATGCTGCTGGATTCTCCAATTACACTGCTCCTGGTGCTGATAGGCTCAAGATTAGTTTATCACTTACTAAGAAAGAAGTAGATGATTTACAAGATGAGAATTTTATTGAATTGCAAAGACTTGAAGTAGGTGCTTCAAAAAAAATTATTGAGAATACATTATATGGTGAATTAGCAAAAGAATTTGCAAGAAGGACATATGACGAGAGTGGTGATTATTATGTTGATAAGTTTGATCTAGAAACAAAAGAATGTTTGAATGATAGACATAGTGTATTTGGTACATTCTTTCCAGAAGGAAAAACTAATCAAGGTAATGAACCTAGTAAAGACTTACTAAACATAAGAGTGGGTCCTGGTAAAGCATACGTGAGAGGATATGAAACTAGATCTGTAGGATCAACATATCTTGATGTAGAAAAACCAAGAACAACAAGATCGGTTGAGCAATCTGCTGTGCCATTCCAAGCAGGTAATAGACTTAGATTGAATAATGTTCTAAGTTCGGCAAGAATCAACCTTTCAGCGTCCACATCAGATTATCTTGATCTACGAAGTGCAAGATTAGGCAGCACTAAATCAAGTGCTGCAGGTAACTCAATAGGGAGGGCAAGAGTATATGACTACAAGTTGCAGAATGCAGGTTATACGGGAAATAGCAGTGTGTTTGAGATATTCTTATTTGATATCCAAACAGATACAGAACTTACAATCAACCAAGCACACACTATAGCACTACCTGCTGTAATTGAAGGTAAAAGTAGTGGTGCAAGAGCTTTTTTACGCTCTGCAGTATCTAATAGCACTACTGTGCAATTGAGTCAAGTATCAGGTAAATTTATATTAGACGAACAAATAATTATCAATGGTGAAACCAATGGAAGAGTAATTCAATCAATCAGTGATTTTGATCTAAGTGATGTCAAATCAGTTAGATCTACAGCAGCAAGTAGAACATTCGCTGCTGACGTAGTTCTAGAGACAAAGAAAGATCTTACAGGTAGATCCTTTAGTATCACCAGTGGTGGAGTAATAACAAGTGGTACACCAGGTTGGGTAACTAACTTCAAAGTTGGAGATGTAATATCGTACAAACGTGGTGGACAAACAGACATTACATTCAACGTGGTGAGTGCTGTAAGCACTCTCAATAACAATGTAACTGTTGTGGCAGCACCTAATACAGTTTCAGGTGTGTGTCATAAGGCACTACCTAGTTCTACTACAACAGTAAGTGACCTCAAGATTGTAGCAGGTAAGTTGAGAGACTCTACAAGTGGTTTCTTGTACGCTGAGTTAGCAAATAAAATTATAGAATCTTTAGACCTCACTGATTCATTACTACAAATAAGAGTAGAAAACACAGGTCAGAGCACCGATAGTGATGGTCAGTTGGACTTACCATCATTGACTGGTACAGAACTTGTATACGCACCATTTGATGAAGAAAGGTATACAGTTGTATACACTGATGGATCTGTAGAAGATCTTACATCAGATCAATTCCTTCTTACAGGTAGTGGAAAGGGTGTTACATTATCTGGTTTGACAGGGAGTCAATCAAATGTAGTTGTTCATAGCACACAACAGAAATCGAAAGTAAAGTCGAAACAGAAGACACTTGTTAGAGAAGCAAAAAAAATAATTACTGGATCAAATAGAACAAACTCAGGTATAACTACAGGTCTTACTGATGGTCTCACACCAAGTGCTATATTTGGTAAGAGAGTACAAGACAGAGAGATATCTTTAGATGTTCCTGATGTTGTAAACATAGTAGCAATATTTGAATCATCTAGCACAGGTGATGCAATTGTACCTTTCCTTACACTAGGTTCATTCAACGGACCTAATGGTAATAACACAGACGTTATTGTTGGTGAAATTGGAATAGGTCAAAGTTCTGGTGCAGCAGCACAGGTTCTATCGAGAAATGGCACTACAAAGGTAGATGTTATTTTCCAAAATCCTACTGGATTTATTGAAAACGAAGAAGTAAGATTTGAAGAAAGTGGTGTAAGAGCAATATTGTCAAGTGTAGCAACAGGTGATCCAAATATCAGAGGTAATTTTATCCTTGATACAGGACAGAGAGCTGAGTATTATGATTATGGTAGATTAGTACGTAAACAAGGGTTCCCTGAACCACAAGGTAGGCTTACAGTCTTCTTTGATCATTACGTCATAAACTCAGAAGATTCTGGTGACATTCTTACAGCCAATAGTTACACAAAAAATAATTATGATGGTGTACCTGCATTTGATAATATAAGGAACACAGATGTCATTGATCTAAGACCAAGAGTAGCAGCATACACTGGCACCAGATCACCATTTGAATTTGATTCAAGAGATTTTAGTGGAGGTGGTCAGTCACCTGCGGTTCTTGTTACTGATGAGAACATAACGTTTGATTACAAACACTACCTTGGTAGGATAGATAGGTTGTTCCTGAATAGAGACTCCACATTCACTGTGAAGCAAGGAACACCTGCTGTTGACCCTGTTGAACCAGAGGGTATATCAGAGTCATTTGAATTAGCAAAGATAACCTATGAACCATACGTTTACAATGCAAAACGTGAGGTAAAATTAGATTTCCGTGCTAATAAACGTTACACGATGAATGATATAGGGGCTCTTGATACTAGAATAAGAACTATAGAAGAGGTCACAGCATTATCACTGTTAGAAAATAAAACTGAAAGTCTTGTTATAACAGATCCTACCACAGGTCTTGATAGGTTTAAGAATGGTTTTGTAGTTGATCCATTCCAAAACTTCCTTGTTGCTGATAAGTCAGTTCCAACTCTCAAGTACGATATCAATGAAGGAAAGCTCACACCAAGAAAACACTCAGATAGTGTGGATCTGCTTATTGGTTCTGCTGCTGTTGTGGGGACTAATGGCACTCCAGATCTTACAGTCGATCCCAGATTTGCCACAGACTTAGGTTCACCCAATATTAAGAAGACAGGTGATCTTGTCACATTGAATTACGAAGAGGTATTAGATAGAGAACAACCTTTTGCTACAAGGGTAGAAAATATCAACCCTTATATGGAAAGAAGTTGGTCTGGTAATTTGACTCTTAATCCTGAATCAGATATTTTTACAGAAAGAGTATTTGAAGTAGAAGATGACGGTATTGGATTCTCAAATGATATTATAATCAACGAAGAAGCGATACCTGAGATGAGAGAGCAGAACATTGCTTTCACTGGTACACGTTTGAAGCCAGGTACAAATCACTTCAATACATTTGCTGGTGAGGATATGATTGAAAATAATATTCGCACTATACCAAAACTATTAGAGGTCACACCTATACAGGGTGCTTTCCAAGTTGGTGAATCAGTTAGTGGTATTTTGATATCAAATCAAAATGCGAGTCAGGGTGTAGAACTTAGATTTAGATTAGCAGCACCTAATCACAAAGATGGACCTTTCAATAATCCTACAGTCACATATATCAATAACCCATACTCAGCAAATGTAGGTTTATCATCAGCATACTCAGAAACAACAACTGTATTGAACATAGACGTACAGTCATTGAATCAAAAATCAGACGGTAATTTCTTTGGATTTGCTCGTGTAGGTATGAGATTAGTTGGTGAGACAAGTGGTGCTGAAGCAGAAATCAATCAACTAAGACTTATAACTGATGATATGGGTGCAGTCCTTGGATCATATTACATACCACCAAATAGATTCGAGAATGGTACAAACACTGCATTGCTTTCTAGTTTGAGACCACAGGACTCATTTACTGGTCTAAACTTCTCAAGAGCTGCAGCAGATCACTTCTCAGAAGGAACACTGATAACAAATACTACCCTTGAAAGAACAGAGCCAGCACCTCCAGTTATACCAGCACCTTTAGTTTTCAACATTACGAATATTACTCAGAATATTACTAATGTTCAAAACACTATTGTTCAACGTTGGATTGAAGAGGATGATGACCCTCTTGCACAGACTTTCCAAGTCGAAGAGAATCCTGGTATCTTTATGACATCAGTAGACTTCTTCTTTGCAACTAAATCAGAAACTATACCCATAGATGTGAGAGTTGTAAATGTAGTCAATGGATATCCATCTAGAAATATTGTCAAGAATGGACAAGTAATATTGAATCCTGATCAAGTCAATATATCAGCAGATGCTACTGTACCTACCACATTTACATTCAAATCACCGATATACTTACCAAGAGGAGAGTATGCTTTTGTTATTGTAACTGCAACATCTGAATATAATCAGTGGATATGTCAGGTTGGTGAGACAGAGATTTCTACTGCAAATAACACTCAGCTGGGACAGGTTATAGTAACAAAACAACCTTCACTTGGATCTCTATTCAAAGGACAGACAGCTGGAACATGGACTCCATCTCAGTTGGAGGATATGAAGTATGTTGCAAGAAAGGCGAAGTTTACATTAGACTCAGGAACACTCAGATTCTATAATCCACAACTAGACACATTTAGTAGTAGAAATAATCTTCCTGAAAATCCAATAGAAACATTTGCAAAGCGTGTGACTGTTGGTCTTGGATCTGCTATTGGTGATGGTATTATAGATCTTGGCACACAGATAAAACAAGATGCCAATGCGGGAGCATCAGGTATTGTGGCAGCAAAACTTGGACATCTTGGTCAAACAGCCAGCACACTCTCTATCACAAATGGTGGTGTAAATTACGAAGACGCAACATATCCATCTGTTAGTTTTGTAAGTCTTACAGGGACTGGATCTGGAGCTGTAGGTGTCGTCACTGTGTCTAGTGGTGTTATCACTGGAGTCACAGTTATAGATGGTAGCACTGGAACAGGGTATCAAGTAGGTGATACTTTGAGTGCTTCTCTTGGCACTAGGGGATTGGGTCAGAATCTATTACTCACTGTTGGTGTAACAACTGGTGTAAATTCACTTCTTCTTACAAATAGTAAGGGCACATTTGACACAACAAATCCAATACAATATCATGATGCTACATTAGGTTATGGTGTAACAGTGGCAGGTATCATACCATCCACAGTCACAACAAATACAGATCAGTATGATGGACTACATTTCAAAGTCTCGCATCCTAATCATGGAAACCACGCTGCAAATAATACAGTCAAAATAAATGGCATCACAGGTGATAGTGTTCCAACAAAAACAACTGTTGCTTATGGTGTAAGCGATACAAGCGTGGTTAGTGTGGCAAGTAGTATCGGATTCAATTTCTTTGAGGGTGCACAAGTAACAGCCAGCAATCCTGGTTTTGCATTACTAGGTGATGAAATCGTGCAATACACATCTGTTGGTACTAATCAATTGAGTGGCACTATAACTAGGGGAAATGATGATACGTTTGCAAGAACTTATCCTATAGGAACACCTGTACAGAAATATGAATTGTCTGGTGTATCACTTAGAAAAATAAACACACAGCACTCATTGATAAATGTATCTTCGTCTATTGTGGATAAAGTTACTCTTGATTCGTATCATGTGAAGATCACTGGTTCTACATTATTCTCTAAGGATAAACCTGGTGGTGGTACAAAAGGTAAGGGTACCACTAATGTATTGTTCGACACACTTACACCTGCAATAGCACATAGTGTACCTAAAGGCACAGTCATCGATACAAGATTGAGAACTTCAGGTGCAACAAGTGTAAGTGGTTCTGAGATATCATTTGGTGATAAAGGTTATGAGGGTATTTCACTTGTCAATGAGACATCATTCCCCGACATTCGTATGGTTGCCTCTAAAGTAAATGAGTCAGTTCAAATGACAACAAGACCAGGTGAAAAATCCTTGACAGTTGACTTAAGTTTAGGTACTGACAATGAAAATGTCTCACCTGTGATCGATGCATTCAAAAGTTCTATAAATGTATCAACAAATAGAATCAATAAACCTATTGAAAACTATGCTACAAGTAGCAGATCAAATCAACTTGATGATCCACATGATCAGTTATATCAAACTAAAGTAATCATGTTGGAGAACCCTGCTACGTCAATCAAAGTAATTTTCGGTGCGTTTAGACCACCAGCTTCAGATATTAGGGTATTGTATAGATTATTCAGAGCAGATACTGACTCTTTAGATACAGTATTTGAATTGATGCCTGGTTTTGAAAACTTAGATTCTGCTGGATACGTTATTTCTGAAAAGAATAATAATGGTAAATCTGATAGAAACGTGGTTCCTAGTTTGGATAATCAGTTTGTAGACTATGAGTATACAAAAAATGGTCTACCACCATTTACAGGATTCCAAGTAAAAGTTGTATTCTCATCAACAAACCAAGCAGCAGCACCTAAATTACTTGACTTCCGTGCCATCGCTGTGGCATAATAGAGATATGAAACTCCATCTACCTAAAAAAAAATTATTTAATGATGCACTTAAAATTAATAAGTGGCCTGTAAAATGGTGGGATGAGAAGGTGGAGGCAAAACGTAAAGAGAAAGAACTCAGACGTAAAAAAATTGAATCACTTTACCCTAAGAAAAAATGATCAACGCATGGTCACTAGCATACGAAGTATTGGAGGGGACTCTAGATGAAACATACCCCATCAAAAAAAATCAAGGTGGAAAATCATCCGTCACTGATGAGGGATGTGAAGACGAATGCGATAGTGAACACTGACAGTACAGCGTACGTGCGTTACATGAATGATAGAAATGCACGTCTATCGCAAAAGGACGAAATAGATAGACTCAAAGGTGAGATAGAGTTGTTGAAACAACTAATTACTCAACAGAATAAATAGGTTTATGGCAGTTCCATCAGTCAATATTCAAATAGAACAAGGGGCAACCTTCTCTTCAACATTTGATGTGAAGAAACAAGATAGTTCCCCGTTGAATCTCTCTGGATTCAGTTTTAGTGCGAAATTGAGGAAGCATGCTGCAGCAGCAGGGTCTATAGGTTTTGCTGCGACGTATGGATCTACACCTGCTAACGGTCAGGTAACTTTATCCATGACACCTGCACAAACTGGTATCATAACCTCTGGTAGATATGAGTATGATGTGCTGATCACTAATAACTTTTCTGGTGTAAAAACAAAAATTTTCACTGGACAAGCAATGGTAAACCCTACATCATCGATGTGACATGTCTTCTGTTAGACTTAATTCATCACATGCTGACGATGATATAGGTGCACAACCATCAATTAGATTTTCTAGAGACAAAGAAGAATTCAACATTGTACGAGATGATGAGTTCTTTATTGTAAAACTAGGAGAACAAAAAACTGTATTTTCTGCTGAAGGCGAAGAAGTGGCAAATCTAAGAGACATCTCAGACATCAATTCAACCATGATAAGTGCAGGGGTTGGCACTAGCTTCATCCTTACTTATGATGCTGTTGAGGATAATTTCAAATTTGTTTCTCCCGATGCCATTGTAGATTCTGCAGTTGGTAATGTATCAGGTCCTGCTGGATTTAGTGATACAGTTATAGATAACCTTGTCGAAAAACTTGACGTAGAATTAGATGATAAAATTGATCTCGACGCTGGAACTTGGTAATTTAATAAATATAGAGACAGGAAAAAACAACAAAA